>Ga0065711_1027433_pt1 | contig 49569 bp, 19 predicted proteins | sample Hoacrofraction12_FD_59098 | JGI IMG/M metagenome (GOLD analysis project Ga0065711, IMG submission 59098) | Hoatzin crop microbial communities from Cojedes, Venezuela - Epithelial fraction 12 v2 (version 2) | ecosystem: Host-associated > Birds > Digestive system > Esophagus > Crop | place... | reverse complement strand
TTAGGAAAATGATTTAATCATTGCAAATTGGCATTAAAAGCACTTGGTTTTATTCTTTATATGAATCATTCCAGTGAAATACAGGCTTTGAAGAAATCTTATCCCCCTGACTTGATACAGCCTGTTTGGATCCAGATAAAGGGACATGCATGATACCAAAATTTGAAAGATATGTGGTAAACCAACATTAATACATACAAATTTGTGATAAAATTTCCATAGAGCCTTGAAGCTGTACCTAACACTTCAGCAGTCACTAGACAAAAAATGTTCCCTTCAGTCCTTTTCTTTACATCATGACAGGAAAAGCCAGTCTGATAAATGCTGTTAGGCAAATAAATTAACCATAAAATCTGCATTTTCCTTTGCTGTTTTGTTTTGTAACACACATGCTCTAAGAAATGAGATTTAAAAGTTTGGAAAACTAACTCCCTTGGTGCAATTTAATGTTTTAAAGATTCAGTGGATATACTGAAGAGAAGAAAGTGAGAAGCTTTTCCATCTATACAAAATCCTAACGTGCCAAACTGTTTCCAGTGAATGAACAAAACAGTTAAAAATACTGACTTTTTATTAGGATTTGCAAAATCTTCTATTAACGCACTGTAATTTTGCACTATTTTGTAAGAAAAGAAAAAAGGAAAAAGAAAAAAGGAACTGAAAAAGAAATAGAAAATAATCTAAAAATAGATGCCAAATGTATAGTTTGTAAAATACTATTTTTCTTATATAAGATGTCATCACATTGTGAATCTGTGTTATTGTAAACTGTGAAAAATGTGATGTACTGTTGTTACACAGCCTACCAAGGGCCATTTCTAACACACAGATTAGTCACCTGGACTTGTTTATATGAAACATATTCATAAATCTGAGATCACTTTTATACTTATTTTTTGTAGGCTATTTTTCCACATTTACAGCACAACTGTTATTTTATATCAAACATTAATTTTGCTTTGAAATATTATTTGAATGGGTGGGTGGGTGGGTGTCTTAAATGTGCCAGCAATTCAAAACGGTAACAAAGATAATTCAGAAACTATTCTTTGCCAAACTGCAATGCTACTGAAATCGAAGACATTTTGTTGAACAAGCAGAAACACTGTCAATAAATGACAGTTTCTATTCCATGATAATGATGATAATGTTACATTTGCTAGGATAAATGCCTGGTAATTATGAGCTGCATTTCCATTCTGTCTTTCTGTATGTCAGGGAAACAAAACTGGGTGCCATCGCTGAATATTATAGATATTCAGCCACTCACATAATGTGCCATGGACTTCACCTCCAAAATATATTGATACGCACTAGGAGGAAAACAGTCAAGCTGCTCATCCTGATTCCAACCCACTTTCTGTGGTGGGTCATGTGAAAATGGCATAATTGATTCAAGTAAGACTGGTGCGATCTCAGTAAAGATATAAGTTCTGTATGTGGAAACATGGCACCACATTTACACTCTTAGTGCAAGATCAGGACTAAAGTCCCTTTCTTGTGTATTTGAGCTTACACACATACCACTGAGTGGGATCTGATATGAACCCTTGCTTCACGTTCTTAGCTAATGATCTTCCCTGTACCGACAACTTAATCTTTTATGTGTTTTACATAGTATATATATAATGCATAAATTAATGTGTAAGAAATAGTAACCCTGGAAAAGTGAATTTTAATAAAAATAATGAAAAACATTCTTACCTACAGGCACATTTTAAGATGCCACGTTAAAAGGAGATCTTGTTAAAAGCTACATTTTTTATTTATTAGTGATTGTATATTTTGCCCCATGATCTAGACATTTTGTAACAGGGATTCTACCAAGCTGTTCCTTTGTTCCCTTTGAACAATATCATCACCCTGAGATGCATCTGAAAAATGTAGAGGTTCAACCACTGATGTTTTTCAGTATTTTTTTAATTTGATGTTGTTGTTTAACTTTCTTCTGATTACCTATAGCTATGTTGAGAGTTTTCAACACAATCTGACTGCAGTCAGAAGATACCTACCGTATGAAACTACAGGTAACTAACCGTTTCAAGGACTTTCATCATTTATGTGAAATTAATATTTCAGAACTCTGATTCCAAGATTGTTAACAAGCAGCTCACAGACTCTTATTTATTGAGCACTGGAATTCTCCCCAAAGGATAAACACTGAATTATGTAAATAATAGTGCTCTATATAAGCCTAACAAATTATTGTAATAGGTATATTTAAAATAAAAAGAGAACATTCTAAGTGTATTATAGTCTTTGATCATTATTTCACAGGTCTCATGTCATTCTTTTTCTTCTTGCAGTAGTTCTTATCAAGAGCCTGATCTAACGATTGTGGATAGTCATTCCCATGACTTCTGGCTGAGATCTCACAAACAGAATTTTAGTTATTTTTAAGCTGTTACACATTAAAATCTTGCAAGTGTTCAGGGTCAGGCTGAATTCTTATGGACTGTCACAAGAATTTGCTGTGTACAGCAAGTAACACAGCTGAATCAGTATGGTGTTACAACTGAGACTACTTTACCTTGCTTTTAACAATGCAATTACATAGCACTCTTTGAGCAATCATTTGATTTTTCTGAATTTACAAGATATTTGCTAGTGGAAAATGGGCTTTATTAGGTCTATGTAATATTACCAAAAAAATGTCTTTAAAAGTTCTCAAAGAAACAGAGTAGTAATTTACATGCTCACATTCTATTGCTTTATCTACTGTACAAGTAACCTACACTTGCAGAAATGAGGAGTATCTAAAATAGCAAATTGTTAACATAATGGTGCCAGTTTTATTTTTAAAGATAGATGCAAAAAATTGAAATAGCTGCCCCTGAAATAAATGTAATAAATAATGCAGTATTCCCAGTAGACCAGAGCGTTTGGTCCCAATGATCGCAAAGTTTATCCAAGGCAAAGTATTACGTTTGGCTACTGCACAACTTGAAGAATGTGTTGGAGTTTTCAAAACTCTTTTTCCTTTCTATCAGACAGGCAGATTTGCTTTCCTCCTGAGCTAATAAAACTTTGCTAATTTGGATACATTCTTTAAAAAATTATCAAATTTAGGCCATTTACTCAGATGAAACTTATCGTCATCTTGAACTCATCCTTGACAAGTACAGAGACAGACTGATTTTTGGGTAGTACATGGGAAAGCAGTCCCTGCCACATTTTATTCACTCACCCCCTCTCATTTCTCCTTCTTGCACTCAAATACCACATCAAAATTCATTCTAGGACAGAACATACAACTTTCTCCCTTTAAAAGAGATTTTTTTTTCTGAAATGATCCATTTCTTCTTCCTCTCACTTACAAACTCCTCCAGGATACACCAACCTAGTGGACACAAAGCCTTGTGCATTTGGAAAGCCAGGTCTCTACCCCTAAATGTCAGAAGCAGCTGACCTAATGATCTGCTTCTGAAAGCACAGTACTGAAGTTCAACCTAAAAAAAATGGTCATGCATAGAAGGTGTGCGGGGTTGTAACACTGCCAGCTACAGGGGGCTGTTACAGATGCTGCAATGACATCTGTGGGTGATAAGGCTGCTGTGGGCACAACTTCCTCATGCAGTGAAACAAGCAATAAGCCCCACGTAAGCCTTCCACAGGCTGGTCCTTCAGCATAAACCAGTTCATTGAACTGAACGTGCAGTCAGTGTGAGTCTCAGAGCAGGCCAGCACCCCTGAGCAAGGCTAATTGAGAAGGTAAGACAGAAAAACAGTTATGCTACTTCTGGGCTCATTAGCTGGTTGCATCCTGGTTTGCCACACCACAAGATACTTCATTTCAACTCTCACACTGGCTAAAACAGCAGCTCCCTTTCAATAAATATATTGTCTCAACATGTATTTTAATTCTAATAAAGTCTTTGGAAAGGAGAACAGGCCTTTAGGCAAAAGACCTGGCTGTAACTTAAGATATCTCAGAGCAGATGTCTACATATAGGTGTACAGAGATGCAATGAATTTCTAAGTTCCCACTACCTGTAAAGGAGTCACAAGTTCAAAACAGTAAATGGAGTGTGACAGCAACTCAGCTCACCTACTCAGGGTGTCTTCACCTTTAATCCTGCCTAAGATCACATTAAAAAATAACATAGTAACTAGCAGTTCAATGACAGATGTTATTACAATTGATTTTTTATGTACAACAAATCAGAAAACAAAAGAAAATGAAGCTGCTTGTGTTGAAAGGTGAAAAATTATCAGGTTTCATTTTCAGACAAAATTTGTTGTTTGTGATGTTCTAGTTGATACTTTTATGAAAGATCAAAATCACTCTCAAAATTTTTTTGCCTTTAATCAAAAACTTTAGATTTCAGTAACAGCTAAAATAATATTAAGACTAATTTGGGAAACTGCATATTAATTTTAACACTTTTTATGAGATGTTTCTTTTTCCCAAAGGAGGCTACTTTTTCAGTGACAGGATTCTTGAATGAGGAAAATGTCATCAACTACATTTTCGTTCTTCTCTTGGCTTCTGTCATCTGAATTCTGTCATGTGTGAAGAACACATACTCTGTGGCATGCGGTTAATCAAAACGGAAGAGTTGTTGTGAAAGGTTTCAAAATAATTTCTATATAGTCGCAGACGTGCTGCTATACCACAATCATGTTATTCCTGCAATGGGAGCAATCATCTGTTAGCTGATTGCCATCTTTCAGACACATACTCTCAAGTTATGAAGTTCACTTTGTTTTTTAAGCTGTTCAGTCTTGTTATCAGCACCATTACAGTTTCTGGCATTTGTTGACATTGTCTCCACCTTCTGTCCACTTGGTTTCCTCTGGCATATCATGCTGTCTCCTACACCAACTCTATTCCAGCTAGAATGGTTCAAGCCTCTGTAACCTGGAACAAGTGAGCCCTACACCCTTACACCACTGCCCCTTCACTGTCAGTAGATTAGGTTTAATTCACTGATAAGTACACTGAAATTAAATGTAATGAGGTACATGGGCAATCAGGTGCTTTTTAATTAGTTCTACTTGTCAACCAAGTCTATTGTAATGCAATCAACTAGATGTGTCAATTACATCCAGAGTGGTGTTTTTAGCCTTGAAACCTTTTTTTCTAATATAGCTCCAGGCTGTCATGCAGTTATACCATACCAGACCCAGTCTTGAGCTCAAAGACAGCAAGCGATACTGAGGGGACAGGCCAACAGCACAGGGTAACAATTTAGTCAGTTGTTATCCAAGATCCCCTGATTAATAGGAAAAAACCCAGATACAGCTAGACATACCATATAATTTACTACATCAATATCTGCCTGCACAGGCTCGGCTCTTGTCCAGCAGCATTTATCAGCTCTGTCTCAGCACAGCCTTTGAGCCTGCACCCAGCATCCCAGCTTCTGGCTAGCACAGAGCACCATACGGACCCACAGAGCTCTCCAGCACCCTGGACAAGCTGCCCAGCAATAATAAGTACAGATGCATCTCCAAGAATTCCTGAGAGATGGATAGCACTGCCTGCCAAGCAGAACTGAGCCTGTAGGTCACCCGCTGGCCATACGAGATCTAGGTCAACAGAAGAATGTGTTCAAAAGTGCAGCTTTCTTTGTCTCTGTCTTTTTTCATGTCTTTCATGTTGGACGTCTGAAAAATTCTTTTATCTTCCATTTGTTTGATATTAAAAAGCATCCTCTTTCCCACTAACTCTGAATGCAATGGCACTTGATATTATCACTCAAAACCTCTTACAAAAATTACAGAACCAAAACCTCAGTCTTTGTAGTGATTTTACATCTCTGATGCATTACATTTTCATTTGTGTTCAAGGCGAATGCTTTTCACAGATAAACATACTGTGTAGCAAGAGAGAGATCATTTACCATTTTTGTAAGGCTCAAATATGTATTTACAAATCAAAACACAGTTCATGAGCTCTATCTTATCAGCAAAAATATGCAGGAATGTGCACCACAATGATAATAATTCTCACTGCTCCCAACCCCATTCAACCACGGAGATCAAAGAGTTAGTGAAATAAATCTGACCCTTCAGCATTCATAAAAATGTTTTTCCTTGGTGATGCAAATAGCAGACTTAAATGGTTTTGAGACTTCTTCCACACTTAAGTAAAGCATCTGCACAAATGTTTGCAGAATTAGGGCCTTTACTTTCCAGACAAACTTGTGCCTTGCTTAAACACTCCTGTTTTCATCTTCCAGGCTGAAGAACTGAGGCATTGTTTATGAATGACACGCTATTCTTTAGCTAGTTGGGCTGTCTGCACTACCCAGTGCAGTCATGAGCAGAATGAACTAGCTCAACTGTTGTACAGCATAACTGTATAGCAATATAAGCACCTGCATCCACTGTTCCAGCACCTGAGCTTGCTCGCATCCAGCCATTGCACTTCTGCAAGTGAGCTGCTAAACCTTTCCACTCAGGAATTCTCTAGAATCCTTCCTGAAAGTTTATCAGAAAACAGGCCTTACATGGTGTTCTAAATTTCTTAATCCCATAATGAAACCTGTGACTAAGTTATCTGGAAGCATCTTGTTGTGGTGGGTATTGATGCATACCCTTACAAAGAAGCTGACTTTACAGATGACCACATTGTTAATAAAGACCTCTCAGAGGTTCTTCTCTTAAACTCTCAGGACAATGATTTTAAGGCAACTGCATCTTGTCTTCAGTGGAACTTTTGATGTTTTGGAACACATTTAATGCTAATATCCTAACTGAAGAGGTAGCTCTCTTCTCCCTACCAATTGTTTTTCTGCTCTGTAGCCTTCTGTCTTTTTTGAACGGTTGCTGACAATCTGATAGCTAAGATTTAAGGTAACTGGAAAGGACACATTCTAGGAAAGAACACCCAGAACTAGTAATTCTCAGCAAACCTGAGTGTGGTCTTCATACTGAAAATTACTTACAAAGCTGTTTTGCTGCTCTGGAATCTCAGTGTCTCAGTAGTTAAACTATTCCTTTTAATGGAAGACCATCTCATCTTGTGACAGCACTGCTCTTCAGAGGGAAGAAATTCTTTTCTCCCTCCTTTAAGCCTGCCTTCATGACATGTTTTCATAGCATTGCATCTCTTCTCCATTTTTAGTTCGCTCTTCCATTTGCTTCTCACATCATGGGTTTGCTGTGCCCTGATATTCTCAGCTGTCAAGAGGAATTTATCCTTCCTGAATCTGAGTGACCAGACAGCTAGACAGTATTTGAGATACTTGGTAGTAGCAGCTTCAATAGTACTTTTCTAAAATAATTTATCTCTTTTCAGTCTTCCTTCCCAAAGAGACTTTTATTGGTGATATCTCTGGTCTTACACTGATTTCTCATTGTTCTCCTGATAGCCAGTTGCTTCAGTCTGAGGGCATTTCGCAATTACCTTCTTTTAACTGTTTCTCAGTCCCATATTCCCTCTACGGGAGAATTCCCTGCATTCATTTAACAGCTCAGCACCCTGATGTTATCTAGAAGCCTTACATAACTTTTGTTTTCCTAATTTAATATATTAGCATAATATAATTGAAATTGCTCATGAAGTCCAGAAACATTAATTTCAAGGCATTGTTGATTGCATTGCTCTAATACTTGCAGTAATATCTCCATTGTATGATACTACACCCCCCTAGACAGAAGAATACATGCTTAATAAGCTTTGTTATCTCCTCTGAAGATAATTACTTCTGTGGCTTTTGCTTCACAATGCATTCTAGTTTTAAAAAGTTTCTCAAAACAACCCTCTCCACCACCATTTTTTACCTAAAGAGCATGTTGCTCTTTCTCACTCTATTTACTAAACTAATGCCTCTCCGCAGCAGTTTTTCAGCAAAGCTCGTCACCTGCTGCATCCTCTTAATAGACGTTTATATCTTTTAAGATCCTTTAGTAGAGGAAGCATTGACGCCAAGTTTTATGAATTCAGGTCTTGTAGTTGGGTTCTCTAGCATATAATTAGGTGTGGTGTCTGATTAAAGCTTTTCTCACAATCAGGACACTCCTAATAGCTTTTCCTTGTGGATTCCCTGAAGTCTCTGGAGGGTTGCACTCCTAAGTCAGGCTTTCTTTCGGAAGGGAGACTTACAGGTCTATTCGAACTATCTAGTTGCCCATTTTGATGAACAGGTGAACATATTATCTTTGGATCTGCTAACACTCTGAAATTGGCTCATATGCTGAGAAGTTATGAAGTGTGGAAAAGACAGTCAAAAAGGGAAACACAGGTAGAGACAGACAGAGAAGGAAAGTAATCACTTAAGACTTATATCCTTAGAAAATGTCTAAAAAATCTAATTCTGATACATATCTACTTTCACCACGCAGCAATATAAATATGCACCATTTGCACACATTTAGAGAAACACAAGTTCAACCATATGTCTTCCATGGACAAATATGGCACACAAAGATAGCCTCTGTGCTGGAACAACTGCTGCTTCACTTTTAATTCCATTTCAAACCTCTTCTTTCTTCCTCAGACTGCTTTGATTTTGTGAGAATAGCATTAAATTCCTTCCATGCAATGTTTTCCTTCTTGTTTCACCTACAAAGACTATATTCCCCAAGTGTCCAGATAAAATTTTTTAAACACGAGAAAGACAGCTAAGAGCTTTTCCTAAGAACAACCATTCCCCAACTGTTCACTCAAACACAAGCTGCTCACAAATAAGCATGAAGCCAAACAGCCATTAAAAAACAATTTTTAGGCAGCCTATGATACTGCACATTTGGGCATCTGCTTGTGTCTGCTCTTGGAGACAGACCACCGGGCTAGATTGACTCCCAGTCTAACTCGGTGTGATCCTGCATATGTCCTCACACAGATGTGTTATGGTGAGCTTGCCATGACAACATCAGAAAACTTACTCGCAGGTGCCAGAGCTTTTCATTCCTGGAGACCAATGGCAGCCTCACTTCACTGGCCAGCTTCTCAGATCCCTTTCTTGGACACCTAACAGCCTGTGTGCACTCTCCAGGCAACCCCAGCAGCACGCAACTCTTTCAGTCAACCTCAGATATGGCAGCAGGTGGCAGGCTGTCTAACGGCGTCGTTTCTCTCAAAGCAAGTCTGTTGTGTGAGTTAATTGAAAGCTTATCTGGCTGTACCTGCATCAGCCCACAGATGTGCTAAACAACATGCTGCCGGGGACACACAAGACAACTACACACCTCAGAGGCAGCAGCGTGTGGACAGAGCTAGCTCATTACTACTGTCAGCATCACTACATTGTATGTGGAATCACAAGGAGATTTTTGGTACCATATTTCTGTGTAAAATATTGACCTGTTTCCTTTAACTAATTCCAGAGCTAGCATTAGCCTCTGGGAGCCACAGATGAGTGAAAGATACAGATCCATCAGTCCTCACTCGTGAACATCAGAACTCTTGTCCTTGCTGGGTGCATGCACTGCCACCACTTTCAGCCACAGAGAAATGCTTTCCTTATTTGCCCTTAAAGTCACTCGGGAATGCTCATACCTCTTTGAAATCTGCCTTTAGTGAAAGTACAGGCCAAAACTTCAAAGGTAGATACAGGCATTGGGAATTAGATATATAGGGTCACATTTTCTGTCATGTCCCAGGCTTTGTAATCTGATGTATGCTATTACATTGTTAGAGTGATCGCTGGTACCTTTCATGCCTCACACCTGCTGCTGCGCTCCCAGTACCTCCCGAGCACATTTCAGCAGTCGTCTCATGCCGAGAGGCACTTAATATGAGACAATTCTGTTCTGGAGGATAGACTTGACTAGTGTGTACACTGATTAGTCTCAGAGAATGGTCATGGGCAGATTTCACTAGTAAAATGCGGTTAAAGGTAAGTACAGATTTAAGCATTTAATACCATGTACTTATTTAAATTCTTGAATCAAGTCTTTTCCATGAATTAAAATAGTATCATAGTATCACAGTATCACATCCCACCACCTGCAAAAAGGCATTGTCATATTCTCTGGGGATAGTAATCATGTTATGCTCAAAGAGCTATAAACTCATTTAGGAAAAATCTTTTGCTGTTATAGTTCAGTGCATGATCAATTTGGCAGCATTCTGACAATTCACACTCCCATTTTTACTGTGAATTTACCCCCTTTTTAGTGGCAATTTCTTCTAATGAAAACAAAATTTTACAACCAGTGTTACATAAAATGTGAACCTAATTTATGTCTAAATTTTGTCCTGTTTCATCACCTTCCCTCCCTTGATTACTATGAAAGTCCTCCTGCAGAATTCAATCATATAAGAACAAATTCAATCTTATTCAGATATTTGGAGAATAGATAGCTCTTGATTAAAGAGTTCATTCATTATACCCCACCACACAATATCTATTCAGGGATAGAAATTTTCCTCCGCTAAAAGGATAGTTTCCATGTAATTGAAATAGAAGGCAAGATTCTGTTCATATTTCAAATTACAGGCTGCATAGAACTGGAAATGATAGTCAAGAGAAATAACAAAAGCGAGTGGAAGAAATTCTACTCTTCTGATAAGCATCTGCTGAAATTCCTTGAATCCGGGGACACGTTTTTCAACGAGTCAAATGAGAAAATGTTTATAGAAGTATAGGGGAAGGATGCACCATGGCAGGTCATATGCCCTGCATGAAAGGATTTTAATGAATCAAATGAACATTTGCGTGTTTGCAAACATAATTGAATGGAAGTTCAGAGTCCTTCCAAATTCACCTATTATTTCACATACTGCACTTCACTTTTAAAAACGAAGTTAGGAAATTAATTCATTAGCAGGTAGAGGTGCTTCAAAAATGTTATAACTTTAGACAAAAATCCTGAAAACTACAGATTACAATAGCATTGTAAGAGTGTAACACACATTGTCTTGTCTGCAGTTTTGGGTAAGGAACGTGAAACCTAGCAGATCTAAAAATTGCTCAAACAATAAAAAGCAGTGCTAGAGTGTTTATGACCCCACTACTGTTTCCTTATGTTCTAATTTTCACAGTACCAAAAAAAAAATCATCCATCCAAAACTTTTCACTGGCACAACATTCTTCTCTAAAGTCATAACAGGTTATGACTTTATCATCAAAACTCAGTAAAAGAAACCTGCACCACAACATAGCTTCCACATAAATATGAGAGTTGGTTGGAGCCATCTAGAAGAACAATGGCTTTTACAGAAGAATCAGGTTATACTGAGCTGAATTTACGTCCAGTATTCCAAGCTGTTCTGAATCAGCCTCATGTCAACCAGATGATACTGTCTGATATCTAGTGCAGTGTGAATGAAAAGTGTATATTCTGAGACTTTTATTTAAGCTACTTTTTGTCTCTGCAGCAGATCCCATCTTTCTCCTCCCTTTTCTGGCAGAAACCACAATATGATGACAAAGGCCTTCTATTTAATTCTTGGGATGGCAACATTCAGTTGTGCTCACACTACTCATAAACTTGGAGGTGATGCTGAGTATAGGGACATATTCACTTACCTTTTCTCCTGAATGGACCTTATGTGACTGCAGCAGAATTATACCTCTGCATAATATTAAACCTGCATACAACTGTAAGAAAGATTGGAGGATAATTGCTTATTGTTATTCAGCTTGCTTACTACTTAATTTATCTCGAATTCTTCAAGGAAAAAACTCTGAAAGATCCTTCTTATTGTATTTGTTCAGTTTCCAGGTATAGTACACCTCTGAACCCACTAGCAATACCTTCAGACAGAATTCTTTATCCAAGGTATTGTGGCCAAGCAGCCTTTTTAGGTGAATACCACATTAATTCACTGAGGAACATCGCTAGTAGGCCATATTGTTACCACACACTAGACTATACTGCAGTAGCACAGGATCCACATGGCTTAAACAAAGTCTACTGGAGAAAATCCATTTTGGTTCCAAAATTATATAAAGCTAATTTCACTGAATTTTGTTCTAAAATTGTGTCAGCATATTTTTTGGTCTTAGCTTTTGTTTTCTAAGTTCTTCTGTGTTGATTTTCAATTGTTATCCACCCACTTATCTATTAAGCTTACAATCTATGAGTAGAACTGAATCTGCATACGTATGGGTCCCCTGTCACACAAAGCGCATAGTTTGGTAGGCATAGCTTATAAATTAATAGACACATAGCAAGAAAAAATCCCTGCCCATCTGTTTCAGCCTTTAACTAAATATATTGGAAGGAAGTAATTCACTTTGGCAAGATCCCACGGTAAATTATGAGTAGAATAAATAAGCTTCCATGTATTCCTGTTTGTACTTGCAGTGTCTCTCAAGTTAGGATGATCTATATTCCCCTCTTTTAAATCTTTTTTCACAGTAAATAAATAAAATGTCCACTGTTCTAAAGGGCTGACTGTTTTCACAGTTTATGTTATAGAATTGAAAGCATTCATGTCAGAGAGGGAACTTAAGAACTCATCGTGGGATCTGGAGGTAAACTGATTTTAACTACATTATCTCTGCCAAATGGAAAGCCAGAAACCACTCAAGAAGGACCTTCCGGTGCTCCAAAGTGGGGACAAACCTATTTCTCCCCCTGAGTAAGTTGCCTGGAGTCTTCCTTGCCACAAAGTAACTTTTTTCTTGCCTCTGATAACTATGGAGAATATCCTTATACTAACATTTTAGTAGCCACAGCCTGCTGCCGTGTTCCCATCTGTTCTCTTTTCTAGATTAAATAAGTCCAACTGCTTCAGAAGTGCTTTTTTCTTTCATTTCAATGGTCTTTCTCTAGTTTTTTTGTAGATCCTTTTTAAATGTGTTGCAGATTCCAGTTTTTCACCTGCATTTAACAGAGGAAACAATTGTTTCTTTATACACTATTCTTGCTAATATATAACAGAATGACATATAGTTTTTTTATGTTGTGACATCCCAGCAGGGATTCATGTTTCATTTGTGATCTGCTACAACTCTCACAGCCTTCACTGTAGTATCTCTGACAACTCAGTTATTACTCATTTTGTACTCACACCTTTGGTTTTGCCTTCCTAAATGTTGACATATACACTTGTGTTTAGGGAATTGTGTCCCTCAGTTCCAGATTATTTCTTTGATTTATCAAGAACCTTTGAATTCTGGTCTTTCCGATTCTTCCAAAGTGCTTTTAAACCATCCAGCCTGGCACTATCTAAAATTTTAATAAGCTTATTCTTTATTCTGTTACCCAGATCATCAATGAGGATATCACAACAGCATCAGAAAAAGGCTGAGGAACCGAACCTGAACTGTCCTCCCAGACTAAAATTCCCATTCTCCGTGTTATGTTTCTATATCACTTGATGTGGTGAAGGCTTGACAATTAAATATGCATTGCATCACAGCGTGAAATTAACAGGCTGTTCCACAAAACTTAGCAGCTAGGACAGACAAAAATTAATGCAATCTGGCCCCTTTTTTTGTGACATTATTATTTATAGCTGTGTTATTAAATTCAGCAGATTTTCACTGATAAAATTCAAGCGCAGTTGAAACTGGGAAACTACTCTCGTGACTTTCTCTTTGAAGTTATTTTTGTGATAATACAATGAGCTGGACTGGATGCTGTATTCATCAGTACAATCATCAAAGGATCTGTCCTATGAGATGATGACTATTCTGGCTCTGATTCAGCCCGGGAGATGGGCTGTTTAGTAACTCTGTGTGGTGGGAGGAGTGAAACACAATTGTCACCTACCACTTGTCAGTTTGCTCCAGGAAAGGGAGCATTCCAGCTGAGGAAGTGCATGGGCCTAAACCCAAAAGCCACGCAGTTTTCAAAAGGATACCTTGTGCAGAAATGTGAACAAGGTTTGATAGCTGCAACTATGTAAAGCAGCATCAAGTTATCTTTCCTAATGTCCCACCATGTGGCAAGGGAACGCTTCCACCTACCACATCCTCGCTCAGCCTTGTGGGGTTATAACGCCCAGCTGTAGCTGGAGAGGAGACGCCTCTTCCTGCAGCAGCGCAGCTCATCACCAGCTCCCTGTCTCTCACACGGGAACAGAGGCACGGCTATGGACTGGGAGCACACAAATCACAGTATCATAGCAGCGAAACATGAGACAGGACAGTTTATGGGCTTCTCATTGCTGGTTTAGGAGGACTAGAAGCAGAAGGAAGCAAGACTGGGGAATCAATTGGTATTAATGGTGTAAAAGACAGGAGTGAAAATGATTAAAAGTTACAGAACCTGGACAGCTTCAAATAGAAGCATCTAACATGGAACTGTAAAACAACTAAAACCTTTTTTAGAAAGGGCAATTTGTGATCCATAAAAATTGCTATGTTCAAATTATCAGTTCAGCTAGGAAAAAAAAGGAAGTAAAAAAAGACATGTTTCAAGAATAAAAATAGTGGTTTGTATTGTGCTGTCCAAATAGAAGTCTTGCTTTTATGAAAATATTTCCCTTTTTTTTAAAGGAATAAATAATATAGGGTCAATACCTGTGCTATTTCCTGTCTTCTTTTCTGCACTCAAAATTTCTAAGGGTATTTAAAGATCAACTATTACTAAAAATCAAAGATCTTAAAAAAATTCTAGGTCATAAGCAATGTAAGCACTCAACTGCTGCATAGATCTGAGCAACCCTGAAGACATCACTTTTTCTGAAAGTGTTACAACTTTCCTGCTATCCACAGCAAGAAGGTAACTGTTCTAGCCCATCTTCAGTTATGTTATCTGATGTGAATTTGACTGCCTTTCATCTGAATACTAAGCAACAAAGTTGGCTGGAAGTACAATTACACAAACCGATTTGACTTGGAAGAAAAAAAAAAAAGGAGGAAGTAATTTGGAAATTTATAGGAAACAGTGGCTTCCCAACTGGAATGAGTAGTTAGGACCCAACTACATTTTTGGTGAAGTTGTTTCATCTCACTTAAATTTGACTGTCTAAAGGCTGGGCATACAGCTTTACATGTAGGTCCTGTCACCTAGGCTTTCTCCTTTCAAATACTGCCAAGGAATGATTAATAAGATATGCATTTTAGATATGTAGGATGAATATATACTTGAATACGCCCATCTCTCTCCACTGACTGTAAATGAAGTTTAGATGAATGGCTGAAAGTCCAAATATATAAATTCTGGGTGGTTAAATTAGACGAAGAAAATCCTGCATTAGAAGTCCATCATGAAATACCATCATTTTGATTTGCACAGACTTTTCAGTGGTGAATGATCAAAGAAATGTTCTAGTGTGCAGAGAGGATTAATGAGAGGAAGGGGAGGGAAAGGGATTATGATGTGAGTAAAACATAGAGTAAATTGGAAAGGAAGATTTTCTGTGAGAATGTCAATTTTCTGGAGCAAGGGGTAGAATAAAGATGCAAACAGCTTTCTGCTTGATAGTTTTGAAGGATAAAAGTGAAATGAGTAGTTATACCTGAGGCCTATTTGGAAACTAACAGAATCCACAGTTATCATTGTAATGTTTAATATGAGGCTGCAGTCTGAGAAGGTATTTCAAAAAGCATTTCAGGTTATTTTCAACTTGACACTGTCTAAGTCAAATGGGGCTGGAGTTTCACTTTGGATCTCAGACTGGCAAATGCAGCATGGGATTTGGAAGTCAAAGTGTACTATTACAATGCATACTATAATAGCTGCAGAAAGGAATTGTGCTAACTAAAGTGCACTGCTTCTGGTGTTTGAAGCCAGTTAAGTACCTTTTCCAGGACCTGCACTGATGTTTAGAGCACGGACTTCTCCCTTTCCTATGTCATCAGTGATAAAAGCCAACCTAATGTTATTATCCAACTTCTGTGTTTATGTTCTTGCCAATAACAATGGAGTTTTTAGAACCTAAATTCAGATAAATTAATGGTGATGAAAAGGAAGCCTAGCTGTCTTGCTGTACCATTTCTGTGAGGCAAAGTCAAGTCTATCCTTGCTGAATTGTTTTCATATTGGCCTTATCGCTAAAAAATATTTGAGATATAAAGCCGAATGGGTACAAATCCATCCACAACTTGTACATCTCCTCCAGACTTACAAAAATGCAAACAGCTGCAAACCATACAGAACAAGTCCATTTTGAAGAGCTATTTAAAAAGTATGAGAGATAACATCTTTCATATGGCATATGAGGCAGTAAACACATAGCAGTTGATTTTTGTATACTTCACTTTGAAATTGTGAAGCACTCTTCCAGCAAAGATGGTTTCCATTTCATTCTCTGTGCTCTGCAGACTATGCAAAGCTATGCTGTCTGACGGGCACTTGACTTTTATTTTTTCTTCTTGTTTGCTCTTTAACTTAAAATAGAGGTAATCAATGGGGAAAGTGTATATATGGGAAAAGATAATTCTAACTGCATTAAAATAAATAATAGTATAATCCCTGTTTTATTCTTTCAGTTGAAAGGAAGTAGCCTTAGTTCCTTCTAACGTAAATGATTTTTACTTCAGCAGCATTTAAAATTTATTGTTGTTTTAAAGTTGGATTTATGAATAAAACATCGGACTTCTAAATACAGCCTGGCTTTGTGGTGTTGTGAATGGAGAGCAAAAATAACAAGTTAATCAGTATGTTAGAATTTCGCCTGATGTTTTATGGACAGAAGCATTACAGCTGGTTTAACATCTGAATCACCTTAACTGTAGGGGTAGCCTTGAGAACAACATCAGTAGTTTTGAACTGGCCTAATTTAATTTCTAGCTTTCAGTTTAAAGTAGAGCAGCTTTCCGTGGTTCCATTTCATATCAAAATTGTGAATTGTTAGTAGGAGCAGTTACAAATGGATGGTGAGGACAGCAAGCAATACCAAGTTTCTGTAAATTAGAAATTACAAAAAAAAGCACCAGTGCTCTTTCAGAAGTATTACTAACCCTAGAAACAGAGCAGAATTAGGGCTAATACAGAGTTTCTTCTTTTTTCCCTTCCTGGAAGGCAGGAACACATTGTGGTTTCTATTTATTTGATCTTGGAGAAGCCTGAGTGCCCTCAGCTTTGACTGACTTCAAGATGAGATATAGACATCCAACAGCTCACAAGATGAAATCCTTGCTAGAATGTGGAAATAAATCTCTCCATCACTCTGCTACATGTGTGCCTGTGGGGGTGGGGAAAGGTGCAGGTTGCAATAAGGTGTACTGAAGGCTCAGGATTTCTGAACTCTACAGAAAGAATATGGAGTCGATATGAGGTACAATGCTGCACTTCACAGGGGCCCCTTGGATGGTCACGCAGAGGCCATCAGGTCTGCACCAATACTCCCAAACCCCATGGGAAGGTCCAGACTTTGAAAAAGAAAGGCTAATAAAAAAAAAAAACTCAGCAAGGCCTCACTTGATATTATTTTCTGGTTCAGTGTGAACTACTGTCACTGCCAGCTGTTGCTTTTCATTTCACTTTCAGTGCCCACACACATGCATCTTAAGTAGCTTCCTGCTGCATGCAAAAACAGAACCTGCAACTAATCCTGTCTACCCTCAAGCACCTAATATTATTGAATATAACAATGCATATATTACAAGAAATGAATGTATAGTCTAAACAACATCCCACGACACATTTCCCCCGCTTGTCCTGTGTGGCAGGGGACCTCAGGGTTTCTATCTGATTTTCATGCACTCCTTTTCTCAGTGTGGGACTTCTGTGCTGGAGAATTTCAAGGCCAAACAGAGCAAAGGAGAAGGAAAAGGAGGCTGCCAGGCACACTCAAATACAAGATGCTGCTTTTCCCCCTCCCAATTCCCAGTCCCATTTGATCACAATGAAGAGATCAAGCATGAGAACAAGAACAACAGAAGATTGCTGTATTCAATAAAAGGAACGTCTCCATATCGAGCAGGGCTTTTATCTGGTAGCTAATTTTTACCTGACATTTCCACTGATTTGTATTTGCCAAATATGACCTCACTAGGAAACTAAATATCTCATTTGGCATCAAATGCAAACTTTACACTGGCTTTGTTTTCAGGGAGAAACATGAAAATACACTCATTTCAGTTAAATCTGCATGCATCTTCTTTTTCTCCATATTCATATTTTCTAACATTTCATTTTTCTTTTTGGCTACTGAATTAAAAAAATCAGTTATTCATACAGCCCAAGCAGAGAGTTCAACAGTTGGAATTAAAAAACATAGCAGTTTATTTGAACATATACAAAGTCTCCACCTACATTTCCAAAACACATCAGCTTTCTTTGTGGAACACATGTATCGCACAAGTGAATATTTAACAGATCCTTTATTGTGCAAGCACATGTAAAGTTTTCTCTTGAAAAATAGAAAGTTTTGGAGTCCTCAAAATCTATCTCACTGCAAAAATCCTTATGTGCATCTAATTTTTGTTTGCCATTACAATAAAATTCTCAGACCAACACTGTTATGGTCAGAAACAGTGCTTAGTTCCACAAAGACAAGGGACTACGACAACAAAGGCAAATAAGGGTAAGCACACACTGTTTATTTTTTGCCACAGTTTTATTTACTGCTTTGTTGATTATCAGTGTCAAACAGCTAAGCAGGGAACCCCTGTCTCCATTCCTTTTTCATTCTCTATGATGCTTTAATATAGGAACACCACTGTGAAGCTTCCTTCTTAAGGATCAAATGGTAAGGTCTCTATAAGAATTAAACATTTTGTTATGCAGAGGTGTTGTAGGATGCCCTAATCTCCACACCTTCCACTTACGTAAATGCAGATGTGGCAGCTCCTGCAAGGCATGGTCCCGTGTCGAGGAATGCAAATGAATCAGAAAAGTTTCGCTTAATCACGTTAAGAAAAAGTTATAATCAAAAGCAGCTGTCTACCTTCACAACTGCAAATATAAGCAGTTAGTTCACCTAATTTGGGACCACTTAATGTTTCAAAGTTAAGCAGATGCTTAATTGCAATATTCACAGAGCAGTAACAATGCCTCAAGTTAATGGTCCCTGACAGTTTTTATTATAATCCTTATTTTATATAAGTTTTTCCTTCCCATACATCATTTATAGCTGGTGGTTTCTTATAAAGCCAGCAATTTATAGATTATAAAGGCAAACTGTTCTATCCTATTTCTTCAAGTAATGAGTGGACTAGGTCAAGCAAATGTTAGGTACATGCAGCAAAGAATTTAATTGGACTTACCAAAAAGTTCTTTGCCTCCCTGGCCACCTAACTCACAGTGCAGGTATGTTTTGTGGCACCTTTCTCAGCCCTGACCCCTCATTGTCCAAACTGGGGGAAAGTGCACCAGGGGTCTTCTTCCACTCAGTAGTATAAACTCTCTTTTCATGGAAACCAGAGTTGGGCAGCGGTATAAGGGTGATTCATGCTGTCTGCTTTTCCAGCAGGGAGGTTGTGGCTCGGATGTGCATCTGCTCTTAGGAGTTATGAACCTGTCCCAGATCCAACAATATTCACATAATAAAGTGTCAGTTATTTTGGTAAGTGAGAGCAGTAGAGATTCTCTGGCATAGCCTGTCTCTTATCTCTCAACAACATTTCATGCTGTCCTGGTTTTCAAAAGGTTCTGTGAAACCTCAATGTATTGCATCTTTGTGCTAATGATAATGCAAAAATTAAACCACGCCAATTCTGAATTCAGAATCTAAGCAGCCTAATACTTAATGGCTTATAAGCTTTGACATTTCATGGGTCTTCTGGGACTGTTATGAAATACCCATCTTCATTTGTGAAACTCAGCTGAATATTTTACTGCTATTCTGCATTAACATTTGGTACAATTTGAAGGTTTCCTCAAAGGATTTCAAAGGAGTTCTGGTAGGCTGCACGTATAATTCTTCCTCCTCCATCCTTGTGTTTTATAGTTGTAGTATGGATGGGCTGCTGACAACCAATGAAAGGTTTACACTAAAGGACATAGTCATCATAAAAAGTAATGAGCTAGAATTCAGAATTCCTGACTGGATAGAATCAAGTGCCTATAGCCACTAAGTAATTACTCCAATGCAAGACATTAAGCCAAGCCTTCTAAGAGCTCTTTCTTGTAGCAGCTGCTAAAAGATTAATATCACATTGGTAGATTTCACAGGAGAATCTGCTAAATAAAGGAAGGTTCAGTGTATATGTAAAATTTAAATTCCGCACAATTTGTTTTAGAATCAACATACTATATTGCATATTTCATGGTTCCAAGAGGAGTGCAGCATTCATTAAGAAAATACAGACGGTCTTCAGATAGCTAACAAGATTTCACACTCATTTCATTTCTCCCTGCTGTGAAACCTAGAGAGAAAATAACAGCAACAATGTACTCACTATGGCTGAACCTCAAGGCTCATTTCTGCCAAATATTATCAAAACCCTGAACTGATGCTAGCAGTCAAATCCACCAAGTTTAACAGAGCTATGCTATTTACAGCACTTTGAAATGTATCCCTCTTCTCTCCAACAGTATTTTTCTCACTTTAAAAAAACACAGGATTTTTCAAGGGCAACACTGTTGACTTACGGCAAGCCCTGAAAAGCCATCAGCATGTAGTTGTACTGCCCCAGGAGCGCAGCAGCCTGAATCTTGAGATTCAGAGAATGAGAATTCAGTCCTTGGTGGTTGCCCTGTTTTGTGAGAAAACGTTAGTTGCAGAGACTCTCCCTTCCCCTGCCATCAGCTGCCCTACGCCGGCGCAGCGTGGAGAGGAGAGAGGCGTGAGAAGATGAGGCCTTGGGCATCGAAGAGTCTAATCCCCTCTGCTGCACTTCTCTGCACAGCAAGACATAATTGTGCCTGAAATCTGCATCTTAACATCCTATGGAATTTGTGGAAAACAACAGATAACAAGCCTGTTTTGCTGGTCTAAATCCACTCAGGAATAATTGATCTCTATGACAGTTTTGCTTGGCTAAAGCATAAGCATTTCAGGATTTCTTCCCACATGGTTTCTGCTTGCAGTAAGAGAATATCTGATGAATGATGCAAGTATGGACACTGAAAAACAAATGATGGACTATTCATCAGAATTTACTTCAGGAAATTAGCTTTACCTTCTCCTGGCACTCTTAAAAGCATTCTGCCTTCTGCCTCCAGTGTCTATGTTAACTTCCCCTCTCTTATTCTAATGCATTGATTATTTTTCTGCTGGAGCAACTATGAATAAGAATAAATATAGACACAAAGAAGTACAAATACTTGGATGCATTACGCGTGCACACAAAGACACATATTTATTGATTGCATATTGCTGCCCAAAAAGACTTTCCACATTAAAACAATTGGGATGTCTAAAAAACTTTAAAATAATTAAAAAACTATGTTTGTTAAACCAAAGTCTGTTCATCTCCCTCAATTCTATCTATGCTCAGTTCACACAGTAGGATGCAGCACTGGACCTACATACAAGCACTTCGCAATTATGTGAAAATATTGGCGTAAGGTTACTGTTTCTCAAACACTGTATGGTCTTACTCTTGCTCTCAAAACTGGAGAGTTAGCCATTATTCAAATTTTCGGTGAAGAGCTCGTAATCTGTCTCATTTCTGGATCTGCTGGACCTTTTGCAGACAGCCCTAAGATTGTTCCACCGCTTGTACTCAGAGCTGGCTGGATGCAAGCAAGGTGTCACCCTGAGACCACATAGCTTCATTAGGCAGCACTTGGCTCTGAGTAAGGCTTACAATATTACTCCAAACACGGTGCCTTCAGTTTAAAGCTGGCTGGTATCCTGCTAGCTTAAAGCACAGGTCGAACAAGTGTCTGCAAAAGTATAAAAATACATCTGTAAAAGTATGTGTAGAAATATTTATAGTCGAACACCATAAACCAGGATGTCAGGCTGCAGGCTCTTACCGATATTTTAAAATCCTACCTGGGTTTCAAGTTTAGGGCTACAGCTGTCATATGGAGCCTTACTCACACAAATGCAGAACTTATGTTGCAGGCAAGATTCCCCACAAAAACAAAAACAAAATCGGTGTCTTCTTAGTATGTATTCTGTCTGAGTACAATGCCTGTCTCTATATTGCCAGGCTGATGGCCACATTTGCATTCATCCATATTCCTTGCCTACAGGAGTATTTTTGCAGTGGTTTTGTGGGAGATATCTCAGGAGGCAGGAGAATTTCCAAAATGTGGCACAGACTTATTTAATATCTGCACGGACTTTGCAGCTGTAGACTCCATTGACACAGGCCAATGGATCGGGTAGACGGACAGCTATGTCAGAGTCTATGTTCTACTGTAGACTAACCTGTAGATCCTGCATTCTTACCAGGTATTTCTAATTCACTACGATACATCCAGACTGAAAGACTGAAGGGCTACTGCAGACTTTCTTATAACTTGCTATATATTAATTATGCTTACTATGAAGCTTCTATAAATATACAAAAACCTGTATAGAAAGCAATCTGCTGCAGTATTAATGGACTATTTTATACATAACACATGCACATATTTGTGATATGGTTCAAAATTTTAGTGGAACTTTATAATATATAGTCCTTTATAATATAACCTTTAAAGCTTTCTACTCATATGAAAGCAACTGGTAGGAAGACAGAAGAAACAGACTTACAATAACTTCTACATCTAAATATTCAGAGAATTCTTCACTGGTTACAGTGAATCGCATTGCCTGGCTCTTTTGCTTGCTCTCGCTCTCTAACATAAGTATGCAAGAATATTTAAAAAAAAAACAAACATTAAAACTTCATTGATGAAACATGCAAGGTTATTCTATGTCTGAGAGCATAAGTGCTGCTTTTGATAATTTTTCTCTTTTTTTGTGCAGCTTCTTTTTGAGTGATTAGTTTGGATGGCTTGAATGTGAAGATAGCTATAAAAATGGCACCCATAAGTTTTCTTAAAACTTCTAAAAATCTTTGAAGATTTATTTTTTTGTCTGGTGTATCAAAACAAAGTGTGACCTGAATGACTGATTTTCAGTTTGATTATTTATGTGGGCTTCCAACACTAATGTTGCTAAAACCTTTAGACCTCATGATGCTGTGGTGTAGTGTCCTTACACACTTTGTTCTGATCTAGATGTATGAAAAAACCTTTCAAAGAATAAAACATCCCATCATTTGTAGCCTGGTCAAGTGGTCATGTTGTTAAAACTTGTTCCTTTCCGCATCAAGCCACGACAGGTATTGTGCCTTTGTTAAAAGGGAATGGAGACCGAGAATGAAGCCAGAACTGCCAGCAGAGATCTGGTCTTTTAAAATGAACCTGTCATGAATTCTAAATGTGGCCAAATGAAATCACCCCAGCCTCTCCTGCTTCATAAGCAGTTCACTCATCTAGCAAAATATTTCACTATGCTCAACAGGTCTTACAGGCTTTTTCAGCCATTTGTCTTTCCATTCAAAATACACAGTCAACTTGTTATTGCAGTAAACGTTCTCCTGAAATCAACCAAAATTCTAAAAAGAATGTAGTTTAATTGTAATAATTCCAGATAAAGCAGAGCATCCCTGCTTTCAGCACAGATTTAACTCAACTTTTGGAAATTACCTATGAATAACAGCATGGAAGTGACCTGGAATAAAGCAAGTAAAGTCACAGATTTTTCAAGAAGAACTCTACATTGCTGTGATTTCCGCTGATCTGAAAAGTAACATATTTTATCGTATCAAACATTTTAATCTAGTTGTTACGTGTTTGGCTAACTCAATGAGTTCATCTAATATTAGATTTACTAATATTCTCTATTCAACTAAAAGTGCTTGTATAATTCATTATTAGAAAACCTGAAATAATTACCATACAAAATGATTGCATAAGTATGTTCCTGATTTTCCAGCTTTTTAACATAAAATGTTTGTGGAAGTGCAGGATATATTGACCATGTTCTGGAAAGACAATGAGGTTAAAGATCATGCATAAATGTGTCAATAAATAATAAAGCTAGCTATTAACCTCTTTTGTAGAAATCAGTTTTTCTGCTTTGATATAATCTGTGTATTTTTATTAGGGCAGTAATATATTGGTACTACATTAAAAATTCTGTATGCCTCATATGATTATTTTTAATTATAAGCGTCTAAATAAATGTGAAGGTAAATGTAACTGTTTGTATAACCATAGCACTAAACATCTGGATTAAATAACTAACATTGTGAGTCTGAAATTTAAAGCTCCTGATAAAGAACCAATAATTTACACTCCTAATTCATTCTCCCTCAGTTTTACATGTGCATGAATATCACATACTATATGTGCTGCATTACCTTCTAATTTTTTTGTATAGACATAACTCACATTGTCCAGTGTAAGTAGACTGTAACTTGAAATAATTACGTTTGAGAGGCTGTAATATTAGTCTCTTCGTTGCTATGTTATTTTTGTCAAGAGCACAGAAATTGAAACTGAGCAGTCCTGAAATTGCTCAGAATGACTCACGACAGTGTGAAAATAAATTACATTCTCCTCATCTATAGAAATGAGGATAGTGATATTTACAGTGTCTGTTATTGTTTATGAAGTGCTTTAGACATGAAAGGTGCTGTCTCACGTTGACTCCTTCTACTATGCCATGAAAGTGCTTTACATTTTCTTTTTGTGGAGAAGTATGTCCCACACAGACAAAGCCTTGAGTGTCAAAGTGCTCTGCATTGCAGTCCTTAATATTCTTATTATGCTAACAAGTGTGTGATGCTGCTGTTACAAATGAGAACATAACCTTTGGCAATATCACCCTGAGTCTCATCACATACATATTTTTCCCTAGGACGAATATTACCTTCCTGCGTGATTTAATTCTGTTGCTGCGCCTTTGTTTAAAATTTTTAAGAAGCACTAAAATAAGGGTACACAATATCAGTGTCAAGAACATAAAATGAACGTTATTCTGATGTCTTTCAGCTCCAGAAACAGAAATCTCCAAAACCACTTTAGTGAAAAACTTTCTGTGATTGTATGCAAAAGCTACCTTTTACCGTGTCTGTGGAAAAGCCACCAGAAGGCTATATAGCATTTTCAAGCACGTATCTTTAATTGCAACACATTACACAGTGTAAGACACAGTTGCAGTACCGGCAGTAGCTGCTTCATGTTCTCAGGAATTATGTAGGCTGTCTCTTTGTCCCAGCAGATGGTATTTTTATGACCCGCAGTTTCTATGTTCAGGAAGCCCACATGAGAAAACAGAAACCAAGCAAAACTGGGAACATAATTCTCAATCTGAAGAATTCCAGAAGACTGCAACCAAAGTTTTTCAATCTTCATATTAGGTTTTCAGAGATACTCAGCAATCGCAGTTGCCCTTAAAGTCCAGCTCCATCTGGAAATCCTGCCAGTTTACATAGATGCCTTAGCAAATATTAGGAACACAGGCAAAAGAACTTGAAGGGGATAAGTGTTGTGTGCTACTGCACAAGACGCTGTATCAGAGCCTAAAAAAACACATCACTTCCTGCTGCTCACTTTTTATAAGGCTGGGTTCCAGCAAGTGTTTTTAGCATCCTACATCAATTCCATATAGCGTGGTCTTTTTAGTGTGTGAACAACAGATCACATCAGATGTTTTCACCTTCACAAGTATGCATTTAGTCAATCAGGAACATCAAAATATACACCTGTCTTCATTTTTAACTTGTCCCAACCTAAATGCTTAACCAAATTTCATTTTTTAAATGATAATTTGAAAATGTGATATACCTTTCAAATTTTTTTGCAATATTCAAAGATGAGCAACTGACCTGAGCTGTGATAAACAGCAAAAGACTTAAAACTAGCAAGAGCTCCACATCTGTTAGTTCATTATCAGTGTGTGAATATGCCAGTTCATACTGTACACCATTTGATAAATGCCTTCTCCCAGACATACAAATACAGATGCACCATCCCACCCTCAGTTCTGCTCTTTGTACTGCTGTAAATCTACCACAACTCCGCAATCATCAGTCCCTTTGGATTTGTATTAGTGCAACCAAAGGACAACTATGGCCACCCTAACTGAATATATGACATAGTCCTCCAAAACTTCACCCAGAAAACAAAACTGTGGACAGCTTCTATCCCTTGATCATGTTGTGATAAATAGAACAAAGTGAACAAATCATTTCCCAAGTGCATGGACTCCTACTTTTTGAGTAAACATATGTTTATATTTAAAAGTCACAATGTGATTTCAAAGAATTCTTTCTATCCCACTCATTGCTTATGTTTAGAGGTAATTGCAAGCCATTTTCTCACTCTATTGATGATTAACAAGTGGCATTTGGGTTTTTTAAATGTAACTTTCTTTATTCCGATGCAGAAAGGCAGGAGAAATTACTGGCTTCATAACTTAGATTTTCAGGGCAGACAATAATTAAAACAATGAAAGGCAAAGGAGAGGGCACGCAACAAGCCTTATTTAAACAAATCCCCCACCGAGAGCTAGGAGAGTTTGGGGCCACAAGCAGTAAGTAAAATCAATTAATTTTGGTCTAACTTGAGTTTATATACGGGTTTGATCCACCATGCTCATTAGCTGACAGCATGAAAAATTAATCTCATTTGACAGGGCAGCGTTGAATGTGGAGATTGCAAGACTGAGTTGAAAAAGTCAGGCATGAAAGACATTGTATTCATGCATTCAGAATTACTGGGGAGGGGTGTCTTTCATTCTTTCTTTTTTTAAAAAAAATATGAAACTATGAATATCCATACAAAGTTTAGCTTTCTTGCCCAGCACTGTACCTCCTTTCATGCTGTCAGCACAAAAATGATGACCTACCCATGTGTTTGAATAGATGTCTTCATAAGCTACTCAAAGGATAATGAATAATACCACTCACATAGCTACTTCTGTATACTACCACCAAACTTGAAAAAATGCTCAAAAGATGCACCCAAGAAAAAGATACAATTAAGAAAAATACAAATTAAAACCAGCAAAATATGAAGTGAACTGTACTAAGGTGGAGCTTCAGGAATGATATGACTTCTAGATGGTTCTGGAAAATCACAAAAAATGACAGTCCTCTCCAGCTTTTGATTTTGCAGTTATTGAAAGCAGAAGATTTCAGATCATGACCTGGAGTTTCAGTTCCCAAAGATCAAGAGAGTTTAGGAGCAGCCAGCCATATCACACAGATCTAGGTTTGGATTTATCTACATCTCATACTTTCCCTCCAGTAGCTCTGGATGATGTAGTTTTCACAGAGCAGTCAGCAACAATATGTTGCCTTAGAGGAACAATCAGTGATGAAGATCTTTGCATTTCTGCTTCAGGATTCTGGAGAAGCATCCTCCCCATTCTCTGCTGCCTTGCATTGGGTGCAGTCATCCAAATTCCACCTGTGTGGAGCATTATGCAAGTGTCCATATATGCAAAGCACTGATGGAACATACCACTTGTAACTGGGTATTAAAAACCAGTCAGCAAGTGGGAGGAAGTCTTACAAAGTTTCAGACACTGTGGTACAGACTTTTCCACTTTAATTCATTAGTTTTATCTTGATCCAAGTCAATGATTTGCTCTGCGCAGCTATCGTATTAATTTTCAAGGTTTTTTCAAGACAGGCAAAGTCTTTCTGGGCTATCAACCAAAGTGTTGATGAATGATTGGATATTATCACCTTGCAAATATCAGTGATAGCTGGTGGTCTCAGAGAAATTACTACAGGGCAGTTTATATCATAGACAAATTCCACACCAGTAAAGTTTCAGTGACAACTGAAAACAGCAGAGACTAGTTTTTCCTCTCAACCTCGAAAGCAACCTCTGCTTCCCAAAGCCAAGACAGGGTAACAGGCCACCATCCAAGATCTCATGTACAAAGCAACTGTACTGTACCAATGTGATGCAAAAATACTTCTCACTTCAAGAAAGCAGAGCAGACCCAAGGCGCAGGCAAAGCAGGCAGATGCCCTGGTCAGGACACTGCTGAGGAGGATGAGCTGGATATGGTTCGCTCCTCACAATCACTATTTCAAAGCCCTGAAAAATAAGCTTGCTTTGCTGCTGTCATCCAGGAGAGACTGAAAGGTGGAGGATGCTGCTTGGTGCTCTGACCCCCATAAAAGCTTCAAACCCTGTGCTCTGCCATTGCCATGCCTCTTCTCTCAGCTAAAACATCAAGCCAGTTTCATGAGGGTTTCTCCCTTAGCTCCTCACCCATCTCTGTCCCCTTTCTTTTGTTCTTCCCGTTCCTCTGGCAGGAGTAACCCACAGTCAGTCAAAATACAAACTGCCTTTTTAGAGCAGCATATTAAATTTTACCAGCACTGCTGAAAATTGCTGTGCTACCTCTGAGAAAACATAAGCACAAAGCAATGATTTACTCCTGTGCAACACAGCACTGAAGCCTGCCCTGACCTTCAAGTCTATTCTAAACCTCTTGTCTTCAAGCAGATTAACTGGGTTTGAGCATATGCTTAATTGCTGTCTTGAACTAGGCTAGATTAAACCTCTAGGTCTGTCAAAACAGAAATATTCTAAAGAGCACACGAAAAAATAATCCAAAAGAGGGACACTCAGTGAAATTCCATCAGCTAGAATTTTTTTTTCCTTATGCATGTAGAAAGTGAACTGGGTCATTCAGCATTCAGAGACTTTTTTCTTACATGCTTTACAACACAGATTGATTACTACTCTAGATTTAGATCACAGTCACAGGAGGTTTAGTGATTTAATATTTTAAAATGAAAGTGGCACTTCAAACTAAAGGGGCACAAATAATATTTGAATATGGTAAATACTGATCATATAATTACATGGTAATTAGTTTTCATGTGGTATCCATGTGATTATGAGATGAATATATGACTTTTCTGTCTTCTAAATGGCACTGCAGCTTACTAGTTAATTACTTTTAGATCTGCTTAGTGTAATTACACTGTAACCCACAAAAGTCTGTACATATTCTGTCATTACTTCGTGTTTACTAATAACAGCACCAAACTGCCTTAGGTCAGATCTTGTCCTTTCCTCTTCAGCATCATGATACTTTGGCATAGGTGCATTAATTTTACAGAGCAAAAGGTTTGCAGGAATTTATAAGGAATTCTCAGACGCTCCACATCTTATGTACAATGTACAATGTACTCTGGTTCTACTGGGATTTCTTGGCTCTGCAATATAATTAGATCTCCAAGCTCATTGTCAGAATTTGAATTTTCTAATTTTGGATGTAGGATGAAAAGAGGGGCTGAATAATTTCGCATCCATCCAAACACATTTTTTGTCTGAGTTGCTTCTATTTGACTAGAACAAGTATTAATGTCCTCTGTGCTTCCTCCAGGCTTCAAATATCAGCAGTCCATGAAAGTATCTCAGTGACTCAGGCAAAGAAGCAGTTAAGTTGAAGAAAAAGAATCCACATCTCATCAGGCAACATCTCCGTATCCAAGAGAAAGATCCTCCCACCTGCAGCTGGAAGAGGACTGAGAGAAGGGCAAGAATGTGCGTATGTTTGTTCTCTGTTCTCGCTGGCGTTCAAAATTAGCAGGCTGCTGTTCCAGTATGAGAGTTGACAATGATGGGCATTATCCCACATATTATATAAATGGAGAAAAGAAATAATAAAACTATAGTAGCTGTATATAACTCTTGTGCCATGTGGTTTGAATAGTTGCTTAGGGATCAGTCTGTGTGTATTGTTCTTATTGTGCAAATGCAATTTTTTTCAGAATGCTGCAAGGCATTTACATTTATATTTGTTTACTGCGTCATCTACTTCACACTCACGCTCAGATATGTAACTTGAGCTGCTCTCAGTTATCTACATCTTATCTAGGTCATTGTGAGTTAACCTGTTTTGGTAATATTGCTTAAACATGGTATGAAAAAAAATCGGTTAAAAGAAATCGTAACTAACCCCTTTATGTCCAAATCAATGGGAAAAGTATTTTTTTATTAAATCACAGGGCTGGGATTTAGGAGGTTCTAAGTCAAAATTTTGAGGGCTATGAGATACACTTCCTGATGAAAGAAAATGCCCAAAGAACTGACTTTCAACAAGCTATGCGAGAGAAATTATTTCCTCTAGAGCCATGATTCATAAATCATCTTCAAGGCAAATCATCGTGACTTGTCTGTGATGGCAGCTTCAGCATCATAAACCATACATCATTCTAAAACAAATGGCAGCTCCAATGTCCTTGTTAATGGCACACTAATACTAGATTTTGCCTCAGATAATGAATTTTCAATGTATCCGAACTTAGAGCATCAGACTTCAGCAAATCCTTGTTGTTATGTTTCACTCGCTAAAGTCAACAGTGTTTTTAAAAGCCTTTTAAAATGTTAATTTATGCACTGGAAGTAAGACATGATTCACCATCTGTCACAGAAGGTCACTGGCTATATTTGGATCCATTAATAAATTCATAGGTTGCAAATGAGTAGAGGTGAGCCACTCCCCGCAGTAGAAGAAGCTGGCCCAAATCTTTGCCTTGTTTCTGGGCCAAACGCATAAAGTTCAGTCTGACTCAGATAAATTACACGGGGATGGAAAAGATAAGTTACTCACTCTGCCTGCAGAACAACCCACCGGCTGGATCACTGTCGGATTGCAGGTCTGGCAGACACATGCCAAGTAAGCGGAAAGACACCTGACCTCCACCTGTGAAGTTTGGCATGATCTTCAGGAGACCCACAGAATTTAAAGCCCTCTGAGGGCCATTGTGTGCATCTTTTCACTTTTTAAGTTTTAAGTCTGAGCTAAAAGGTTCAAAGGTGGCAGCAGGCCCGACCTTTGGCAAGGAACAGACACCACTTCTGCCTCTCCCTGCCATTACCTGATTGCATGGTTGTTAAGTAATTCTGCTTCCTTCTGTGGTTTCTAATTGGTCTGCCTGTTGGAGATATTTACACCGAAGGGAACTGCTTTTCAGCCTAGCGTTGTCTGGGCAGCACAAGATGTCTCAGAGATTGCATTAATATGATTTAAGCATCAGTTTTCTGGGTGTATTTCTGAAGTTTGAATAGTAGAGGTAACTGGAGATAAGAGAAGGTAGAGCATCTGCTCAAAGCCTTATCTGTTCTGCTTCTTGAGGAAATTACCAGAGATAAAACTCTGGTGGGAGAAAGCTAAAGCAGGATTTTGGGCGGTCTACTTCAGCATTTTATGAAGAGTGTATGTTTGAAGCAAAATCTCCAGATTGTCCCCAGTTACCATGCTACGAATCACAAGGCAAAGACAACTCAAAATACAGGAACAGGACTTCTTGCAGATGACATTAAATAGAGAGATGAGCTCCACAAATGCAGGACCCATGCTCTAGCCACTAAAGCACAGTCAGCCCACACAACCAGACCACACCTACTCTGACGTGAAATCCCCTGGTACATAAAGAGTTTGGACATTGGGTTCTGGGCATCAGCTCTGTAGATCTGATCCTAACAGGCTGCACCGTCTTCTAACATAGAACCAGGGGAGGTCTATCTCTGTCTCCTTCTGTTCCTGACTGGACTTCCTGGCTGGATTCTGGACCTGGTTCAGCGCTTGCCATGCCAGGGACTCTCAATGGACCCTGTTGCCAGCACCCAGCCCTGGCCCACCATGCTCAGACCCTGTGAGACAGAGCCCCATCGGTGCTCAGCACTTCGGTCAGCCTTAGCTCGCTGTTCTTTAGGGAGCAGCTGTCTCTCACTACACCCTGACAAAACAAGACAAAACAGCAGTTTATGTATGCATTCCTTCTTTTTATATAAACATTTACTTTGGGTTTATTTATTGATTGTCAGAAACAGGGACTTCTAAGTTTAAAGACACAAGTTGGCATCAGTCTGAGGACTCACAGAGCACAAAAGGGGATTTAAACGTATTTCAAATGATGCTTTTTTCCCCCCCTTGGAAACGAAAATTCACAATTTCTGCAAGGAGGAATAGATCCTCAGCTTCACAGTAGTCTATTATTTTGGAGGAATTGTACTCCAGAGCTGAGGAGCCTGAGAGCTGGAGGCCATCAGGTGAGTAAACTGGCAAAACACTGGCAAATTCCCAGCTGAAGGCTGTCTGTCAAGAAGGAAGAAGGGCTCATTAGATCTATCCCATAGTTTCATTAGAACTTCAATAAAATGAACTATTTTTGAGAAATATTTAAATTTCACCAAACCAGCATGTAACATCAAAAAATTTCCACCTCATTCTTACCTTGAATTGGCTCTTTTTTCAACTGTTTACCACAAATACAAGAGGCCAGCATCACACTAAACCCATAATCTGGCAATAAAGCATAGTTTGTGGGTCAGAACAGAAAAGAAGAGAGACTGAATTAGATGCCAAGGAGGAATGATCTTACTGTCCAAGGGAAAAAACAAAGAAAGAAAGGAAACAGACAGAGAGAGTGAGACAGTCTCCCAGTAGTGCTAATGATTCCATGTGAAGAACAATGTGTGCTAACCTTGTATGGAAAATGTTAAGTACATCTTTCTAGTTTATATTAAACTATCACATTATGAAGCTCTAAAAATTTGACTTTTCTGTCCCTGGAGTTACAGATACTCATCTGTTTAAACATCTGGAAAGCTGTTTTCAAGAAAACTTAAACAGAATCCAAATGAAGGCGTATAACTCTGTAAGAATATATTAGGAATAAGGATTCATCTCACTATTCTGCTTCCTCTGATAATGAATGGCAAATCAGATTTGGCTCTTCAGTGATAATTCCACATGGTTGGACGTCCCTTAAAAAACAAGGTTCTTTAGTTCATATCATGTTTGACATTGTAGTGAGAATATCACTAGGATATCTTATTAAATACATATCTGAAAATCATATTGAATTTAGTGTTACTAGCAATGAAAAATTTCAATAAAAAGACAAGCTGAAAATTTGCAAAGTATCAAATACTTCAGCTTAAAACAGAATGAGTCAACATATTCTTTGTTGCTGTTAATCATCATTTTGCCTCATCAGTCTTTAATGGCAATCTGTCACTGGCAATATTTGGCATAGAAAAACATACCACACGCTTGTATGTAAGTCTGTGCATATGCATACATCAGCATGCGTGGGCAGGTATCTCTCAGCCCCAAACACACACACATAGGAAATCTGAAGTGGTTTAAGAAGACTGTAAACAGAGAACGTGGCATTTTCACTTTCTTCCCAGGAAAGAAAGAATGAGAGAGATCCATCCTCAGAAGTCTTTCTCACTATGCTTTGTTTTTCTCTGAAAGTCTACCAAAGAATGAAGGAAATTGTACTTTCACCCATTTCTCATTTGCCTTTTTCTTGCAGCATGCTTTGCAACCTGGACTAGCCCATCCTCAGATTTATCTTCTTTAGGCAGGTACTATAAGTTTCTTCCTGTCAAAGCTCTCATGATAATCATCACCTTGCTATTAGGATTATTCCAGTCCTAATGATTACTATTTAAGAGTGGGCTTTTCCTTTGCACCAATATTCATCCATTTTTCAGCTTCATTTTCAGAGGAAAAGAGGATTATGTGATCTTGCATCTTTGTGTTGGTTTAGGTACCTACCCTTGAAAGTATTTGAACTCAGAGGCCAGTTTCTACCAAACTTGACAAAGTGGTAAAATCTCAGAGATACTCCTGACATTCTTGGGGGCGCGGCTGAGGACAAGTCAAGTAGAGGAGGCATCTTCCATTTGTGTCTTCATTGCAGGGAAGTTCACCCCTTATTAGATGTCAAAACAAAGAAACCAATCCACAGGAACTCCTGACTGATCTCACAAGGGAAGCTTCTGTCACCAGCAAAAGAGAAATAATTTTCTTTGCTTTGGAGCAGGGGCTGTGACAATTAGCACTGAGTACATAACAAAAGAGATATGAGAGATTACAGCCTTTCTCTTCATGGTAATAAAATCATTGTTTATATTTGCCAGCCTCTGCAACAGGAATTACAGAGCATGAATTCTGCAAAAACCAAGGACTCTACTGTAGAATTCAAGTCCAGCCTGCTTTAGAGTAGGCAGGATTTTGTTTTATGAAGATACAGAAGATACATAATAAAGTGGCATGTGAGCTCACCGCTTATTGCTTCAAGAGCTAACACGTCCTGGCTAGTACTAATCAAACAATGCAAAAACCCCATGTTTGTGAATAATGTATTTTAGAAAATAGCAATAAAATTGTATATTGCATTGCATTACAGTTCATTTTTATATATACACAAGTAATGGCTTAGCTATGGAGTGTACAGGTCCTGCGAGAAACCTGTGGGCTGGAAAAAGCCTCAGCATAAAGGCAGGGAGAGGTCAGAGGCAGCTGAAGAAAAATGAGATTTGGTTCATTCCCCATACCAGCATGCAATGACAGTTTGCAAGAAGGACCGTGACTGGCTTTACATCCTGTGTCAACTTTCCTGCCTGCTCAGTCTTTATTGATGTCAAAATCTTATTGTTCAGACCGACAGACAACTGAACATGACTTTAAAGGGTTAGGGCATTGTACTCAAGTGCAGTTCCAGCTGATGTAAATCCGGGAGTTGAAGTAGCCCTGATTCCCCAACCTGTCGTATCCCCAACCCTTACACTGCAAGACGCCAAATCAGTGAGCTGCTCTAACTCAGCCTGTGTTTATACAGGTTTATATTGGGGAAAATCAACTGTATAGCCAGTTTTCCCCATAGCTTCCCAAGTGCTGGTAGCACCAGAGGGGAACATGGGAACTACAGGACTGCAGGTAGAAGATGGGACCCTGGCATCTGTACTATGACCAGTTTAGATTTTGCTGGAAGCACTTCCTGAGAGCTTGTTCCAACGCAGCTGAACGCAACAGAGGAAAAGAATTTACAACATGCAAGCGCAATACTAGGTACACAAGCATTTATGCTAAGCTGTGTTCATGTCCGCTGATCATGCTCGGAGAATAATTGCTTTCCATCACAGATTTTTTTTCAAGGGTGTCTTATTTTTTTCCTGTCATTAACTTGGCCCTGCTCCTGGTTGTACAACTGAGCTCCTTCCCTAAGAAACCCCTGCAATCGCTAATAATTCCTTTGTGCTCTATCTGTGTAGTAACAAGGTCTGAATAAAAAAGTCTCCTGCCTGTCCCATATAATGGGGAGTCCACACCCGGACCCAGCAGTCCAGAGGAGTTTCACCGGTGCTGTGTAGAGGGCAAGGAGTGTCTCCCTCAACCTGCTGGCAATGCAGGGGCTGTTGGCTCTCTTTGCTGCCAGGGCAGGCTGCTCTCTCATGTTCAAGCTGCTGTGCACCAGGGCCCCCGGGTCCTTCTCTGCAGAGCTGCTTTCCAGCTGGCTGGCCTCCAGCATATACTGGGGCAGGAGGTTGTTCCTCCTCAGGTGCAGGACTTCGAATTTCCCACCAAAGCATTACCATGTCAAAGAATATTAGACATGGAAATCACTCGTAAGGCTGGATTATGAGTCTCAGAATATTAAGTACTTGAGAGCACAGATGCTGTCTGACCATGTGCAGATAATTTTCATACTGTTAAAAAAGTATAAATTTAAGTTTCTTTACATGACATGACTTCTCACCTCTTAGAGAAAATGCCTAGGAGAAGAAATCAGAAGAAATTGGTAATATACTGCCTGTCCAGTCTGAGCTCTATTGCTTCCTGAATGTACACCTGAAGTGGTGGGGGGAAAAAAAAGAAGAAGAAAAAAAAGAAAGAAAAACAGTACTGTGTGACAAAACAGCAGTTTAGTTACACAGGTGAAAAATGTGAGAATAGGTGCAAATTTTTTTTTTAAAAAAAAGATGATTTCTTGATAGTTTCAATTTCCAAAACTTCCCTTTTAACAGAGCTAAATGAAAAGATTTTTAAATAATTTTCCTGTTGCACACTCCCAGAGTGAAAGGTAGAAGCAGAACCAAAGACCTGATTCACTGAGATGGTGAATGCTCTCAACCCCTGCTAAAACAAGCTTCTTACTAGATGGAGTCCCAATTGTTTTACATAAAATACCAGAGATAGAAGCCTAACACACCTTGCTTTCCCTATGGGAAGGCACAGTCACGAGACTGGAAGAACGTGATGATCGACAGGAATTCATGTGGTGGGGTTTTTTTTGAAATATGGATATGTACTCCCACTCCTTATGGATATCTGCAGGCAGTTGCAGGGGGGTTTTTTTTGGTGGGATTTTTAATTTCAACTCTATTTCCATCTGTGGTGCTTGATTTAGGAATGATATATCAACATCTCGGTGCCACACAGAGGTGTAGTGTGCAAAGACAATAGATAAGATATTACAGATGGGATAAAACACCTTGAAGGCTCTTGACTTTTATGTTGATTTTACGATTGTCCTTGGAAACTCAGCTCTCGGCACCTGAGATCGCAGCTGCTGAGCAACTGTCATCCTCTCTGGCAGCTAGTGTGAAAGGTCTCAGGTTTAATCTGCCTTTTAAAAATGACAGGCATGAGAAAGTTGTTCGTAACCATGGGGACCCCTTGCAGTGTGGTGCTCTTGCCGTGAAGACTCACTCCTTCCCTCCCTTCCTCCTTCCCCCAGCAACACCCAGCCACCGACAAGGACATGCTGCAAAATGCTTCCTGACCTCCTCCTCACCCTCGGAGAACTGCAAAACAAAGTAGGATAACTTTATACAGCAAATCCCTTAAGTGCTGTCCCAGAAGCCTGAGTAAAACTTTTCCAGCTCTTTCCACGCCATGACCAACCTGAAGCCAGAATGGGTACTTCTGAGTACCGTGGTTTCCCGTGGGTCTATGCCCTGTCCTTGGATGAGTCTACATGTACTGAAAGCATGAATTTTGGTAAAAACTTTTTCTGCAGTCAATTTCTACCTCCTTCTCCCATGCAGATTCTCTGATGTGTTTAATAAAGTTCATTTTTGGCTTCACCCCTTCCTTTAGTGAAGAACTACTCTGGTTCACTTTCTTCTTATCTTTCTATTTCATTGCATTTATACAAAACAATTATGTTTCAGACCTCTATCTGTCTGACAAATTTAGTTAAAGTTGGCCACAGAGATCACAATTTTTTTTGTGGGGGAGGCCAACAGCAGCTGAGCTCTATGCATTTCTGTATGCAATCTGGGTAGAAGCATCTAAAAATACTTGTTACTCTCAGGAAATCTAAAGCTTTACATATACTAGAAGATGGAATTAACTAATCTATTTTTTGTATTAGCATTAGGAAAAAATCCAAATGCTCCAATTTCCATATGAAAATACAATTTATTTTATATGATGCCTGAAAATTTGGAGTGAAGCCACAATGGCGGGTTCATGTTAAAGGGGATTTTTTCCCTTTCTTAACCTAAACCATTGAAAACTACTGTTGTTAGAAACCTTTAGGCTTTTAACTTAAGGCCTGATCCAGCAGTCAAAACTGCAAATTGCAGCCCAGTTATAAAAACAGAACTGTAAACTGCACAAGTGTTAGGCATTTTAATCTCTGCAGTGTCACACTCTAGCTCATGTTACTATTCATTAAACAGGAGCTGTTAATGTTATTTGTTGACAGCAAGAGTTATCACTATTTGACAGTCATTATCCTGCAGCAAGGCTCTTCAGACCTTTTTGGACCCTTTCTCTGTGATTATGTTGTACTAAATTTTTTCTCTTTGCAGTAGCTCATTTATCATTTCAATTGGGAATTACCACAGAAGGCCAGTTTCCCACTAAGAGTTACTGGCTAGGAAGCGAAAGGGAATTAATAGATTTGAACAAAGTTTTGTCAGTCATATCTTTCAAATAGGAAAAAAAAAATATATCCTCCATCTAGACTGGTAGTTTGCCTTAACAGTGTTTCAAATGTGGCCATGTTACTTTCACTGACCAAAGCTTTTTTTGTAAAGGGAAGAAGGAAAGGAAGAAAGGCGTGACTCCTAACGCCTGTAAAATTCATCACTTAAGTGGTAGGAGGAAGACAGTGGATTAAAAAAAAAAAGATTTAGTGGGATGATGGAGAAGGAAGGAATAAGATGATCTAAGGGAGTCTGTGAGTCAGGTTGCCCTTTCAGTACGATTTTGTAGCCCTTGGAGTATCACATTATACTGCAAAAATAATATAAGCAAAAGTTTGAATTTCTAGTGTTTTCGAAAAGCATCTTCTCATTTCAAATCAATGTCAAAATATTGAGGTTTTTTTCTCATCAAAAAGTTCAGAAAAACTCCATTTCAGAAATAGCTAAATATTGTGTTATGAGTCAGTTTGACATTAAATTGGATTATCTGCCATCCCACACAGTCTCACAGGAGCTGTATCATCACCAGCTCATAACCTACTTCATAAGCAGTGCTCAGTGTCAGGACTTCATCTTTCGCAATACACTGACACAAATCTTCACATGTTTCAATCAAAAGTCTACTGTATGGCATCAGGAGAGTTATAATCCATCTGGGGAACGTAGATTACAGACTGTCTAGAGGCAGGACTCTAACTACCTAATCTACAGATCTTCTGAAATTTCAGTGACATGAGGAGATCCAGGTTAATGCTGAACTGAAGCTAACATTTCAAATTTGGCAAATAAGAGTGTTTAAGTATTCCTAATGGATTTTTTTTTTAATCATCAACATAATAACATGGTTTTATAGAAAATTTATGTTGTGTAGAAGTTGGTCTGCTCTACCTAAAAGAAATAAAACAAAAATTTCCTGGCCATCTCTTGGTGTGATGCAAGTCGATGATTTTAGACTATGCAGGAGAATGGGAGATAGTTATAAAGAATGAAAGAACTTGTTCCCTTTCATTCTATCAGGAAATAATTGTGTAGAGTCTCTACAAGTGGTGCTGCCTCAGAAAGGTGGGAGGGGCATTAATAGCTGGACTATTAAAAAAAGTCAGATGGCAAGATGTAAGGCAACATGGCTGGAGTATTCTGATTCTTGATAGCTCTGTAACTGGAATAAACAATTTCAGGCTAGATTACTAACCAATTCAAAGCAGCTAATTCATCTAAGCAATCAATTTATCTGAGCTACACGGAATCACATCAGCAAAGAACTATTACCTACAAAAGAATAATAAATATGAGGGCATGTTGAGAGCCAGGGGTCACTGAGGTGCTGCTTTATGCTTTATCTCTGCTTAACTAAAAAGGCAAAGAAAGATAATCTTCTAATCAGTCCAGTATGAAAATTAGAGATGAGATGAGAGGTCTTTTGTGCTCTTTGATACACTTCCTATGCATTTGCTTTTTCAACACCAGAGTTCTTCCTCGAAAACAAGATGACTCCGGGAAAACTGTCAGCGATGCTCTAATTATAAAAAAATATACTTTACAGTATATTTTTCTTGCTCGTGGTTATTTTGGGTTTTTTTTTTGCTTTCATTTTGGAATATGTGGAGGAGAACATAAAAGAGTCATGTCTCTTGCATTACACTGCATTCTGTTCTTAGCAATTTCATCCTCTAGAGTATCATGTTTCCTATTAGATATAATAAAGTAAGTCATAATTCTTTAACCATGCCCCTTGCCTTTGCTGTTATGAAAAGGTTGGAATACATGTAATGTATGTCACTTGGTGTGGCTAGAAGGAAAATAGCTCTTGTCATACAAGTAAGATTTCATTTTAGCTGAGATCACAGGTTTGACTGATGAAGATAACTGCAGAAGTGTAGTTCACAGAATCACAGAATGTTCGGGGCTGGAAGGGACCTCTATGGGTCATCTAGTCCAAGTTTTGTTGTCTAAAATTCTGATTTAAAAATTACTCATCTGTATGATCAATGACTTAAGAATCATTCAACTGACAAAACCCCAAAAGTCAGTGGAGATCATCACTTAGTGGTTCTACTGGAACAAACTAGAAAAGGCTTTCCCATCTCTGAAAATTGCTATGTAAAAAGCATGAGCATTTTGTGGTAGAAACTGTAACAAAATTAGACAGAACTTCTCACTAGAGAGGACTTTGCCCCTTTCACCCAATGAATATTTAACTATATATATGTCCTGGTTTCAGCTGAGAGAGAGTTAATTTTCCTCCCAGTAGTTGCTATGTTCTGGATTTACTACAAGAAGAATGTTGATAGCACCTATCTTTTCAGTTGTTTCCAACAAATCAAGGACTTTTTCCGGTTTCCCATATTCAGCTAATGAGCAGGTGAGCAGGAGCTGGGAGGGAGTATGGCCAGGCAGCTAGCCCAAGCTGGCCAATGGAAATATTCCATACCATAGACTTCATGCTCAATTTATGAATGGGAGTTGGCTGGGGGGCAGGAATCCTCTTTTTTTTTCTGTGAGTTTGAACTTTTTCAGGAGTTCAGTGAAATCCATGAAATCCGCAAGCTCCAGGAAATCTGCAAGTTCCGCTGTCACAGCTTGAGGACTGGATACACAACTGGCTGTCAGGTGGTGAGAAAAATTGTACTGTGTATAGCTTACTTTGCATACTCAGTAGTAGTAGTATTTCTTTTGTTGTCTTATTAAACCGTCTTTATCTCATCCCACAAGCTTCGCCTTTTGTCCATTCTTCTCCCCATCCCAGTGGGGGGGAAGTGCAGCAGTGAGTGAGAGGCTGTCTTAGTTGCGGGCTGCTGGCTTAAACCATGATAACATATAAAACAAAGAAGCGGTATGGACACCCTTCTTGGAATGACTACAGTATGGTGAGAGATTTCATTTGGGACATGGGTAATCTGGGTTGAAATCCAATCCTTAGGCTGAAGCAAGAAAAAGAGAAACCCGCACTTGGACTTTCCAGATTCCTAAGAGGTGTATTTCTCTTTATTCTGGAAGGGAATTCTGTTACCTTTAGTTTTCATTACACATTCCTGAATCTGAGAAATGTCTCTATAAAATTCTCATTGAAACCAGCATGATCTATGAAGGATTATTAATTCAAACATACTGATATAATCCAGTAAAAAAGACCTTTAAAGATACCAGCCTAGGCCTATTTTCTATGGAAATTCTGCAGGGTCTGACAATACAGCTGACACTAATCGGTATCTTCTTCAGTGGTATGGAAATAACATAAAACCACTGCTCGTAAAATCATATCAAATGATGCAAAGATAAGTGGAATGCTAAATAATGATGAAGAAACACCATTGCACTTGGTAAATTGCTCAGTAAACTGAGTTCATTCAGGCAGGATATGTTACACTAAAACGTGTAGGAGGTACAATACATACAGTACAGAAGGAGGGATTACTTTGTGGGCACAGCAGCTGTGAACATGGCTTAGCATTCCCACTGTCTGAGTCAGCTGATGGAGTAAAGGGTGAATGTAGACCTTGTTCAGAAGGCAGATGACCATTTCAGGGTGTATGTGTGTTTCTGAATGAGACTGATTACTAAAGATATCTCAAATCTAACAGAAAGGCCTGTCACATTCAAATCGGAAAAAGTCTTGCAGAATCTAAGAACCAGGGAAATGGTGAATTCATCTTCCCTCACTCTCCTTATGTGAAGACTTGATGTCTTCAAGAGAAATAATGTTTCAGTCCAACAACTTCCAAAGTTGCTTAGGTAACATTGCTTCTGTGTTCATGATTTCATCTTAGATTGCAATCCTGTAGCCTCGGAACCACTGACATAGCTAAAACCAAGTTATTAGCATTCAACATTTCCAGCAAAATAAAATGTATTAGTTTGTAAAATACAGAAGGTTTGATGAGGTTCAGTTCTTTGAAGTGTATCAGACATTTCAAGTATATCATGTTCTCCAGCAGTCAGATCAAGTGACAAATATAGTACCTCAAGATGCTTCACAAGATAAGTACTTTCCCATTAATGATACGTGTAACTCTGCCACACTCCATCATCGGTGTCAACTACATTATGCATCAGTCAAAGTGAAATATCACTCCAAACAAGCATTTAGTTCCACAGGCTTCATCACTGAGGAAGCCTGGCTTCCCATGAACTTTTAACATACTTCGTAGACTTTGCTATGTAAAAAAAAAGCTAACTCCAGCTGGAAATTCAATCTCCTTTCCAGAAGGATTGTCCAGTGGCTCCACTGGGTGAGTTCCCACAGGAGCTTTTGCTTGAGGTATTGTATATGCAAAGTACTTTTCCTTCACTTCTTCACATATTTTCATGAAACTGGAGAACTAGCCTGGAGTCTAGTCAAGCAAATTCAAGCCTGTCATTTGCACCTCAGTTTTAGGTACCTAGTGATGCTGTTTGTGTGCTTTAGCACAATAATCACTAAATGGAAAGAAGTAGGTGATTCTGAAGGCTTTTAGAAGCACTTATTGTCCAACTAACTTTCATTATTAAAGTATGGTCATCAAGATATCTCCTCACAGAGATCTCTAAAGGCACCTACTCTTCTGCCTTAACTCTACAGGGAATTTAACCAGCTGCTTTAAGAGCATTTCTTTGCTAGCATTGAAAAGATAAACACTTTATGAGTCTTCAGTTGATGCTAGTCATCATCAACTGTACAAAAAATTATCAGAGAAGAACTCCAAAGGCCGTATTAGCACACAAACATGCATGTACTGTATGACGCCAAGTCTTTCTTCCGCAGAAAGCATATTGAACACAAAATGTTTGGTATTTAATTTCTCTTTTACTTTTGTCTCTAAAAGCAAAGCTTCACCATATTTTAAGGTAGCTGGCATACAAATTTTTTGAACAAATTTCTGTTGTAAGGAAATCTGAATGAAAAGGTTTTCCCAAAGCCTAGCAAAATCTTTTTTTATTACATGAAATTCTTATTGATATCTTTATTTGTCCAGAGAATACTGCTTTATAAATATCAACTCCACTTCGTCACATTTTTGTAAGCTAACATTACCACTTACCTTTATCACTGAGATGATGTTACAGCTAGCTGAACTATCCAGCAAGAATCTTAACTGACCACCAGACTGGTCTTAAATATGTCAGCAGAATTGCTGGCAGCAAAGTCTGTGCACTGAGAACACATAGATCTGCTAGATGTGTGTTATAAAGCTTCACATTTTCAGTTAGCATAAACAGCGAATTTTTTATCCTTCAGCTACCTTCAGTTTAGGATTTGACTTGGATTTGTTTCCCTTCCTCCTCTGTGTGATAGCCCAGAGGGTAGTCATTTTCCCTCCTGAATTTTTTTTTGCTTTTTCCAGCATGCTAACCTATGAGGGTTATTTTATCCATTATTCTGTCTCTGTCTTGTTTCTTGTCTTCCTTTAGTTTGATACACTTGCTCCAAACTGATGGCTATTTTGATTCAGTGCTGTCCCTGAAATTCAATAGAAGACATCTTTATAGAGATAAAGCTGCTCCTCTTATAACTCTCCCTAGTAAGCTGGATTCACATACTCCACAATAGATTCAGCCTTTGATTAGGGATTCCTTTCTCTGAAATCACATGGGAATGGAAAAATTCTTATCTGTGCAAGTTTTTGGAACTTCTTTTGATCTGCGGTTTTTGTCTCAGAACTCATCAAATTGCTTTCTCCTGTATTCACACACTATTTCTACAAATGCAGTTCCATTTATTTGCTTTCTTTTTTGTCTCAACAAAATATTTAAAAGATATTATATCTTCTTTTTTTTTAATCTTTATCAGGGAGAGCTCTGTATACAGGCTGAATTCTTGCATCCGTTGCTTTTATGCATAGATATTTGGTGGTTCAGCCTGAAGTTGTTTCATTTTTTTCTCAGGACTGTAGCATTCAGCTGTTAATCACAATCTTTTCCTCAGCATGAATATTGCAAAATTGAATATTGCTACTCTTTTTCTTGCATCACATGTTAAGTAATGCAGCAGAAGTTTCTTTTTTTCTGATGGCCCGTTGACTGTTAATTAAGACTTGGAGATATTCTGCAGCTGTAGGCAGCAATCTAGCCACATGTTGGCTTCTCAGTCTCCCTTTCATTAGCTTGCTTCTGCAAGCTGGATGGTTTCCTTCTCTAAGAATTTTCCAAAATTTTTAATTAATGCAAAGTTTACCAGAGGGCAAACAAGTAAGTAGTATTGTTGCCAATGTTCAGTAGCTTTGATTCTCCTTATAGACCAACAATATAGCAATCCCCTGCACATTACCAGTACATGACTTCCCCTCTGTAGCAGCAGCTGAATAGCAGCTGGTAGGAAAAATTTCATTGAACCTTCCTGAAAATGTCACAAACTCATTTGGAATGGTGAATCTTCAAAATAAGACATCCATTAAATTTATGATGTGAGGGTCTACCATAAATCAGTCTCTCAATATCATTTAGTGGATCTAAAATTTCTGTTGCTATCTCTGCGTTTGGGATGCAGTTAATATGGACTGATTCATAAAACAACTCTGAACTGCAAAACTAGAAGAAGACACGAGAATATAACGACTTATGATTACAGCAAACACTTGTGAGGTTGTTATGTGTAAGGTAATTAATTATTGTATGAGTGTTTGAAATTCATACGACTGAAACTGCCAACACTTTGAGCCTTTATTATTTGTAGTGTTAACTAATAATTGCGAAGTACCTCAAGGCACTATAAATAAATGCAAAGTATCTTCAATACTTTCTTAGTCCCTGTCTCAAACTGACAAAACAAAGTATATCTCAGATACCTGAAGAAAATAAACAGTAAGCACTAATGATTAGTAATACAAAACCACAATAGTACCAGAGGGGAGTGGAAGAAGATAAAATACTAAGAACTGCCAAGGAACAGCATTGGTTTTTTCAAAGGTAGGGTCTAACTTGAGCTCATAAAATTGTACTCACGGTTAGGAGGAAAGTGGAGGTCCCATTGGCAAAAGATGTTTCACAGAATGCAACAAGCAGTCGTACGTGCAGACCACTGCTTCAGCACCTCAGTACCCTTTCTCAAGCTGATGCTGCCCATTTGGGTGCACAGCTGTGAGACAGCAATACACATCTTTAAATTGTTCACCAAACCTCGAGAACAGTAATGCAGTAAGTCAGCTCCTCAGCTGGGTCCTTCTCTGAGATCCCGTTTTCAAACTAGTGGCTGGAAGCCCTGAAACTCTTTCATGTCCAGAAGTTAAAAAACATTGGGCTTATTTTCCATACCTCAACTTTACACGCTTCAGTTTGCAGATGGGCAATGCACAGGGAGTGGCAAGACCTTGCCCTATCTCTTTTCTTTCTGTCTTTGTTCTCTTTAGGTTTGCTCAACAATTAATTATTTTTTGTTCTGTGAGTGAAACCACAACAATGACCTTTGTTCAACAAGGACCACCAAACTTATTAGCACTGGTAACAGAAACAGAGCCTGAGATGTAGGTTTTAGAAAAAAGTCAAGATGTATTGTTTGTTCTGTTTCTCTTCACTCCATTTTTTATGATAAAATTGTCACATCATATGTCTTTCCTTAAAATATTGCTTCTTGCCTCCAGCAACCCACAAATCAAAATCATAGACTGCAAATTATGTTTCTGTCTTCCTTTCTTCCTCTCAGAAGTAAACTTTTTGTCTGCTATTTTCTCTCCAAGAGAAATGATCTTTTAACAAGTGTGATATGTATTTATTCTGAGATAGTCTTATCCTATCATTCACCTCTCCCATGACCGATTTTCCACTTTGTTGACTTTGGTTTTTATGTCATTTAGGACTTCTAAAAACTTACAGTAGGCATTACAAGTTTTGCATGAGCACAGATTCTGGTGGCATAAATTAAATTCAAATCCGCCTGCCCAGCATTTTCGGTTCCCAGCTAGCAGGTTCTCAGAGATGAGTGTCTAATAGGAAGCACTGTACAATGTGACTGAAGTGGAATTCAGGTTGTCAGAACCTGCATCGTGTCTAATAGGAAGCACTGTACAATGTGACTGAAGTGGAATTCAGGTTGTCAGAACCTGCATCTTTATCCTTAGAAACCTGAAGTCTCAAGGAGACTCTTTCTTCTGTCTGAATTGAGAGGGCTTTGTACCGAAATATAATAGGTAGCACCCTTCAGATCTAGAGTTACCTTTAAATGAGTTAGTAACCTTTACTAAATTATATGCCTCTCCAGGTTTCTCAGGGCAGATTAGCAAGGAGCACTACACAGTTGGCTGTCTTCTGCAATGTCAGTAACTCATCAAAGGCCAGTTTCGTTACCACCACATACACCTGTGTGGAGTATGCTGAACCCTTATGATCAAGCAGGCATTTTGCATGCATTCATTTAGCAATATAAAATATAAATGTGGTGCAAGTGAGGCAGGAGTACAAATTTTTATTTACTGGTCTTGTGCTCCAACTGATACAAAGAAGATCAGGAATCCAGCCATATTTTTGGTTATCAAATAATCTGTAGTAGTTGGACAAGTAATTTTCTGCAAGGGCTCTCAGCAAAGCAGTTTCTTTTACAACATACTGAGTTTAAAGGATATTTGACTCACTGCAGCTGTTAAAGTCATTGAATTGGATGGAATCTGCAGCTCAGGAAGCTTGTAGCACTACTGACTGGGAGAAGGCATGAAGAAGGAACCATCTCTAATAATTTTTTTCTTTAGTCATACACTACTGGATAGCAGAAACAGGACTGCAGCCAACTGGTCCTTTGTTTGGGCCACTATATGCACTCTCATTGTGAGCTACCCCTATCCTTGGGCATCCTTTCAGCTTCTTAAAGCTTTCAACATACAAACAGTGATAAAGCTCTTGGTCTGGTTACTGACTACTATATGAATGTTCTGGGCAGGATTTATGAAGGAAGAGACACAAGTGGGAAATCTTAATAGAACAGTGCCACTTCCATCAGGTGGACATAATGGGTGGTTGAATCTGTTTTTAATAGAAAGAAGGTGACCTGTTGTTGGGATTTTTATCTTTCATTCCTTGGTTGGTGAAACAGAAGAAAGTAAACAGAAGAGTTTCAATTAATGAGAGGACATAGCATAAATGAACACTTGTGGTGAAATTCATTAAATTAGTGGGATCTGTAAGACTTTTCACACATACTGGAAATTCCTCATTTCTTGTAAGTACCTAACAAACAAAACTACACCTAATATTTTATTCTTTGAAGAATTTGTGACTTTTTTTTAGAGGAGCAGAAGCTATATACTATGTTCCATTAGATGAATTTCAGCATGTATGTTTATAGTTTCTGGATAGAGGTCTGTTGTAATTCTTCTGAAATGCCACTCTCACCAAGACCACTCTAGCTTAACCACAGACTCATAGAACAGCTGAGGTTGAAAGGAACCTCCAGAGGTCATCCTGTCCAACCCCTCTGCTCATGCAGCACCACCTGGAGCAGGTTGTCCAGTGGCATGTTCAGACGGTTTCTGAATATCGCTAAGGATGGAGAATCCGCAACCTCTCTGGGCAACCTCTGCAAGTGCTTGGTCATCCTCACAGTGGAAAAAAAGTGTTTCTGGTGTTCAGAGGCAACCTCCTGTGTTTCAGTTTGTGGCCATTGCCTCTGGTCCTGCCACTTGGCACCACTGAAAAGAGCCTGGCTCTGTCCTCTATGCATCCTCTTTTCATATATTTCTATACATTGATGAGATCCCCCGAGCTGTCTCTCCTCCAGGCTAAAGAGTCCCTGCTCTCTCAGGCTTTCCTCTCATGATAGATGCTCCAGTCCCATACTCATCTTCATAGCCTACCACTGGACTTTCTCCAGTATGTCCATGTCTCTCTTGTACTACAAAGCCCACAACTGGATACAGTACTCCAGATGTGGCCTCACCAGTGCTGAGCAGAGGGGAAGGATCACCTCCCTCAACCTGCTGGCAATGCTCTGCCTACTGCAGCGCAGGATGCCATGAGGCTTCTTTCATGTCAATACTGAATAATACAAGACAGGAATAAAGTTGGAGGAACCAACAAGGAAAGGCGCTCTGCTGGACCTTCTACTAACAAACAAGGAGGGACCGGTTGAGGAAGTGAAGGTTGGAAGCAGACTCGGCTGCAGCGACAATAAAATGGTGAACTTAAGGATCCTGCATGGATGAAGCAGGTCGATAAGAAGGATGAAAACCTTGGACCTCAGGAGGGCTAACTTTGGCCTCTTCAAGGAGCTACTTGGAAGAATCCAGTGGGTCAGGGTTCTCGAAGGCAGGGGGGTCCAAGAGGGCTGGTCGCTGTTTAAATGTCACTTCCTCCATGCTCAGAAGCGGTGCATCCCCCTGAAAAAGAAATCTAGCAAAGTAGGCAGGAGACCTGCATGGTTGAACAAGGAGCTTCTAGAGGAGATCAGGTGGAAGAGAAAGGTCCATGGAATGTGGAAAGAGGGACAGGCCACTTGGGAAGAATACAGGAATGCTATCAGAGCATGCAGGCATGCAACGAGGAAGGTCAAGGCCCACCTGGAATTGAAGCTGGCAAGGGATGTCAAAGACAACAAGAAGGGCTTCTTCAACTATATCAGCAGCAAACGGAAGGCTAGGGACAATGTGGGGCCGCTGCTGAATGAGGCGGGTGTCCTGGTGAGGATGCAGAGAAGGCAGAGTTACTGAATGCCTTCTTTGCTTCAGTCTTCAGTGCCAAGGCAGGCCCTCAGGAATCCCAGGCCCCGGAGGTAAGCGAAGAAGCCTACAGAGAGGATGACCTTCCCTTGGTCGAGGAGGACTGTGTGAGGGATCGCTTAAGCAATGTGGACGCCCACAAATCCATGGGCCCCGATGGAAGGCACCCACGAGTGCTGAGGGAGCTGGCGGACGTCTTTGCTGAGCCACTCTCCATCATTTTTGAGGGGTCCTGGAGGACAGGAGAGGTGCCCAAGGACTAGAGAAAAGCCAGTGTCACTCCAATCTTCAAAAAGGGCAAGAAAAAGGGCCCAGGGAACTACAGGCCGGTCAGCCTCACTTCTATCCTGGGAAAGATGATGGAGCAGCTCATTCTAGAGGTCATCATCAAGCAAGTGGAGGAAAAGAAGGTTATGAGGAGTAGTCAGCATGGATTCACCAAGGGGAAGTCATGCTTGACCAATCTGATAGCTTTCTATGATGGCATGACTATCTGGGTAGATGAGGGGAGAGCCATGGATGTTGTCTACCTAGATTTCAGCAAGGCTTTTGACACAGTCTCCCATAGCATCCTCCTAGGGAAGCTCAGGAAGTGTGGGCTGGATGAGTGGTCGGTGATGTGGATTGAGAACTGGCTGAATGGCAGAGCTCAGAGGGTTGTCATCAGCAGCACTGAGTCTAGTTGGAGGCCTGTAACTAGTGGTGTCCCTCAGGGGTCAGTACTCGGCCCAGTCTTGTTTAACTTCTTCATCAACGACCTGGATGAAGAGTCGAATGTACCCTCAGCAAGTTTGCTGATGACACAAAATTGGGAGGAGTGGTGGATACACTAGCAGGCTGTGCTGCCATTCGGCGAGACCTGGACAGGCTGGAAAGCTGGGCAGAGAGGAACCTGATGAAATTCAACAAGGGCAAGTGCAGGGTCCTGCACCTGGGGAGGAACAACCCCATATACCAGTACAGGCTTGGGATGGACCTGCTGGAGAGCATCTCTGCGGAGAGGGACCTGGGTGTGCTGGTGGACGAGACGTTGACCATGAGCCAGCAGTGTGCCCTGGCTGCCAAGAAGGCCAATGGCATTCTGGGGTGCATTAAGAGGAGTGTGGCCAGTAGGTCAAGGGAGGTTCTGTCCAGTTCTGGGCTCCCCAGTTCAAGAAAGATGAGGAGCTACTGGAGAGAGTCCAGCGGAGGGCTACAAAGATGATGAGGGGGCTGGAACATCTCCCCTACGAGGAGAGGCTGAGAGAGCTGGGATTGTTCAGCCTGAAGAAGAGAAGGCTATGAGGGGACCTAATAAATGTTTATAAATATCTCAAGGGTGGATGTCAGGAGGATGGGCTCAAACTCTTTTCAGTGTTACCCAGTGACAGGACAAGGGGCAAGGGGCACAAACTGAAGCATAGGAAGTTCCATCTGAACATGAGGAAGAACTTCCCTCTGAGGGTGACGGAGCACTGGAACAGGCTGCCCAGGGAGATTGTGGAGTCTCCTTCTCTGGAGATATTCAAGACCCGCCTGGACAAGGTCCTGTGCAGCTTGCTGTAGGTGACAC
>Ga0065711_1027432_pt1 | contig 49572 bp, 29 predicted proteins | sample Hoacrofraction12_FD_59098 | JGI IMG/M metagenome (GOLD analysis project Ga0065711, IMG submission 59098) | Hoatzin crop microbial communities from Cojedes, Venezuela - Epithelial fraction 12 v2 (version 2) | ecosystem: Host-associated > Birds > Digestive system > Esophagus > Crop | place... | reverse complement strand
CCCTCAGAGGGAAGAAGTTCTTCCTCATGTTCAGACGGAACTTCCTCTGCTTCAGTTTGTGCCCATTGCCCCTTGTCCTGTTGCTGGGCACCACTGAAAAGAGTCTGGCTCCATCCTCCTGACACCCACCCTGCAGATATTTATAAGCATTTATTAGGTCCCCTCTCAGCCTTCTCTTCTCCAGGCTGAACAAGCCCAGCTCCCTTGGCCTCTCCTCCTAGGAGAGATGCTCCAGTCCCCTCAACATCCTCGCAGCCCTGCGCTGGACTCTCTCCAGTAGCTCCTCATCTTTCTTGAAGTGGGGAGCCCAGAACTGGACACAGTACTCCAGATGGGAGTTCCACGTTTCCTAATTATGTTAACTCTGCAGGACACGTTAGAATTGCTACCTCTAGGCAGCTTTCCTCCAGATAAATGTTAGCTCCTGGTTAGAATGGGTCAAAAGCAGTTTACGGGGTGGGAAAAAAGGCATGAAGAGGAAAGAGGTTATTTGTACCCTCTTTCTTTGTATGCTAGGAACTGGAAAGAGTGATCTTCCCAGCCTGCTTGGAGGCAAGCAGAGGCATTCCCCAGTTACCACCACCTTCAAGTGTTTCCCCGAGGGCAGGTACTCTCTGGGGCTGGCATTACTCTGCCTCACCCGTGTGCTTTCCCCTTCCTTCTCCCTGGCGGACTGTGATCTCCTGGCAGTGGGACAGAAAAACAATGAACAGTGACAGAGGAGAGCACACCGTACCTACAAAAAGAATAGATTCTTTGACAGGTCCGTCACCCAAGTTTGTTACTATTCACCCCAATGTATCCTGCCCTTATTAAATACCATTTCTTATGCTCCAGTTACAAAGAGATAATATTCCTCATCCTAAAGTGTGTGTGCTGTATTTTTTTTTAAACAGAGGTTTGACTTTGAGTCAGTGCCATGTTATTGTTAATTTGGCACTCAAATGGTGGTTTGGGGAAAGAAGCACTTAGTTAAGGAAGGAATATCGCCTCTGAAAGGGATTTAAAATGGCTAGGTTCTCCTCCCAGTTCTTCCACTGCTTAGTTGTGTGACCTTGGGTAAGTCACTTCAAATCTATGTGTCTGTTTTATCCCCTGAAAAATTACATGGCTCTTCTTTATAAATAACTTACTGAAGAAAAAGGCTACGTAATAGTTAGGTTTTAATGGAATATTTAATAAAAAAAAAACTATTTGAAATGCGAAAGACTTGTCTGGAGACCTTCTGCCTCAAATCTAATCTGGGAAGTTCAGGGACATTTAATCAGTCTCGTTCCATGGCCACTCATACAACTCTGATACCACCCTCTGTAAATGTGCTTTCCGTGGGCCGTGTGCCTATGGAAACAGGGAGTTCCTTGGAATGCAGATGCTCTCTAGGAAAGCAATCAGCTTTGTATGCTTGCGAAGAGATTGCTCATGCACGAAGAGATGTTCAAATCCCTGGCATCAGGAGAATCAGCAGAACATGAAACCAAAGTGGCCAAAGACATCTATGCTAAAATTAAATAAAACCAAAATAAGATAAACTTAGTGACCAGCAAAGAGTACATTCAGTGAAAGTAAAAACAAGGTCAGTGCTGAAAAAGGAAAGACTCTGTTACTAAAGAATGAGTGGATTTTGAAAATACTTGTATATTTTGTTACTGAGGCAATGCAATGAGATTTCAGGCTGTACTAAACATTTGTATGGATAAAAATACATTACAAGTAAAATATATGTAGAAAGATAGTGTTGTAACTTAACCACTTAAAGCAATCCCTTTCTCCTATAAACCATGGTGAGACCTAACTGGGAAGATGTGATTTCCTGGCTGCCTGGTGCAGACTGCTGACATCTCTCTTTGAAACATTCCTTGTAGCCGTGGTCAGATGGGGACTGAGAACAAATACACCTTAGGTCTGCTCTTGCACAGTAGTTCTTGTGCTCCTGGATGACTTTGCTGCCTGCACCTTGTTTTGTGCTCTTGCCCTCCAACAGGAGCTGCATTTAATTCACACAGCCCTCCTTTTCCCTTCTTTTCGTTAGTTTTCAAACAGCAAGGTTAGATTGATCCCAGCTCCGAAGGCATAGCTGAGCCCATGCGCTGGTAAGATGCCAGGGCTCCTGAGCTGCAACACTGGAAAGAGGAGGAGCCAAGAAATGCCATCACTCTTCTGAAAACTTTAGCATTTTGTTAAAAGAGATTAGATTTTTCTCTAAGGCCAGCAATATGCCTCCAGGGGGTCGGTTCGGCGGGCCACTTTCGGGACTGAGTGGAAATGCTGTGTAGGTAAAATGCAAGAGAAACGCTGTTTCTTCAATAGCATCCCCTGTAATCTGAAAAGAGCAGTTGGTTTTCTCATCCCTTGTATTTATGCATTCACTTCACTGCAATTTGTGTTCTTGCTTGAGTGACAGAAGTGAAGGTGACAGCTACCCAGGGCGCACTTGATCCTGGTATCTGGTGAGGCATTAACGCGTAGGGCAGGCTGCAGTCTAGCTCATCGGCTGTCGTCTTCGTCCTGCGCTTTGGATGAGGCCCCCAAGAGAAAGCCCACACTGACTGTTCTTATTTGGCAGATATAACAGATCTGATGCGAGATGATACCTTCATTATAAATCTATTAGCTCTTGCAGTTTATTCTAATTAAACTCTGCCAGACACTTACTTAGATAAGGTAGATGGGAGGAGTCTGAGTCAGAAAGATGAGGTGACTCCTGCACGGTCAGGAAAAGGTCAGAGGCAGAGGAAGGAATTTAAGGGGCATCACCCCTAACTCGCACATAAACACACTCCATGAAATCAGGGCCCCGGCTGTGGAAGGGGAAGGAGGGCTGGTACAACCTCATCTACTCTCTCCCCATCACCACTTCTTGCACAGGTCTTGAGCTTTTGGTACTGTAGCAAGAGAGTGGGAAACAGCCATCAGTACGGAGTGGGGAGCTGAAGCTGGTAAATCCATGTCTAAATCCCAGGTCAGTGTGTTAACCTCTGTGCCAGCTAGCCTCTCTAACTGAAGTGTGGATATTTTACTGCAGGGAAATCTTCACTATGAACTTTCACAGAAAGAAAAATAAAAGCTATGCCCTCAGCTGAAATACGTGGTGTCAGCGGAGTTATTTCTCTTTGCCCTGACCGAACTTTGACACAGGCTGTGTGATCAGACTGCCTCTGTTATGCATGAAGGGGAAGACAATCAAACAATAGTGGTTTTTTTCCTTAATGTTTCTCAGCTGACTGACAAACAGAAGCTGGACAGATTTCTTCATTTGTTGCTTGTGATGATACCGCCATGGTTTACAGCATCATTTCTAGGATTAAATTCTGACTTTGGGAGGGATGGGTAGACAGGTTCACTTACCCTCCAGAGTCAGTTCTTGAATAATGGGCATTGCACATAAATGCTTTATAATAATTATGAAGAAAGACATGAGTACTTGTGTTGTCTCCCTAGGGACTCATGTCACCTAGCTTGTTACAGTCATTTCTTTCCTAATAGAAGAAAGTCGTTGTAGGCGTAATTCTACCATGGTGTGTGGGAGGGAAATCTTGGGGAACAGATGGTTCTTGGTGAACAGACTCTAGTGACTAAGACCAACTCTCAAAAAAGAATGAATCTGTCAAGCTGATTTGCTGAAGAATGGAAATATGAAAGATAACTGTAACATAAACACAAAAGTGAACTATGAAGCAAGGCTGCCTGTTGTGTACTTGACGGTGGTATTTCTCCCTGGTAAAGAAACTGCTTTTTAATAGTTCTCCTATGGAAAGGATTCTCTGAGCTGTTTCTTTTTCAAGTGCTGATTTATTCATCATTGAGCACAGGAGGGCAGAAAACCAGGCACTTGAAACTCGGAATGAAAATTAAAAATTCTGTGGTAGGAGAAATTTTGCCTCTACAGATTTGCATCTGTCTGCTTGAAGGTTGTGTAGGAAACCATTGAGAATTTCTGAGGGAGGTCGACATAAGTCTAGTTTCTACATGGTATCTCGAAAGGTCTTGAGAGAAAAACCAGAGCGATAAACCATACCTGGGATGACTGGTAGGTACCTTTGCCATTGGTAGCAATTCAGGTGTGGTTGCCTTGCCTGGGCTGCCTTCTATCACCAGCAGCACGGGTCTATTCACTGGGTAACTGCCCTGGTATGTGGATCCTCAATCACGGGAGGAACTGAAGCAGCAGGAGACTGTGCTGCGTGTCCTGTCCCAGGTGTGTCCTGCTGCAGAGCACTGGGAACTGCAAGGGTGCGATAGTAATTGCCTGCCTGGGAGGCTAGAAGTGCCCCTCTCTGCAGCTAGCTGGGGAGGTAGTAGTTTGCATAAAGAAGATTTCAGAAAACTTCATCCTGTAGACCCACCAATACACAGAATAAACAAATTCTTCAGTTAAGATTATCTCAGTCCACTAGTGTTAATAAAAACGTACTTATTCCTTAAAGGTCGTGGTTTAGTTGTCGGCGCCAATAATGACTTTGATGACCAGTACAGAATGATTTCTGACACCAGGTTGCTCAGTGAGTGGATTAAAGTCTCTCCCACTGAAAGAGATTTTCCTCTACAAAAGAAGTACCCAGTACTGTGGACTATTTGCTCAGTCATGAGTAATCTCTTTAAGAGCTCCGTGCCAGCCATTTGACACATTGGTGTTTCATTTTCAGGGTGTTTAACCATCCCACCAGCTGAGAATTAGATAAACAGCATCTCAATTTTACCAGTGAGAGAACTGAAAGCAGTTAAATAAGTGGCCCCTTCTTATGTGGCAGTATTTTTTCAGGACTCATTTGGTCTCTATATTGACTGAAATGCAATTTTAGGTCTATTAACCCTGCAGACCCAGCATGGCTTAGGGGGAGATTATTTTAAAATCCGTATCAACAGCGAACTTTTTAATTTAGAGCTGGATGGAGTGTAGTGGGAAATTCTCAACCAGACCTGTAAACCGGTTGTCCAAGATACTCTACTGCTGCTACTAAATATGAAGCAGACAAGGCAGTTCCACTCGGGTTTAACAGAAGCAGTACTAAGACTTAATTCTACTTCCCTTTGGCATTATGGTAAAAATGTCCATCTTTTAAATAAATCACTGTATGTGCTCTGAACCATTCTTAGCTACAGTAACGGCTATTTAACTGCAGATCTAAAGGCTACCCATACAAAACGTCCTGCACTAATGTTTCAGAATTGGCACCTGGCCTGGTAAAATCATATTCTGAACTGGCAAGGTCTTTCGAGCAACATGCAAGGAAAGGCATATCTCCATGGCTGCAAGCCCAAACGTAGATTATCATCGCTTTGGAAGCGGGCTTTAATCTTGGAGATGATCTCCTGAGCTTCTTTTTCTGTCGCTGATCTCCATACAGAGAACATAGATGGCTCCAGAATTGTCGGTGCCATTCTACATTAGTTGTTACTTCTCTTGGTTCAGAGAGTGATGATCAGATATTATTATGTCATTTGAGCCTCTTCAGGAGATGCTTTTAGACATGTGGGAGGGAAGGAAACACAGCGTTTCGGAGAGTCATTTCTTCCAATGTAAAACGGAAGAAGGTATTCTTGGTTTAGTACGTTTTTACTCTTTCTGAATTAGATAAAATTGCAATGCTCTGAGTGATGAATTGAGTAAATGATGGGGAGATAATAGCTGTGCTGTTACCCCTGGAGAGAAGATGCCAAAACTGAATGCTTTTCATTTGAAAGGGATGAGCTGCCATAAAATGTTCAATGTAAGGAAAATTGCATGGACTAGGATTTTCCTCCCAATACTTCTTTTCTCAGAGCCCCACTAACCTGGCGAGTTAAAAACACTTTTGCTGCAAAAATGAATCTGCAAAGAGCATACCTCTGAAGTTAGAAGAATCCGTATAGGAGATACTTGGCCAGTAGATCGCATGCTACCGGAGAAATCCCAAGACACAAATTCACCATTAGGGCATGTGCTAGCTCAGAGACCATTTTCTGCAGCTATAGCACAGCAACACTTCTACTTTCCTGCTTGGGCACCTCATGTAGCTGCTCAGGGGATCACAAATTAATTGCTGCCATGGTTCCATCAGGTTGACAGGGATGACACCACGAAGACACTCCATAAACTCTTTAAGATTGTAACATACCAGCAGGCTTGCCATTTTTTTATACAAATGTGAGAATAAGATGTGTAATGAGCTGAGCATGGAAAGAAACACAAAGACAAGTGTTTTCTTACTCTGTTAAAAGTGCTTTGGAGCCTGTTAATTACAGGTGTCCTATGGTGGGAGGATGGAGACAGAGACTGGTTGGGTGGGAGTCTGAGCATCCATCCGGAGAAGGGGTGGAGGCTGCCCCTGGTGATGAATGGATAGGGCTGGTGGGCCAAAGGTGGTACCTGTGTGTTGCTTTAGGAGTCTGACTCCCCCCTTCAGGTTGCAGGCTTGAGGCATAACTGAATTAAGAGATTACAATGTTTTTAACTTGAGCAAAATGCTACTAAGAGACTGATAAAGCAATTAAGTGATAATTAATGTAAAATCACGTGCAACTGTAAAGCTATGAATTATCATTCTTCAGTCTTATGAATCGCACCCAGCTACTATTGAGTTACAATTCTATCTCCCTTCCCTTGCCACTATTTAGAATTAGGATGCAAGTCTCTCCCTCCTTTTTTCCACTCTCACCAAGTCTTGCTGACAAAGACGTGGGGGAGGCTCCAGCAGGTTGTCCGATGGGGGTTCCTCTGGCATCCTTGTGGACTTGGATTCAAAGGTTAGCTTCACCACCATCTGTAGGTGTCCACACTCCTACTGACAAAAAATCCTGTCCTCCTTTACTCCGTACCTGATTTTATGTCCCATCTCCCAGTTTTCTATTTTTGGATGCGTCTTTTCAGCACCCTTGCACCTCTCTGTCTCCATCCAAACTCCTCTCAAATAAACAGTCTGTCCCCAGTTATGTTTTTCCTATTTCGTCGCATTTCTGCTGCATCCACACCCAAGTCTGGTGGGTTTTTCAGTGCTGTTGCTTAGGCAATCTTGACTTTGTATGATATCACTTGCAGGGTTGCCTGGGTACAGCTCACTTTGCAAGACTTTGCACCCCAAAACTCCCCTACCAGTATCCAGTTCATACTGGTATCATATCGTTTACCATATACACTCACTAAACCAAATCATTTTATTTTATTTTAACCTTAACTCTTCTACCTAGTTCCAGTTAAACACAAGCAGTTTCTTATGTTGTGCACAGTCTGCATATCACAGCACCAGAGGAGCACTTTTTTGACACTCTGGTTTTGTGTTCGTGCAGCCTTATTTTCTGTGAAGTGTTTTAATTACTTTCCTCATTCCCAACAGAGGCCTTACCTAGTTAGGAGACTTGGTGTTCCATCAGGACCTCCTGCTTATACCTTATCACTCTGTAGTAGCATCTGCAGAAAGCTGTATGCCCTAAAGATATTAACTTTACAGGCCACGTAGTTTGGGGCAGATCTTCAAGCATTGGTGGTTGTTTTTTAAACCCAGGGAATCTGGAAGATTGATGGGCTGCCTCTACTGAATATGGTAGAACAGGTGGAGACTTCATGTAGACATGGGTTGTACTTCTGTCAGTTAAATTCAGAATTAGGATGTATAGCCTCATGCAAGCAGCATTTGCAGAGCATTGTGTATTTCTTATTTGTGAAACCACTGTGTGGGATGAGAGGTGCATTTCAGTACAGGTAGCTGGTTGTGGTATGTTCTGCTTGTTTCTTCTCCACTCCTTCAGCCAGGCTCTTTCACCAGTAGATTAAAGCATTAAAGTAATTTGTAACCTCACAGGACTAGGGCCAAGGACACAGGCTCATTAAGAGTAATCCCTACTCAGACAGATGGGGAGACTTTTGTGTACAAATAACTTTTTGTTGTTCAGCCTAGTTGAAAACGTTGCTCTTTCTGGTGACACATGGGCAAGTGATTTGTTACACCTGAAGCATAAATATCCCAAGTGCTCACTACTCAGCCTTTGTGAGCTGGGTAGCATAAAACTAATTGGTGGAATCTACATCTAGGAGCTAAGGGCAGGGCTGCAGAAAATGTGCAGGCCATTTCAGCTTCCATGAATTCTCCTCTTTGGTCTCCATTGCAAGGAGTCTGAGTTGAAAATGTACGTGCAGAGAAAAGTAACTTTTCTATTAATAGGTGTACAGTATTTGGGGCATGTTGTGAGTGAGAAGAAGGCTGCATGTCAGTGTGAAAGATGTCTTGGGCCACAGACCTTCTGATCAGAAAGTTTTAAGAGTATGGCTTTAACTGGAGCAATTAGGAGGAGTTCCAGAGATGGTAAATCAGCCTTGTAATGGTTGATTACCCTCTATCAATCTCTGAAAGATGCCAGGGCAATCTAAAATCTGAGCCTGGCAAAAGGACACTTGATATTGCTTTCCTGATCCTCTTTAAAATGGACATACGTTTCCTTCCGTACTTAAATATCTGTTTTTTTCTACCAGTAGGAAAAAAAAAAAAAAAGAAAAAAAGAAATAGAATCTCTGACCTGACTGCAAACAAAACTCATTCTTATCTTTTACTGCCTGAAAGAGGAAAAGTCTTGCAGAGCACGTGAAACATCAGCTGGCTTGTCTCTTACTGTCGACAGTGTCAGAGCATTGGAGTCGGGTACAACTGCGATGGCAGATAGGGAGAAAATTTCCACATGGTGTAACTGTGCCATCTGTGGCAACGCTCTGATCTTTGTACCGGGAAGTGAGCAACGTCTGTTCCTGAGAGAGGTGTTACTATCAGAAGCTGACGTTAAATGCCCCTCCTAACAACAGGTATCTTTATTCTGAAACAGGATTACACCTCCTGCTTTATGACACCCCAGCTAGTGGCAAAGGGACTGCACATGCCAGAAGGCTGGTGTGGACTTCATGGGCCAAATTTGCATTTTCCTTACATCAGGATAATTTGACATAATTCAGTGGGACTGTTCATATTTTATTTATACCCCGGCTGGGAAGAGGTGAATTTTAAGAATGTTCATTATGGGCAGAACCCATTGATCGAATGTATGGGTTTGCAGCATGAGGTTTTGTTAGCAGGGTGGCTATAGGGGTGGCTTCCATGAGAAGCTGCGAGAAGCTTCCGCCCTGTCTGATAGAGCCAGTGCCAGCCAGCTCCAAGACCAACCCGCCGCTGGCCAAGGCCAAGCCAGTCAGCGATGGTGGTAGCGCCTCTATGATAAGGTATTTAAGAAGGGGAAAAACCTGCTGTGGGACAGCAGTAGAGAGAAAGGAGTGAGACAATGTGAGAAAAACAACTCTGCAGACACCAAGGTCAGTGAAGAAGGAAGGGCAGGAGGTGCTCCAGACGCCGGAGCACAGGTTCCCTTGCAGCCCATGGAGAAGACCCTGGTGAGGAAGGCTATGCCTCTGCAGCCCATGGAGGTCCATGGTGGAGCAGATCTCCACCTGCAGCCCGTGGAAGGGACACCACGCCAGAGCAGGTGGATGCCTGAAGGAAGCTGTGACCCTGCGGTAAGCCCGTACTGGAGCAGGCTCCTGCCAGGACCTGTGGACCCGTGGAGAGAGGAGCCCACGCTGGAGCAGGTTTGCTGGCAGGGCTTGTGACCCCATGGGGGACTCACGCTCGAGCAGTCTGTTCCTGAAGGACTACAGACTGTGGGAAGGACCCACGCTGGGGTAGTTCGTGAAGAGCTGCAGCCCGTGGGAAGGACTCCTGTTGGAGAAGTTTGTGGAGAGCTGTCACCCATGAGAGGGACCTCTGGAGCAGGGGCAGAGTGTGAGGAATCCTCCCCTTGAGGGACAAGGAGCGGCAGAAACAAGGTGGGATGGACTGACCGTAATCCCCATTTCCCATCCCCATGCACTGCTCCAGGGGAGGAGCTAGAAAGAATCAGGAGTGAAGTCAAGCCCGTGAAGAAGGAAGGGAGATTTGTTTTTTGTTCTCATTACCCTACTCTGATTTGACTGGTAATAAATTAAACTAATTCCCCAAAGTTGGGTCTGTTTTGTCCGTGACGATAATTGCTGAGTGATCTCTCACTGTCCTCATCTCGGCCCACAAGCCTTTTGTTCTGTTTTTCTCTCCCCTGTCCAGCTGAGGAGGGGAATGACAGAGCGGCTTTTGTGGGCACCTGGCATCCAGCCAGGGTCAACCCACCTCATCCTGTCAAAAGAGCACTGTCAAAAGAGGTCGCAAATACAGAAAGCGGTCCATATTTTGTATAACGTGAAGAGATTGGATTCAGAGAGAAGGTCAGAGCTGTGAATCCAGCCGTCAGGCTTGCGTGTGGGTTTCTGGGGTTTCTGCAACCATTTCTGAAGGGTTTCTGTGGATTCTTCTGAGAACTGGCCATAATCAGAATCATTAATTACAGCTGATCTCTGGTAAGAGCATACTTGCAGAGCCACACTGCATTGTAAGCTGGACACTGTTTGGACAGATGGTTATATCTTCTTAAAGAAGTTTTAAATTCCCTAAGCTAAAGGCTCCTTGGATGGAAATCAAGGATTACTTGTAACTCTCTTACCTTTCTTGCTTGGAATAGTGACACTACAGAAAATCGGTTTATAATGGTTAAGTCATCCTTGCTTAGATGTTTTCATAGAATCTCAACAGTTTTCTTCTTCACTGGACTTGGTCTCTTTTCCACAAGTGCCTTCACGTCTAGTAGTGTCCCTGCTCATAAATTTCATTACCTTCTGATCATCTCCCAGCAGTTTTCCAGTTTGTTTACTTACTGTGTGTGGTGCATGTAGCCTTACTATGAGAATATGATTATAGTTAAGTGACAGCAAGGAAAGGAAGCAGGTATTTGACAGGCTGAGGTATCTGGGTGTAGTGCTTTTCTTTTAAGCACCAATCAAAAAATTACATTGTCATGATGAGCATAACAAAAATGTATGTTATTAGTGGAATGGCAATAAGAAGGATAAAATAATTGTATCAGATGTGAATACAAAAGAAAAATGATAAAATGATAAATAGTCCTAGATAAATGCAAAACTTCCATGTTTAAATGATTGTACTGTTTGACAAGGTCCATAAATTGAATGTTCTTGCGATGGATTTCAGACACCATGACCAGCTGGCATGAAATGGCTTTCCCTGATGCCATTAAACTTCCTTGCCTTCCATGGCATCATGGCCGCATGTGAGAGATCTGTTGGGAAAAGTCCCTGGCCCCTGCTAACTCCTCACTTGTGACCAGGAACTTGTTCGTCTTTCTGGTAGTTGTTTCAGGACAAAATTGTGCTAAGACCCTTCTAACGGTCGACCAACATAGATGGTTGTGTTCCAGTGCCCAGGGCATAACCTGTCACAGTTTAATTTACAACTATAGATATTTCCACAGAATTCATCGGCTCTCTTGGGTGATAGAAGTTCAGCACAAGGCTCTTACCATTTGCTGACTGCCTGTTCGTCTCGTCCCAAAATCTTCCAGCATGGTTCATGCTAGAAGAGTGGCTTACTCTTCTACTGTACTCATTTCCCAGATGTTCAGCTCTCTACCTTGAGTTCTATCTCACTATAATGTTTAAAAAATCTTTTTTTTTATTTGAATAGCTTTAAATATTTGATGCATTTGTCTTGATTTGTTCAACTTCTGTAGTGTGTGACATGAAAGGATTTTTACCTCCCTTTCACTTTTAATCTATGGTACCCACATTAACTGTCATCCTCTTCATGATGGGATTCTCTCCTTCATGCCTCAGTAAGAGGTCAGGCATCTTAAATAAGTGAGCATGGAAGTGCAGGACATCCACCCTAGGTTGCCACAATGGCTGCAGTCACTCCTTTGGAAGGAGGCTCTTTTGAGGGGCCCAAGTTCAGAGCGGAGTACCTCAAGACTCTCCCAGGTGTTCTTACAGGAGTTGTAAGGCCCAGATGCATCCACGGAGTTGTCCTTGAAACAAAATTTTGAATTGTGCACCAGCACTGTATACTATACAGGTTATGTGTTGGCTGCCTCAGCTATATCTGTGTGACAGCCAATGTTCCTGGTTATCCTCTTTGGAAACAGCATTGTAGCAGGAGAAGGACCCTCAGGGTCTGGCTGAGATAAGGTTGTCTGCATGTCTCTAGTCATGGGAATCCCTCGGTGACGTTTCAGCAGAGCTCTGTTTTCACTGAAAAGTGACATTGTGAGTCACTGTGTGGTCCGACAGACAGAGACACCACCAGGCAGACCCCAAGACTTCTGTGGGGCTCAACCACTTCCACCCATCAGAGGATATGATCGTTTGTATAGCCAAGGACTGCTGGGCAGAGCTGGTGCTGACTGTGCTGTGCTGGATCAGCTGTTTGGCAGCTGGCTGGGGATGCCATCGTGCTGTATTTGGTCTGATGGGCACCTCTTCTGCACATCATTCAGTCCTGTGGAGCTTCACAGCTGAGAGGGACTCTTCTGCAGCCAGGACTGCATGTCACTCCTTTGTGGGGCTGCACTGTGTCTTCTTTCTGTGTGACCCAGTGAGCCAGGCATACCTGGTCAGCCAGGTGTGTGGTTGTGGGTAGCTGTGTCTACCCTGTCTCTCCCTGCTAAGGCTCCATGTGAAAGGGAGTCTTATCCGAGAGCACACTTTGCAGCTGCTGTATATCTGCGATCCCCCACTTCCCCAAAACCCCACTCCACACCATCTATACACACGAAACGTATTTTCAGAGGGGAAGAACCTCAGAGTTCTGCATCGGTGATATACAACGTGTTTCAATGTAATCAGAAGTGAGACTGCATCAGAGATCACACTGTCTAGCTGCTAAGTACTCCGATCTCCACAGACTCCTAAAAATCAACCTCATTTTTGTTAGGCACTTTCAAATTTTTGGTCATTTCTTTGCGTGTCTTTAAAAGTCTTTCTTGGCCATTTCTTTAAATGTCTCGAAGAAGTAGGCATCTGTGTTTAACACAGCCTTTACTCCTGGTTAGTTAGCCTTGGGGACTCGGCAAACATTCCTGAAGCTCCCTGGTGCTCAAGCAAATCTGGCAGTGAAACTGCAAAGATCTGTAACTAAGGCAGTGGGTGTGGAAAAGCGATTCAGATCCCGTGTCTTGATAACTCTGTACTTATTAACATCTCAAAGTACATACAGCGATTCTCTTAAGCAGTCGGCAGTGAATTCTGCATGGCAGGAACTGAGGAAGGGGAGATGGACAGGACCAAGCACTCCTGCTGTCCCTTGGCTACTGACTCCCCTTGCACCTTTCTCCGTGCCACACTGGGGCATCGCTATGGAGGAGGGATGAGAAGGAAAACAGTTCTGGAAAATGCATGAGAAGAAACATGTTAAATGGTTCCTTATAGGAAAAGCTCCAAGCATTACCATCCTCCTTCCCTGCACTTAAATTCTTCCCCTGTTTGAAATGTCAAGCATACCATCAAATGCTGATAGTGATATCTGTCAAAGTACCACACAGGGGCACAAGAAACATCTGTGATGAACGTGAAAAAGCTCCTTATTCTGTCTATGACTTGTCCACCCACCTATACGAAGGTGCTAGAGATCACTGAAAGCTTCTCCATGTCTTTCAAGTCCCTCGTGCCCCTGTCTACAACGCCTGGCTCTGAAAGAGCTCCTTTTACTGTTCCCAATTAACCCCAGTATTCTTGCTAGAAAACAGCAGGCTTTGTCAGCAGCCAATTTTCAAGGAAATTGGCCATTTCAAACCACATCCTAAGTAGCTGGCTATACATATTAGCCTTAGCTGACCTATATTGAAATTTACTGTCTGTCATCTCCTTGTTTCTGTAGTCTTTATCTTTAAATAATCAGCCTTTTTGTTTACTAGATGTTGGTCATGGGTACTGTATTTCCACTACATTAGCTCTACTCAGGGGAAAGTAATAGCTCTAGATTGAAGCATAAGCCATTTGTTTTCCTGTAATGAGAAACCCTCTGCTGCATGCTTTCTGACTGATTAGATGAATTATGCTTTATTTGCCGTGAGAAGAGCCATACTTAAAAGCAACTTTCTGAAGAGGAAATGAGGCAGAGAGCGCAGAAGGGGAAACAAAGGGTCTATCCTGATTAATGCTGCCTGAGCTGCCTTTTCACACATTTCTTGACTGAGTAGTCCTGATGCTTATTGCTGGAAATGTACCAGGCTAAAAATTAATTGCAGGCTAATTACTTTATGTCAAGAAACTGCTCAGCTATTTCTCAGATGTGATACAATGGCAATTCTAAAAGTAGTTATGTACCTTTCTTCAAGACTGTATTGGAGGATTTTATCAGGGGCAAACACAGCTGGGATAAGCCTTTTCATCAGAATAAAACTACAGAGGTCAGGTGTTCTTTAAAGAGCTATTTCCATGACTTTGGTACCTTCAGTAGTACAGATTTGTGGTGGTCACTGCTATTGAAATCCCAGAGGGGTGGATGCACGTGCCGGGGTGTCACTCTGTGGATCTATGTATAGGCTGTTCCCCAGCACATATACACCAATGCTCTGTCCAGAAGAGGACTTTTAAAAATTATTCCACACACCTAATGAACACAGTATTCTTTGAAGGAGTTGTTGCCACGATGTTTTACCCCTTGGCCTATGTCTCGCTTAAATATAAATTATACTTCCTTTACCAGAAGCAATTCACACTTATATTCTCCTGAATTATACGAAGCAATCCCTTCCATTTCTTTATCTGAAAGGATGGAGGCTTTTTTACCTTTTTTTTTTTCAGTTGAACTCTCTCAACCGTAATCTCAGTAGTTCCTGATATACGAGACACATTTTGTGGGAATTCTATGATTTTTCCTGCCTTTTAAGTATAAACTTGATGCTTTCTGGGTCAGTCACCAAAGCGTTTGGCCCTGACCTGGCAGAGGGCGAGCCGTGAGTGCTGTCGCTGGAGAGCCGCGTTGTCGCAGGAAGGAGCCAAAGCGAGCTACAGACCCTGCTGACAACGTGATGAGGAGCAGGAGCCCACCTTCACCACGGCTTGCACTGCTGCTTATTCATGCATGTTTATTCAGCACTTTGGAAGGTGAATCCTTCACATCAGGGGAAAGCAGACGAAACAGTGTTGGATAATGTTACCAAGCAAACAGGAGAGCTGCTTTCTCTCCTACTTGTGTTTCTCAAGGGAGTGCCATCCTGCATGGCGCCTGTTACAGTAAGCTGGTTTTTTTAGGGGTGAGGACTGATAGCTCCAAAAAAGGAAGGACTACCCAGGCTTCTTCGAAAGGCAGTTATAAGACCAAACTCCTGCAAGTTCCTTTTTAAAGTAGACCATGGCTTAGGCACTCTACTTTTCATTATTTTGTATTTGCTTCACTGAAAATGTCTCCTGAGGAAGATGCAAAGCCTTTGGCATTTTACATTGTTTAGTGGTTCCTTTACTTTTCAGCTGCGCTGTTCTGTGGATGTGCGATTTGCCCTTTCTTTCAGGTTTTTGTATCTTTGTGGTATGGAAAAATTTCTGATTGAAAGACTGATGGGCAGAAATCTCTCTGAACTATTACATGCTTTAAGGCAAGAGCAGAGTACACAGAGAGCTGCAGATGTCCTTTGGGAAGCGAGGTCAAAGCTTAAGTGGGCAGGAATGGGGAAAGAGATGCCCATCAAACACACTCAAATATAATGTTGGGAGAAATTCTAGACGTCCTGTTTTCATAAGAAGTGTTTGACAATGTAAATTGAAATCACAGAGATTAAATTAAATGGGAATTGCCTGATTATAACCTAAGAAAAATTCAGCAAATTTCAGAGTGAAATTCTCGCCTCTGTGGAGGGACAGCCCAGCCTGTGCAGAACTTGCATCCTGTCTTGACGATTACAATGAGAAGAGCAGCTATTGGGTTCATTTATTCTGTTTTGGTCAAGGCAGCAGTGTTGCCCCTGGAATGCATTAGGATGTTCAAAAAGACACAGAAAGCAGGATATGTTATTGCTGATTTCCTGCAGTTTAATTAATATTGGGCACAGTAGATCAACTTGAAATCAACCATCTTTCCTTTCGATTCACTATAATTCTGTGGTAAATCATGTACTGCTTCTCAAGTGTTGCTGACATGGCCAATGTTTTCATGCAGTTCCAACAGTGCAGCATGCCAGCCCACCTCTATCAATATATTTTGTATTGGTAGACAGCTTCTAAAAAGAAAAGATGGAACCATCCTTAGGCCTGATGCAGTTATTGAGGTTTTATTATATATGCTCTGGGTGAGTTCATCAGAATTTAGAGATGCAATTATTGTTTACCTGCAGACTAAGCATCTTCTTTACATTAAGCACTCCTTGAACTATAGGAAACGGTATAGAATAAGCTGCATTTCTTTTGTCTATACATCTTCTTGCACTTTCCTGTAAAGCATTGGCGAGTCTGAAATCTTCAGCTGCCATAAAAGAGGCAGCAGACTCTGATTAAACAGCTGCTCCTGTTATCTGATTTAATGGTGACGATGAACTGAATGTTCTTGTGATCCAGAAGGTTTCCAAAGCAGTATGCTGATTTGTGAGCTTGCATTTAGAAATTGCCTTCATCCTTCAAAGAAATGCAGTGAATCATTGGAGGGGGTGAAAAACTACAGCTGTTGAGTGGTGTGCAGCAGTAGGCAATACCTAGCAGTAGCACAGAAACTGAAGAGGATATTATCTGCAGTGGGAACATCGGAGGGGGCATGTAGGCAGAGCATAGCTGTCCAAATTTGTACTCTTCTTTTTATACCATGACTGAAATGGAGAAAGGGCTTATTCATTCCTTCTCTGCCTTTGGATTATTTATGCCAAAGTAAAACAAGTATAAAATAATTCTCATTGTGTGGAGTTTTGCACTCTCTTTGCAATAGAGCAAACAACTGCAGAATTGTTCCTAAAACTCTTAAAAGACAGATCTGGTATTACATGGGTTCTCTGAGAACCATGTCTGATGTCTCATCATGGTGGCTCGTGTGCAGTCTCTCATGAGATGATGTTTATTTGGACAGCCACTCTAGCATCCTCTTCTTAGAAGACAAGCTTTTTACAGGCATTCATGCTGCTAGTACCCGGTTCTGAACAGAAGTCATGGAGAATTAATTCCTGCAGTCCAGCTGGCTCTCACCAATATCTTTGTCCATGATTAGCTTTCTGTCTAGAAATCTGTTCTCTGGCCTAGATGACATTGCTGAAATATGCATGTAGTTGGGTGCAACTGAGAGAAATAAAATTACATTATCACGTTCTAATTTCTGTTAACTTGCTCAGGTTTCAGGTTTATGAAGGATGTGCAGCTGTGTGTTAAAGAAAAATATATGAAGTCCAGTACAGAGTGTGCTGCATAGTGGGGAGGGCTAGTAATTTTCTTATCATTTCTTTATCCCTGAGAACATCGAGGTTTATCTAGGTTTGGTTGTCAGATAAGCAGAAAGATGGTAATCCCTTAGTCAAACAAGAAAATACTGCTATTAGTATCAGTTTAATCTTTCAAGTGTCTTTTTCTTTTAGTATGTTTAATTTATGTCACACAATTCCCACTCTTACATAGGCACTGGGCAAATCAAAGCCAGAACAATCTCTAGGAAAACAAGAGGCCATGACAGTAAAGAGATTTACAGACTCGGTGTGACTGGTGAGTGGAAGAAGCAACCGAAGAAATAGAGCTACTGAGAAGGCAGCTGGCCCATCCTCCTGCTCCAAGATGGGTTCAGCTACTCCCTGCCTCTCCTGGCAGTGCTTATCAGACAGTTCTTAAATGTGTCCAAAGGCGGTAGCCCACAGCATCCATCAGCAATCTGTCCCACTACGTAGTCATTCCTGTCAGTAGGCCGGTTACCTTTGAAGCGTGGTTATCCTTTGAAGTCTAGATTACACCTCTTCAGATCCCACAGCCTCTCTGTTGTATTTATTTTTTCTAGCCTTCTTGTTGTCACTCTGCAGAAAGCAGGAGCTTTTTGGACTTTACTGCTATTCTTATTTCTGTTGGAGTTGCTTGAATACAATAATGCTGGCCAGCAACACAAAACCTTGAGAACAGATGCTTCTAAAACTTAAGATTATTTTTTCAAATCCTACTTCTGCAAACTCGCATAGTATTTTGAAATTCAGGCTTCATCTTCTTTGGCCATGAGATTTACCGAATCGAAAGGTCTCCAGGTGGAACCTGCAGCAGCCGTCTGCTTTCATGGCGCAAGCAGGACCCGCTGTGCTGCGATCAGTGACTCTGAGCTACTCGCAGAGTAAAAACGGGAACTGAGGAAACTGTTGTTTTCACATAGGCACTTTTTAGGTGATGGCTTTTCCTTTCACAAAGATTGTGCACAGTTGTCTTGCTGTTCAGAGTACCTGCTATCTCGGATCTTAGGCAAAGCAGAGTGCCAGATACTGGTTTTGGACAAGTCATGAGACAGAACAATATATGGAAATGTAGGGATCTTTTTAGTGGACAGATGCACAGTCTTGTCATTCTTCAGAAGACTGGACAGAAAACGTGTATTGGAAAGAGCTAAGAATCATAGTCATAGAGAAAAAGGGCAGGAAGACAGCTTGAGAGGCTAACTAGTCGCACACTTGTCCAGTCACGTGAAATTGCTGTTGGCAGTCAGCAGCTTTAGCAGTATGGGTTATTGAGGTTCCCCATCTTTCCATCCCAAAGGCAGTTCCCCACAGGACTCATCTGGCATGAACAAAGAGTGACAGTAGGCAAGGAGAAACATAAGGAAGAGGAGGAGCCAGAACGTGCCCTGCTCCCCTCCTCTCTGCAAGTTCTTTGTAGAATCATCAAGAAAATGGCTGGAGTCCAATGCTTCACAGGCTTTCCCGCTCCATACTCCGCTCTCCTCTTGAGCTTCCATTACGGTGCTGCAAGCAGCCCTAGAAAGTGGTTGCAGGAGGTGTGGAGACACAGGAGTTTCAGTGGCTGTCCCTGGTGGAAATGAGTGGTACAGAGGAAATTCGTTCATCTCTTTGGGGCAATGCGTTACCTCCTGTATTACAGAATCACAGAATCACAGAATGGTAGGGGTTGGAAGGGACCTCTGTGGGTCATCTAGTCCAACCCTCCTGCTGAAGCAGGGTCACCTACAGCAGGGTTTTTTGTTCTGTTTCCCCTGCAAGATTTTCCCATGGGAGGGAAAATGTTTAACTATTTCATCATCTCACCCCTGGCCTCCCTCTGGAAGAACCAGGCATTGCCTTTTGTGCCAATTCCATTGATTGATGTAATCAGACTGGCTGCTAATCAAAGTGATCTCAGTAGCCTAATTCTGTACCTGATCTCTCTCTGTTTGTGCTTCAAGGTCTTTGACAGGGTCCGAGAAGATTGCCCTAATTTCCACGAGAAGATTAAGCCTATTAATGCTGAACTCACCCAGCCCAAGCTGGCCATCAGTGCTGAAGATGAGGAGGAGCTTCTGACCCGGGTCAATATTGTCTTCCACTGTGCAGCAACAGTTCGCTTTGATGAACCCCTGAAGTACGTCCTGCTTTCTGTATTTGCTAAGCATGATTCAGAATGCCCAGTGGCCTGTAACACCCCATTCAGAGCATCCTCGTGTAGCCGCGGTGATAATTCTCCGCTGAAGTTTCGTGCTTCGTGTGGTTCTGTGCTGAACGTGCAGTGTAAATGCTCTGAAAATGTCATGTGCATAAGCACGTCAAAAGTGAAGGATCTTGGCAGATTTCCGTGGGAACAGAAGGCAGTACTGCAAGCTTGGGTTGTAATACGGTAAGGGAGCTAAGCAGGACCTAAAATTGGGATAGGGAAAAGTGTGGTTTGGGTCAAGAGGGAGATGTTTTGGCAGAGCTAGCTGGAGACAGCTTGAAGTGAAACCATGTTGTGTCTGTCTCTGAAGCTAGTGTTAATGGCCTTTCTTTGTCACTGAGTAACTGAAGAGGGAAATGAGATGATGTTTAAGAAAATAGCCTATCAGAAACTTTAAAATACCCAACATTGCATATAATTAACTGTTTACAATAAATGCTCAGTTTCTGAAGGAGCTCTCTTGGGAGTGCCTGTCCAGGCAGACTTTCCATTAAGAAAGAACAGCAGAAATAAGCCACTAAACCAAGATTAGATGTGTAACTGCTTCTATGCAAATCGTAAAGTTCAGCAAACCAAGGTGGATGATGTGGATTGCCAGCTCTTTAGAGTTTTTTGAAACACACTAAAGCTGTGAGAGTAGAAAACACAATTATTGAAATCAGTCCTCATTTTCTGATACATAGGCTAAATAGATATCCACTGTGTCCACCATAAACAATTGCTTTTTGCAACAACTAATTAGAGAACCCACCAGCAAGGAAGCAGCTCTTGATTTAATCTTGAGCCATGTGTAGAACCTGCCTCAAGATGTAAGTAGCAAAGCACTGCGCTGCATTAATGGCCATAAATGTTCTTAAATCAATATCTGAATGAGCATGCTATGAAAATGCATCACAGTGGCATGTAACATCAAAGGGAAACGATGTTTTTAATAAGGAGGATAGCTAGGAAGAAGAAGAAAAAGTTTCTTTTTTAAAGAAAAAGTTTAAATGGTCATCTGCTTGCAGGCAGCCTAGAAACTATTTAAAGGCTGACTGCATGTCATCTGTCAAAATCTCTCTAACAGAACAAGGAAAATCCGGTATGATTAAACGACAAAATACGTGAAGTTGTTAAAATCAAATTATTCCTGTCTGAGTAATAAAATATATCATATGGGTAAAAGTTCTAGCAAGTTAAATGTGAAAGCACAATACTGCAACTCAAATATAAGTTTTGAGCAGCAATTTGCTAATGACATAAAAAATAAAAATATTTTCTAAACATGGTGGAAGCCCAAAGCCTACCACAGAATATGTAGAGGGGACAGATAAGGGACATGCAAAAGCAGTGCTGTCAAGATACTAGAAAATCAGCAACAGAGAAACTAAATGAATTACTGGCATCAACATGCAGTACATTTAGGGAATTCTCCAGATGGAACTCCTGAGGGCAGAAATCTGAGAAACTAAGATATATTGAAATATTGGTAGATGAAGTTTTAATATAAATAGAAAAAATAAAGAGTAACAAATCACCAGAGTTAGATGATAGTCCGCTAGAAGGCTAAAGGAACTCTGAATATCTCAGCAGAAATCTGTGCTGGGCCCCTGTTCTGAGTGCAATTCTGGTCACCCCCTCTCAGAAGGGAATCAGATAGAAATGAACATTGAAGAGTAACTTTCGTATGGAGGGAAGCTAAAGTAGAAGTATTCATCCTGCTAGAAGGGCAGGAGGAAATAGAAATCTATAGAAAACGCTATTCTCTAATAGCAGCATGTTAAAAAAAAATTAGCGTCTCTGGCTTTAGCTATTGTGATCCAAACACTAATCATACACTTAGCTTCTGTTTTCATTCATCTGGACTATTTACAAATTCTTTGCAACGTTGGTGTAATTAATTTCTTTAGTGTATGCTGTACTTGATAGCATTATTCATAATCTTGTACGTGTTGTTTAAGGCTTCTAGTCCTGGGCTGAACAGATTGCCTATTCCTTAGCCTTTTCCCTTCTGTGCAGCAAAGTGTCCTTCTTCCAGTACAAAGCGTGCAACGGAGTTGAACGTCTGTTCGCTGAAATCCATTGCAGATGGTGTCTAGGACACCTTCTAGCTATGCTGGGTGCTTCAAGGTCAACCTTGCTAGCCAGGACCCTTTTTTTTCATGTGCTTATCAGTTCTTTTCTTCATTACTTGCGACTTTAAGCTGTTATCTCTAATTGTGTCTTCTTTCAGTACAAATCTGTTTTTCTCGGCCCAAGGCCCCTTTGCCGCTTACTGAAACCATGTGTCTATCTGGCTTACCAGTGGTCCCTTAAGGAGAAAGTTGAATGGGGACCGTAGGAACCATAATGCCTCAGAGTTCACGTGTGTGTCGGAAATACTTGTTCCAGGGAGGGGTGGCAAATATGTCGGATGTCGAGATGTTAGTGAAATGTTACCTCGGATCCTTTGAATTGAGTAAAAATGTTTGAGAGACGTTCTGTGGCCAGAACGGTGAGTCCAAGAGCATTGCCCTGAAAGCTGGTTTAGCCCTTGCATTTCGTTGAAGCTTTCCACTCAGCTATGACCCCTTCTCTTCCCTTACTTGCCCTTTCAATATTTGGGGTTTGGATAATGCTCAGCTTTGATGTATTTTTTCCAATGAAATGCATTTTTTTTTCTTTCCCCTGCCCTCTTTAGACATGCCCTGCAGCTGAACGCAATGGGCACGCAGCGGCTTCTAGAGCTGGCCCGGAAGATGCAGAACCTCGAGGCCTTCATCCACATCTCCACCGCCTATGCCAACTGTGTCCGGAAATGCATAGACGAAGTCATCTACCCACCCCCGGCTGAACCCAAAAAGCTCTTCGATTTAGTAGAGTAAGTAGGAGCTGCATCACCTCCTCTGACGTTGGTTTGGCTTCATTCTGCAGACCTCTGAATTGTTCACCTGACCTGTCTGGTGGGACTTCTGTTCATAGCTGCCTTGTCTGCACACACCCATGCCAGCAAGAAATGCTGGCCAGGAGGGTGAGACCAAGGGAAGAGAGAGCTTTCGTTCTAGGGGGCTTTGAGGGGTACTGTCCACAGAATGTCATCCAGCAAGTCTGTCCTTACTGGATTTTCTCTTGAAACTAGCTTTACTCAGGCTTTTTGAAAACAGAAGAAATAGAGATTCTATTTTGGAGCCTTCTTATCTGAAGTCATGCTTTATAAACATTTGGTTGAGCTTAACAATATTCTTCCAAATACAAAAGTGTTAAAAAATAGCATAAACCACACTTAATAACCTGTGATTTTGGCTACAAGCAACTGACCTGTGAACTAGTAACCCAAAGAGCTGGTATAAAATCTTTCTTCTCTTTGATTTAGGGTAATAGGAGATAAGAGTAATTAACGTCCACTAGGAGAACCACTGGGCTTTTATTTCAAAAAATTGTTTGTCTAAAAAATAATTTCACTAAGCACTGCTCCAGAAAATTTAGTACAAATCAGTGTTTTCTATTTGAATTTGTCCAGTAGCCCGTATTCTTGGATATGTTTATTTCCAGCTAGTAGCCATCTATCATTCATCATTTTTTTGGCAAGTGGAGCATGATAAAAACATAAGAAATGCCCTAGAGCATTGGACTGCCTGGCCCAATGTCTTGCTCTCAACGATGGGAGCTGCCATTCAGGGTAAATACACCAGCCTGGATACTTTCTGCAATCCGTTCCCTTTGTAGCCTCCCAGAAACCAGAACTGTTGTATGAGGGGTTGTTATGTCCTAGTCTTTTCTGATCTGTTTGTGAATCCACTAATTTGTTTAATCCCTTTTTGAACTTTTTGGTCCTCTGCCTCCGCAACCCCTGTGGCAGCAGCTTCCAGAAGTTTATTAACTGCTGTGTAAAGACAAGCTTTTTTCCATATGTTTCAAACTGTCGTGCTAGTAGTTTCCTTGCATGTCCCATAGCTATAGCATTGCAGTATCTGCAGCATTTGTCCTGTTCACTGCCTCTGCGATTCCGTAAATCTGTATTGCAGTCACCCTGGACCTTCTCTTCCGCAGCCTGAAGAGTCTCAGCATTTTTTTAACTCCACTCACTCCCTGATGTGCAGGGGGCAGACAGAACTGCATGCGGTGCTCAAGGTGTAGTCGCTCGAAGCTTATTTAAACAGCTTCAAAATGGCACCATTGGTCTTGTTCTCAGTACCTGATGACGTCCAACATTGCATTGACTCTTTTGTCTGCTGCTGCTCATTGACTTGGAGATTTCATAGAGCTGTCAGCTGTGCTCACGAGAGCTCTTGCTGAGCTACAACTGCCAGTTCTGAGTTCAGCAACCTCTAGGACCAGTTCAGACTGCTTTTCTCTAAATGCATTACCTGACCTTTACTTACAGTGAAGCTAATCTGCCACCTTTTTGCACGCTAACTCAGTTTTACGATGCCCTTTGGAGTTCGTTGCTATCAAGGGTACTTTTCACTGCACCAAAAAGCTTACCATCACTTGCAACTTTGAAAACAATTCGTTTTGATGGCTCAGATGGAATAGACTCTAGCAAAGGACTGAGTGCTAATCAGAAACATGCAGAAGTGCCTGGCTACCCCAGAGGCTGCTAATTCAGCTACTTCATCTAAGACACTAAGTATTTATTTATCGTGTTTGCATGTGCAGCAGAGAGGATAACGTTTGAAAGAAAGGTTGAGTGACAGAGGATGGACTTTCAGATGTGTTCTTTCATATATTTATCTTGTTTGTATGCTTGGTTGTTTTTTCTTAGTCAAATAATTAGCGATGGCTTTTCTTTTTTACTAGGTGTTTTGTTTTACAGTTTTTCCTATGCCTCGTACTCCAGAAGATCACAACCTTCGGGTACTTTTAGTGAGGCAGAAGTCAGAGCATGCCCTCAGCTAGGATGGCACCTGCTTCTGTACAGTGTCTGCAGGTAGAGTTATAATTGCTTACAGCACAGACAGCCACTGCCTTCAAAGGCATTGCAATCAGGTGGGCCTTGTTGAAAATCACTGTCTTCAGGGCCATTGGTTTGGAAGGTGTTCTGCAGATCGCAGGCTGTATATGAAGGAGGTGCATGGGGAGGAACAGAATGGGGAAAGACCCTGTGGTGGTCAGACAACATGACACGAGCAGAATGGGACAGAGAAAACTCTGAGAGGCTGTGGAGAGGGTTACTTGGAGAGAGAGAGAAGACAAAGCAGGGCTGGAAGGAGATTGGAGAGACACATCTTTTGTTATTCACCATGTAAGTGGAAGAAATAATATTTGGATATCTGTGTACAGAAGGTTTGAGAGAAAGGAGATTAAGAGATATCAGAATGTTACCCGCAAGAAGCGGGAGAAGAGAAAAAAAGCAGAGAAGGAAATCTAAACCCCTTTCAAAAATGGGGAAGAAATACAGGTTGTGTTTTGCATCAGCCACCTGTGAAAGCTTCCCTTCACAAACAACCCTTGTCTCAAGGTGCTCTTCTGCAGGTGTGTGGAGAGGCACCATCAGCAATGGGAGGTGATAACAGATCCATTTAATGATGCTATTGGCCATGCACTTGATATATGCTTATGTTTCTTTATTCAGTTCAAATCCCAAGTAGGGCTCCCAGCTGTTTCTTTTTCTGTTCTTATCCTCCTATTATATCCCTGCTTTCCAACGTTTTGATGTTTAACCTGCAAGTAAAGCCTTAAGCTTAATTTGTGTAAACCAAAAGTCATACTTGTAAGTGCTGCCAGGCCAACAGAGGAAACATATAACCTGCCACATCAGGCAAGGTTTGCCTTAATCTAAAGCTGAGGGAAATCAGCTTGGAAGGATGTGCTGAGGTAAGGGACACAGCGCACAGTGAAGTGTGGGCTGAAGCAGAACTGTTTTCATTACTGCAGAAAACGTAGATCCATCATCGCTTACAAGAGAGTGTCTTAATGCAAAGTGGTTACCACAGAAAGTTGTTTTCCCGTGGCAGAGTAATTTGGTGCATATATGTGGTGAGAGAAGAGGTTACTACTTGTTTAATCTGCATCTCTTCTTTCTACGGAGCGACTGCAGTAGTGAGCAAAAGCAATAACTTTGTGATTTAGCCTTTCAAAATCTTCAGAGTAGGTCACGGAGGAGCAGGAGTAGTTTGCCTCGCTGAACCGCCGGCTGAGCGCTGCTGTGACGGTAATGCTGGTAGATCAAATCACCCGGTAGGACGGTACCCTGGAGACAGGCAGGAGCATGGTCCTCTTGATGACCACTTAAAGCAGTGCAGAGGCCTGTCTGGAAGGATGTGGGCAAGGGGAATTTACTTCTCCTTGTACTTCTACGCCTGTCTTTGCTTTATGCGAAACACTAACCTGTAAGCCCCTAGTATTAATGAAAAGAAAAAAGAGAGGAGGAGGGAAAAGAGACTTGTGTGCAGCTTAATCTGAGTTCCCAAATGGACCTGGTCTTCCTCCAGGCTCTTCAGAAACAGACAGTTCCTTTTGGTAGGTTGGTAATTAATTACTCAACAGATTCGAGCAGTGGCAATTTAGCCGAGACCCTGAGGAGGCTGGGTTCAATGGCTGCACAAACAGGCTTTGTGAAGTGAGTCATTACTGTGTGCTGCCTATAGCCTCTGCGTAGTTCACATTTTATGCTTAAACAATTTTTCTGCATTGTTTCTGCAGCACGGGACTAGTAGGGTTGCAGAGGAGAGTATTTGTGCCTCCGTAAGAGCGTTTTTTTTTTCTATTTAAAAAATGTAATTTCTATATACTAGAAACTGTCAGATTCTTCTTAACTCATTCCAAAACTGAGAGTTTCGATGAATTCAGCCCTCCCCTGAGAACTCTTTGGCAGTTTCAGTGAATCAATATCTTCTCATTCAACAGTTTTCCTATAATATTTCCATCTGTGTCTAATGAGAGCCATATGAAAAGCGTGATGCCACCTGAGCCATCTGGTGTCTGCACGTTTAAGTTGATATGATTAAGTAATTCTCCAGGTGTGACAGCCTCCACCTTATTCCTCTCCCCTTGACCTCCACCTGTTTCGGAGATTCAGGATAAAGAGGGGTGAAGCGAGGACCCACAGGAAACCGTATCCTTGCAGTGCCCCTGGGAAGAGCACACCCACTCAGTCTGAACTAGAAGTCCATTGACTTAATTACAAATTGGATTACAGGAGTTAATCTTTGATTCTGTGGTGTAACAGCAGACTGCCAAAAGCCTGTCGGGGATCGGCAGCGGTGTGCAGGGGCTCTGGAAGCACAGCCAGTTCCTGTCCTTTAGACCCAAATGCTGGCATGACCGGTGACGTCTTGGTGGTGTGCCAGGGAAGAGCCTTTGAGGCTTAGGCCCTCGCTGCAGCACCGCAGTGGTAGGAGTCACTTTTCAAAACATATATGCACAAATACTGATGGGTTAGATACTAGAATACTTTAAAAAATAATACTCAGTGGGGTTTTGTTGGTTTGTTTTTTTTTCAAGCAGCTAGCACTGACAGTTTCCTAATGTTCTGTGTGACCAAGACAGTGGAAAAGCAGTGGGAAGGAGCATCTAATATTGTAATTAGTGCTACACAAATAGTCTCTTTGTAGTATGTTGTTCTGGCTTTTAAGACTTTTGCGATGCTGCTCGACTGAGTTACTGAAGGTCACCAAGAATCTCCTGAAGTGCACTGGGGAGTGTACAGGGACGGTGCTGGCTAAGGACGAGTGCTACCTAGTGAGAGTGCTAGGCTGGAAGGCTCCAGAACACCACCTGTAGACCGCAGCTGTATCTATGTTACAGATTGCAGTGAAGCATAAAACACACAAGTGGTTGCTTTACCATGAGGTGGCACAGATAGCTGAAGTTGAGCTGCACATTGTAGTATGAAGCACTTTGCAGACACAAGTAACCTTTTTCCCACAGAGCTGTTCTAAATCCAAACCAGTCGCTCCTCCTTTGTCTTAAATGGCTTGGACTTGCTTGTCCTTTGTTTCAGGAGAGGATCCCTGTCTCGCTGGTCTGTTTTGCCTCAGTCTTTCCTCTCTCTCTGTGGCAGATAATGATGTTCTCCTTGTTTCCTCTAGGTGGTTGGATGAATCTATCATTCAAGACATCACACCCAAGCTGCTTGGGGACTGGCCCAACACTTACACCTACACCAAAGCCTTGTCAGAATACCTGATTCAGCAAGAGAAAGGAAACTTGAACATTGCTATCATCAGGCCATCCATCGTGGGAGCTAGCTGGCATGAGCCTTTCCCAGTAAGCATGGATACATAGCAATTCCCTACCGAGAGCCCTTGGATACAGCTGTAGCTGCAGTACTGTCAGGAATATCTCCCTACTTTTAGCGGTGTCTGCTTGAGAAACAGGCACTCCGGTTCATGGGAAAGCCTGGGAAAGAGGTGGAGGACCTGTACGAGAGTAGAACAGCAAGCCTTTTTCAGCATCTTCATGAAAGATTCTTGCCTGCAAGTCAAAAGAACACATTTAATCAATAATAAGAAGAGCAGGGATAATAATGGTGCAAAATGCTGGACTTATAACTGGCAGTCTTACACTCAGAGGATCGTGCCCAGACAGACACGCAGGGGAGTTTCTGTACTAGCTGGGGAAACATAAGACCTGAGGGTTGGTTGCAGTCCTGATACATTCTGGTTTGAGTCTTTCTGTGGTCTAGTCAGCCTATTAACGAGGTCCTGATGAGCACCCTAGACCCCACGTGGTCCTTGAAAGCATTTTATGATGCCATGTGCAGTTACCTAGTATCTTTGTCTTACGTTGGTAGTTGTTGAATTCGCTGGATTCACACTTACATGGGCCTGTTGCAGACCCAAACATCAGCCACACAGTAAATGCAGCTGTGCTTCTGGACTGAAATAATTCACTAAGCTAAATATACTAGTAGGAATAATGTGCCCTAACATTGCTGCCAAATTGGAAAGGCAACATAAAGACACCTTTGGCTTTCACGCAGCTCGAAGCTTGCCAAAGATGGCTGAGATATAGCTGTGGCTCTGTGCCAAGCTCCCTGTCCTGGAAAGACAGAGCAAACGCTGTTGGGTGTCATAACCCATTTCGGGTCAGACGGCTCATCCCTGCTCTTAACTCCAGCTCCTACCGGTGGCAGTTTCCCTGACCTAAAGTAGGATGGGATTCAGAAGCGGAGTGGTTTTGGTTTTTTTCTTCCTTGCCTTAGAAATTAGCTGGAGTAACCAAATCAGGCTCAGTGACATCTGCACGTTGTATGTCGGAGGGTATAAAACACGCAAACTGTTTTCAGCAAGCGTGACAGCACCAAGACACTGCAGTGTTCAAAGCCAGAGTGTAGTGTTCAAAGCCAGAGTTTATTCCTGTAGCCAAGTTATTATAGGAAAGAAGTGGTTTCTAAAAACAAAATTAGATTCTGTGGTTGATGGATAAATTGCAGGCAGAATGAGGTATCATGCAGTGCATCCCCTATTTAAAATCAATTAGGTACTTTGTACTGGTTAGCTTCCTGGCAGCTGTCCCAGATGGGCTGGTGTCCATCTCAACTGGTGTCTCGTTGCTCCGTTGTCTACACCACAGCATTGTAGCCCTTTCATCTTTTCGAAGCCTGTGTAAGCAGCATGTCATTGAAAGAAATAGTAATCATTCTTCTTTTTTGCAGGGTTGGATTGACAGCTTCAATGGGACAAGTGGAATATTTATTGCGGTATGTCTAGTTACTACTTAAGCTCCCCTTAAAGTGGAGTTAGAGCAACTCTAAAGTTACTCTACAGCCCCGCTTAGAAATCATGTGCAAAAAAAGGATCATAGCAATTTTCTGAATCTAGTAGAAAGATGTCACACACTTGTCATACATCTATATGTCTGTAGGACCCAGAAGACTGTCCATTTATACTGTACTCAAAAAAGGACATTGAAAAATTATTCTTGGTGCTGGTTCACTAAACATGAACTCTGAAAAAACTAAAGCTTTGGACAAATTCAGCCAAATTTTCAAAGAAAGGGCAAAAGATGCATCCTTGAAACTAGGGTAATTCACAGATGTGTATCAGATCGTATGTCAGAACTTAATTTTCCAGGCCAGATTACCTTACCATCAATACAAGGCAGCATTATTTATGCTGTCGTTTATCTTTATGTGTGTTGTTGCTAAGTCTACTGCTATAGTTGTGACTACTCCACAGTAACAAAGATTGGGGGTCTTAATTGCCATTGCCTAATACAGGATTTCTCCATGTGCAGAGTACACCTAAATAATGTGTGCGACTATCGAGTCGGACTCTGCAGTCACATGGGTCGTTCACTATATTCTTGCTTAACACTAGTGTAAATAACTACTGTGCAAAATGATGAGGAACAAACCCATAAGATAATTAATAACTTGATAAAATATTCTCTGTAATACAAAAACAATCATTACATTTAACGTATGACAACAGTAAAGTTGCTTACTGTTTCCTCTGGCTTATAGTTTTTTTCTGAACTAAAAGCACTGCCTTAGGTCTGTTTGTCAATGCATAGTGCTGTATAGCTATGGGCAGATATTTCTGTACATGCGTGACTTGTCCCAACTTGATTGCTTTGTAGAAACTATATTGTAATCAGCCTGATGCAGTGGATAAAAGGATTAGTAGTCTACAATCATAGGAGAGCAGAATAAAACCCAAATATCATCTTGTTAAAAAAGCTCATTTATACCTGAAGACGAGCATAAATAGAAACTGTTACAGTAACTTCTGGAATCCACAGGACTGGTGAAATTAGTGGGTATATCCCAGCCAATGCTTTTATTTTAAACCCCAGTTACACATTTCAGAGACATTCAGAAGCCCCCAAATGCATCATTTGTGTTCCCAAAGTGCTGCTAGCTCCTATTCATGTCACAGTTCCCTCAAAATAATTACCTATCAGCCTTTTACTCATTGCTGACTGCTCATAAAGCTTGTGCTGCCTTTCTGCTCTACTCCCAGCAACTTCTACTGTTTTCTGTGTTCTTCCATGACATCTTGTCATGATCACGATAGAGAGAGGCTTTGCAGTTCCTTAATTCTGCAGATCCATTCCTTACATTTTCATGTGACAGGTTCCAATTTTTGGAATATCTGTGAGTTTTGATTTTTTTTATGATTACTTTTGAGCATTAAAGATGTCTGTCACAAAAATTTGTCCAGAATTGGTTTGCAAGAAAGATGTTACACAAAAAAGTTCCGTTGCGTTGCTATTTATTCCCCACGTAAGGAACTAATTGAATTACCTAAGGAACAAATTACAGCAGCTAGCTGTCATGCGTGTATCTCATGCCAGTACATTATGAAACACAGGCCAAATTCATATGCTTTCAGACATACAAAAACATGCCAATCAAATATTTTGTCAATTAAAAAGCATTTTTTCCCTCCTTTTTTATTTTCTTCTAATTGGTTGACAAGTAAAAAACACCTAATGGTTAAGTATTTGGAAATTTTGACCATGTATCAGTCTTTTTTTAATAGTACCCGCTTTAGGAGTTTACAGCTTGCATATATTTTATATGTTTATCCTTTGCCACTCATGCCAGTAACTAATGTTTTCTATTCTTTAAAGCAAAAAAATTCTAGCCTTACTGAATGCAACAGCAAACACAATGGTGGTTTCACTCAGGCCAGGTTTCACACACAGATGCCAGCCTGTATCTTTATCTCTAAATTAACGCTATGGAAAGTAAAGATTTTGAGATTCTAGGGTCACTGTAGTGAATAATGTCCCTTCCCTTTTATATAAAAGCTTTGAGTTGTACTGAAACAATTTTGAAATAGAGATGGTATTTTTTGTTTCAGGATTGAAACTCTGAGGTTCCTCAGTATAGGAAATAGAATAAAATTTGTGTCATCTGCGCTGAGCTCTTCAGTGATGAAATACGACAATTTGATATGTAACTATATTGAAACTTAACCAAGAAAAAGAGCCATGACAGTAGGTGCGGGGTGTAGAAGCGAGGTTGTTTTCGGTGTCCACGGGCTCTTTGGCCCCACAGGCAGCGGTGCTGGCTGGCATCAGTCAGGAGCCGAGGCTCCGTGATGTGGAGAAGCGAGGGGGGACTGCCAGTGCTGACAGACAATGTTTGTCTTGTACCATCTCCAGTTGCTGCTGAACTGTGTTGGACTGGTACTGGTTTTCTGAAAGTGAAAGGTATTTATTATTAGGGAGCCCAAGAGACTTTTGGTTTTCTGAAGGGGAAGAAAAAAATAAATGCATGTTTTAAATTAATGTGCTTGGATATGGTGAATTGGTAAATACTGTTTGATAGTTTGAAAATTAACCCTCGAGCATGTGAGTTACGCATTAGTTTGATTACCTGGAAGTTGTGTGATTGCGATCAGCTGTCTCAGCCAACTGTATTTCAAAGTGTATTTGTTAGCCATGTAGCTTTATTAGCCTTAATTAAGGATGGAAAAAGCAAAAGGGAAGCATTTTGGTATTTTTTTTTTAAGACCCCTCCATACTAAAATATTCATTTACCACTTCTAGCCCAAGCTCATCCTATGTGGAGAAAAACCCCCAGATTCATCTTTGGTTCGGATCATCTGGGCAGAATCTGAACTCCGAACCTTGCAAAGTTGTTTTGGTGTTTTTCATCAGTCACCACTACAATATTTGAGTCTGATGATTTCATTCCACAGATACATTTCTTCTAAATATTCATGAAATATGGGAGCTCAAGTTGTTCTTGATAGTCTAATTATGTTTGTTTCGCCTGCAGTTGCTGCATCTTCTGTGGGGAGAAGCTTTGTTGATTGAAAAACAAAATGAAATTAATTACATTTCCTCTAGACTGTAATTGAGGCATTTTGTCTTGCTGTTCCATATTACATGTGATGACCTTTTTCCCTGCAAGGCAGTGAAGCTGTAGGGCAGAACTGTGGTTTAATTCATGCTCTGGGCAGTGGCTGGCCCCAGAGTGCTTCAGCTGGGAGGCTGTCCAGAAGGGTCAGACTCGGACCTGGAAATGGTTTTGAAGGTTTCAGCTACAGTAGCTTCTGTTTCACTAAAGAGAAAAAAGCCAGCAACTATAAACAGAAAGTAAGCCATACCTGATAAAGAAGTATCAGACCATTTCCAATGTAAAAAGTAATTTAAAACACTTAAACCTGAAGTCTTTATTAAATATACGGTATATGAAACATCTGATTCATCCGTGTGTATATGACCATCACAGGCTGCTCTGAATCCAGGCATGTTTGCAGCACATCCATCAAACTTCCTAGTTCTGAAGACCTCAGAAAGGTCTTTAGAGTACCTGTGAAAACAGGATAGTTGGTCACACAGTGGTCTCTAGTGGGCATGTGTTCACAGCAGTGGAAAATTCGTAGCTGAGCTCGATTTGCTACTCTGGTTCTTTTTGCTTTTTTTCCCCTTGAGAAACCAGTAGTAGGAACTGCAATGAAAAATCATAGTGGTGTTGAAAGTTAAGGTTTTAATGTGTAAGCATAACTGTGGTTCAGCTGAGGTTCAGCAGAAGCTAGTGGCATACCGTGGCTTTGAGGAGGATGGAGTTCCATGGGGCAGCTTGCGTGGTTACCTGTGTCTGAGTCTGTCCTCTGTGGTCCCTCTGCCACCCGCACCAAGGACGAGGTGCGACTGCTCAGGAGGCTTAGCTCACAAAAATTGGACCAGTGGTAAGTGGTAACCCCTTACTTGCAACCTGTGAAATGTAACAAACCCATCTGGTTGTAGAAGGGGAAAGGAGGGGGAGAGAAAGAGAACAAAATATTAATAACAAATGTATATGACAAAATAATAACAAAAGAACACAGATAAACACCTCCCAAACAGGGGATGCAGTGTCCCTTAAAATCCACCAATGACCAGTAGACACTGACACATGTTTTACAGGTTAGTATCAAGTCTTAAATGCTTTTTTCATCACATCTTTCTTCTCCCCAGACTTCAGGCAAGTGGTTTTGCACAACTTGGCACTTGCTGTCTAGTTGCTGTAGTAAAACTTCATCTTTCACAGCTGGAGAGCTATTTCTTCATGACATGGGATTCTCAGGCTGGAAGAAAAGAAAAAAGAAATGTCATAACACTTCCTTTACCCTGACATTTAAATATTCATGGATCTGCAGAGCGTGTTCCTTTGCTCCTTCAATCATTCCTTTCCTCTGGTTTTACGTGGATCTAAATTCTAAGAGCTTTTGCACTTCCATGTTTCACGAGCGCTTTTATCCTCCCAGCTTTTTCACTGGGTCCTCAGCTTCTGCATCAAACTCGGATTCATTGCATTTTATTTCCCACATGCTAGATAACTCACCTGCAATGTTGGCTCTGTGGCTGGGGGCTTCTCTGTTTGCTCTGTTCAGCCCTCATACCTGACACACCAGGCGAAGTTCCTTCACCCCATTCCACCTCCGCGTTTCTGTATTGCTGACCTGTCCTCGCTGACTAAGTCTGCCGTGTTGTTGCTGTGTGATCATGTAAGCCTCTCCCAGCTGTGTCTCTCCTATGCAACCTCCAAAGACTAATTGGTCATCATGGAAACCCCTTGATAAGCATTCAGGTTAAATATGTGTATTTTGGGGAGCCAGACCCCGTGACAAATACACTTCCAACCAAAGCAAAATAAAAATCTTACTGTTCTTGCCTGCATTTTCTCTTTGGCTGCCAGTACTTTGAATTTTCACTCATTAATTTCCTGAATCTCTTTTTAAGCTGGGCAGCAAGGTCTTCAGGGCCGGGGCCATGTCTTCACTGTATCTTTCTGCCTAACAGACACAGCTCTGGAAAACAGGAGGGCATGAATACTTCCGAAGGAAAGGGAGTAAACTTTTCAAAAAGCCTGCTGGTGTCATTTCCAAAGTGACTGTTGTCTTTGAGGGACACTCAGACCTCTGTCTGCCTGTGTCATTCAAGAAAATGGAACTTCAGCTATCACTGGCAATTCTGCAGTAAATTCAAATCTATTTTTTCTTACATTATTTCACATTGAGTTAACTAAGAGTCACAGCTTTTCTTGTTGGACACAGCATGTACGTCATCGTGTTTTAGACTTCCTCTGAAAACACGGAACAGTGGGATCCAAGTGAGATCCATGTTTGTTTTCACAGAAACCAAATAATCTTCTGCAGCAGGTGCCAGGCTTGAAAAGTGCCAACGTGACGGTTTGTCCTCGCTCCAAGCCGATGAATTTTTACCCTGGCCTTACTGTCAGCGTCTGTTTTCCTTTGTCCCGCAGGCAGGCAAAGGGATTCTGCGGACTGTCATTGCCAACAACGAAGCGGTGGCAGATATGATCCCCGTGGACGTCGCCATCAACCTCACCCTCGCGGCTGGGTGGTACACTGCTGTGCACAGGTGGGAAGGCAGCTCCTCTTTCTGCCACGCTTGGCCATTTTCTGCCTGCGCCAGGGACTTTAAAGGGAACTGGAAGCCAACTGAAAACCTGTGCAGGAGCCTTGCTGATTAATTTTCTAGTTCATGTTTTCTTCCCCGGGTTGGCGAGGACTAAGAGTGTAGCAGAAGCAATAAAGGCAGGCTTTAGAGTTAGGAAATCTCTAAAGCTACAGGTGAGAGCTGTTTCTCAGTGCAGTGTAGGCTCAGCTAATGAGTCTCTCTCAGAAGTCACTTTTTTCTGGAGGCCAAGAGCTTTACTGCAGCTTCGCAGCAGTTTTTTGTGCCTCCATTCTCAGGCAGCTGCACCGAGTCTCTTTTCAAGTGGCTTCTAGAGTTTTCTTGGTGAAAATGCTTGCTTGTTTTCCTTGGAAAACACTGCACAGTGTTATGGGCTCATATGATAGGGGAGATGATCTAACAAAACCCCATTCTTTGTGTTGTTGAGAAGGGTATGTATAAATGACATTAAGGTTTGAAGATCTTATTCTGTGAACCTCTGACCTTTAATCATTAGGTAGGAAGTGCTACAGAGTAAACGACATGAATTATTCTGGGGGCTTACGGAACTCTGAGAAATCAATACCAGGCAAATAAAAAGCAGAAGTGTTTCACTTGGAAAGACAGAGTTAGCCCTCTGAACTGAGGGTGGAGAACAGCTACATACAGTAACCTAAATACAGGGATCTTAAAAAGCAGCTCACCTGCTCTTCAGATTTGTTTTTCTCATCGTTTCATCCCTCTGCGTCAGCAACAGGCAAAGCAGCATGGTCTGGGAAGAATAAATACAGCTTCCCCTTGCACAGCCCCCACCCCTGAGAGCCTCCCGATGAAGAGGGCTACAGCCTGTCCAGAAAGCTGGGAAAGGAGATGGACACATGCTGATGAGCAGTGTATCAGCACACTGGTAGACTTGCTGGCTGTGTCCATGGCAGGAGAAGTGGCATTTTTTCTCACTTTTCATTGGCAAAAGATAACATGGTTTTAATCTGGTTCCCACACAAATAATTATTAGGCTAAAGGGGTAATTGCAGAACTTGGTTTAAGTTTTATCTAGCTGGGCACAACCCCAGGGTTAGCGATCTGTAAACAAAAAACCAAGAGCCTGAGCCTTCTGCGAATTCGATTGTCTGAGAGAGTTTCAGGTTTAGGTGCTGTCTTGAAAAATGGCATGCATGGTTCAATTTTTTTTTTTCTTTCCAAATCATGCAATTAGAAAGTCAGTATCCTTCAGGGCAGGTGACATTACCAAGGGAAATTAGGTTTTAAAACCTAGAGACTTGCAATCTTCATGACGTAGTGTAGAAGCTCTGCAAAGCTCTACGCTCTACCAGGGTCACCGACTCAGCTGGAGGGCAGAGAACGGAAAAAAAGAAACAACAGGGAGAGACTCTTCACTGGAAGCTGGGAAAATGGAGAAATCCTCTTTATTGATGTTTAATGGGCCTGACCCACTGGAGTAAGTGGAAGTCTGTGCTTTCACTTCAGTGCACTTTCCATCAGGCTGTGCACGGGCTCAGCACTAGGTGAGTTTTCTGTATGGGCACATATTACGGATTTAGTCCTTAGTGAGGTGACATATTGACTTCTATAATGCAGTTTCCCGCATTGAGCACTACTGTGCATTTTTATGTTTAACACTCTATCAGACTTCTACTCAGTAATTCAAAGTTACAGGAGATCATGGATTCAGAGCTTGACACAGGTCTATTAGTCCTAACCATCCCTACAAGTCTGCTAGGGTTTAGTAATAATACTAATATACAGTCAAATGCTCTCGTGAGACCCCACCTGGAGTCCTGCGTCCAGCTCTGGAGCCCCCAACATAAGAAGGACATGGATGTGTTGGAGCGGGTCCAGAGGAGGCCACGAAGGTGATCAGAGGGCTGGAGCACCTCTCCTACGAGGACAGGCTGAGGGAGTTGGGGCTGTTCAGCCTGGAGAAGAGAAGGCTCCAGGGTGACCTTATAGCAGCCTGCCAGTACCTGAAGGGGCTACAGGAAGGATGGAGAGGGACTTTCCACAAGGGTGTGTAGTGATAGGACAAGGGGGAATGGCTGTAAACTAAAAGAGGGCAGATTTAGATGAGATATTAGGAAGAAATTCTTCACCATGAGGGTGGTGAAACACTGGCACAGGTTGTCCAGAGAAGCTGTGGCTGCCCCCTCCCTGGCAGTGTTCAAGGCCAGGTTGGATGGAGCTCTGAGCAACCTGGTCTGGTGGAGATGTCCCTGCTCATGGCAGGGGGGTTGAAACCAGATGAACTCTAAAGGTCCCTTCCAACCCTCTATGATTTTAAAACACTATTTTAAAAAGCACCATTAAAACTGTGCAGTATCCAAATGCTGTTTTCAGGTATTACCGTGTGAGATTTCCTGTCCCAGGTTTAGGGCTTCTGTCTCCTGGTCTCTTCAGTCATAGGAGTGCTGAAAAGAAAGGTTCCTCATAGGCAGCCTCTTCCAGCGGAGAACGGTTCGGAACACCACAGGCACCCTAGAAGCACTGAGATGCTGGATCTTCCAGCCAAGCTCCTGTCCCCTGTTCGAGGCCAGATCTCACCTCTTTTAGTATTTTGGCAGATGGCTCCAGCTGCTAATGTAGAGTAAGAAAAATGCTGTATTGATGGCATCACTTGGCATGGCAGGCTTAGATCAAAAAAAGCTGTTTGACTAATTCTTGCCTTGTATCAAACGAAGAAATAAAACCAGTAAGATCTATGTTTAGTACCATGCCCAAAGAACAACCAAACTTTATTTGTTATTAAAAAGAGAATTTTGTTGAAATGGATTGATTCGTAATCACCACCCTGACAAATGGAGTTTAAAAGTAGCACAAATCATATCCGTTAAGTAAATGATTGTCAAATACACAGTGTGTCCCTGAGGTTTGGCTTGGGACAATTATTTACAATATACTAAGAGAAACTATTAAAAAAAATCAGAAATGTGTCAGTATGCATGCTTTCCTTATTGTTTTTCTAATTTTGGGTGATATATGAATGATTTTTCTTAAACCTCATCTGTCTTTGTTAACTTCATATGCTCTCCAGAATCAGACTGAATATTATTAAAACTTTTTGTTTTATACTGGTTTTCATATTTGTGAAAAACGACCTCTGCTGCATTTTTTTATGAGCTGATGTTGTTTTTTGGGCTGTTAGCTTTCATGCTCCACTAATAAAGCTTTGGGTGCTTTTCTTCACATCTTGAAATAATATTTCTTTCTGTTTTCCAGACCAAAAAACTTGTTGGTGTACAACTGCACAACAGGTGGAATCAACCCTTTCTTCTGGGGAGAAATGGGTAAGGTCTAATTTAAACCTAGAAGGTGTCAAACACCAACAGCACGCCTCAGGCAGGCTTTGAAAAGGTGGTTTCCTACATTTAGGTGGAGTTCAGGATCTGCCATTCAAACGGCGCATGGGAGGCCCCATTTCAGTTGGTGAGGGTCCTGTGAGCGACAGCTCCATGTGCTGGGCATTCAGCTCAGGAAAGCATCGATTCAGTTTTCACTGTGGGCGTAATCATAGAACAACCCAGTAGAGTATGTACTTTGCTGAACTGAGTTATTGAATTGGTGGAAAAAGAAACAGAGAACCAGTGCCTTAATTCTGAGAATATGCTCTGCCTCGCTGCAACTGGAAATCTTCCTTTTTTGGGTTTGGGGGGTTTTTTTTGTGCTTGGAAATCGCTTGGAGGATCTTGATGGTGAATAAAAACTAGTATATTAAGGGAGTAGGATAGCCTTCCTCTTTCTGTGCAGAGAATTCTAAACAGAAATAATTTGTGTAGACCTGCGAAGGCAAACCTTGAAGTGACAGGTGTGCTTCAAGAACAGTTTGCCTTTTGATCATGAATTTTATCACTGGAAGAATTAAAATTATTTACGTGGCTGACTGTTCTTCAAGTGCTTCCAAGGCAGGGGTGAAAAAAAGGGAGGTAAACCCTGACACCCTTACAGTGGAAAACTCACACTGAAGCCAAGTAGCGGAATCTGTCTCGGCTGTATAATGTGAAATACCACGTACAGTCAGTGCATTGACGGACAGATGGACAGGGCCCGATTCGCTTTCTGTTGTACGTTCGTTCGTATCTTTGTGCTTTAAATACAGGATGCTGGCAAATCGCTGCCGTGGCGTTTCACCTCTCAGCCTTTGCTTTGCGTTTGTCTGTGCATTGTTTCGGTGGCAAACTGTACGAGAGCAGAGAATCAGACCATAATTGCATTTTCAGAACAAGGCTTGTCTGAAAATCCGACTGATGTCCTACCGTGAGATTTGATGGAGTGACCTAGCAGGGAAGAGGTTTCAGCAATTGGCTGAGCAGTGAGAAAATCACACCAAGTTCCTGACATTTTTTTAATGAGAGAGCTAACGCTGTGGTTTGTCACAGCCTGAGAGGAGAGGTGAGGCTTCGTAGATAATTGTGGGAAAATGCAGCCGATCTTCATAACGTGTAAAGTCAGATCTCCTGTGGCTTTTTCACAGGAGTAAATGCAGAGCTCTTCGCAGGCTGCTACTTTAGGCGACAGCCACCATACCACTGCTACCTGAGGCTTGCCTTTCTAACCCATGCTCAATGTAGTTTTACTGATGCAAACAGCAATGTGTAAATGCATCGTAACTGATCTATTCTGTTCCTTTGCTCATAACTGGATTTAGCAATGAAATCCTTTGGGTGCAGCAGAAGCTTGCATAAGCGGTTCAGCTGTGTGGTGGGACTGAAGGCAAAATTTTCTCCTTGGGTGACACTGTGGAGCTCTTTCTACCAGATGTTGTATGCACAGTTTCCCTGAGAGCAGCAGGCTGCAGAGGGGTGTGACATACAGATTCATGAAGAGGAATTGGGATGGAGTATCGAAGAGCAAAATTTTTCCCTTGAAAAATGTTGTGTGATTTAAGAAATTAGTTTGGGAACAGTTTATTACCTTAGGATGTTATGACTGCAGCCATCCAATTTGAATTCCCAACTCAGCCTCCTACTAATTTCTTTTTGGTAAATACACACAATTCTAAAATCTTTATATATATGACAGACATTGTCAACCCACTCCCATTACTTTCTCTGCCTGCTCACTATTATTTGGCTTCTAGGCAGCCAGTCACACGGCATGAACTTTCAACAGGCCTTTCAGAGCCAGGATCTCTCTGCCCTACGAGCTACCACCGTGCAGCCCAGCCGCTGCCCAGAAGGACCAGACTTCACCCACCAGTTCCCTCCTTTGCACATGGGGCAGCGTCTGCTACTCAAGTTGTCACCTTCACTTTCCAAACGCCCGCTTCCACCTGGGTTTAGCTCTGATGTCCTTGCAGGTTGAAATAGTTGAGGGCAGGTCTCTACATCCCATGTTTTTTTTCAGAATTTTTCTTTTTCTCCAGCATGAAAGAAGCTGTTTGATGCAAACATACAGAAGACACAGGATCAGCAGAGGGAAAAAGAGTCTGGCCAAGAGGGCTGGGGAGGCCGCGCTGGCACGGGGTCTGAAACCAGTTGTCGAGGTGGAGGGCGGTGAGAGCGAGACCAGACGCTGAGGAGAAACAAGGGTGGGGAATGGGAGTCATCTGGCGTGGGACTGAGCGTTTTAGTGTGAATCAGAGATGGAGTCTACAGAGCAGAGGACCTGGGCTGCCTGGTTAGGAAGACTTACACCAGGACCCGCTGTGGGACTGACAGGCGAACACAACAGAGTAGGGATTTTTTGGGGGGAGAGAAGGAAAGGAGAGAAGGATCAGACAGAGAAATTGAGACTGGAGCGGGCCAGGAATGCCTTGGGGAGGGAAGAGAAGTGACTGAGATAGGGACATTTTGAATACAAAAGTGATGAACTTGGAGGAGGGAGGAGAAGGAGATCTAGAAGAGAATTACTTGAAAAACACATCTGCTTAAGAGCTGATGCTTAAACATCCACTGCAAACCAGTTTATTCTACCGATCTCCAGATACAGACAAACCTCTAGTGTTAAAAGGAACCTGAACTGATTTATTTCTTTTCCCAATAATGCTATGCCTTGGGGTTGTTTTTCTTACTCTCTTGTTATTTTCCCTGCTATTACAAAAATGTGGTCAGACAACCGAGTATTAATCTGAAGAAGTGTATTCCACTTTGCTGTGATGTAATTCTTCCTAGTCTGACTTTGTGAAATCTTTTTTGCAATTTCTGCTCAAAACTAAACCTTAAAGCAGGCTTTAAAATGGCGTTCAGTATGGGAAAATTTCATTTCAATTTATCCTTGACAGTCTACCAGGGCGAGACTGGTGTCTGATTGTGCCCCTGCTAAATCTGCCTTGGAGCTATAGAATTTGCTGCTGTGTTTTCGTGCTGTGGTCAGAGGGGAAAGACCACCCACCCGACCCGCTGAGAGCTTTCAGTAGCTCTGAGAGGTGATGTGCTTCTGGTCTGGGCTGTCTGTCTGTCTGATTCTTTCTCTCTCTCTCCAAAACAAACTCTTCTGCTGTAAGAGACCTGCTGCGCTTGCGAAGTTGGACACTTTCCAGAAATTAGGAGATAGCTCAATTGTGCTGAGTCATTGCAGGCCAGGGTAAGGGAGGTTTGTGAAGAAAACGCCCACAGCATCGACTGTTCCAAGTTACGCAAACCTGGTGTTTTCCCAACTTCCTTCCAGTAAGTCCTTCAGGTTGGTCTCACTGCCTTGGTATGGGCATTTGAGAATGAAACAGCTTTCATTCCTGCCTTTTAGAATTTTTCTTGAGTTTTCAGCAGAAGTCTCATCTGCTCTTGACATATGTGCTTCTCACACCAAGTAACATCATGGCGTAATTCTGTAGCTACTTTACTACACCTGCATTTTCCACTGCAAGCCTTAAGTAACCAAGATGGTAAAGGTGTTGCTGATTTGTGTGAATTTGGTGTATGGCAGATGAACTGAAATGACAGGGGCTGCATTTTCCACTTACTGATTAGTTCTTTCTTGTTATCCTGGCCAAAGATGCCAAAAATGCACAGAGAAAAGAAAGGCAGTGATGTCTTTAACGTGTTTCCAGAGGGAAACCTTCTCAACTGGTTTACAGCTGAAAATAGACTTGCAGTACATTAACATCAGGATTTGAATAAACAGAGCTATAAATATATATATGAGCTATATATGCAGGCAATATCAAAACTATCGCAATTCCAAAATACCAGTGGATCCCAGTTAAACTGATAGGCTTCCATTAGGAAATGAAGTGACCAAATGAAACTAAATAAACTTAAAAGTTGATAAGCAGATGAGAGGTTGTAAGTAAACTTAGATTTCAAGTGTCTCTTGGAGAAACTTCCTAACAGGGAGAAGCAGCAGAATTCATGGGATTGCTCTCCTGATCCATGGGCTACTGGAACGGACACAGATACGCAGCCCTCTCCAAACTGGGAGCAGATCTCTCAATATTTAAGCCAGGCAGGGCTTTGTCACAGTATAACTGTAGTGAACGGCCGCGCTGCCAGACACAGAGGAAAGACGCTCTTCACGCACTGGTTAGACACAAACCCTGCCGGGAGCTGGGCCAGGACAGCAGCGTCCTTCCCAGTAGCCCATCCCAAACTGCTTGCCTGCCAGGAGCAAAATCCTTTCCAAATCGTCAGTAAAACCGCCCCAGTGAGCCCTCCCTGCCAGGCACAGCTACATAGGAAGGTTTAAATCTGAGTTTTTTGCTAATCCTTGCCATTTTGAGAGAACATGCTGCAAGGGATAAGATGTCCATACCGCAGCCTGCAAGACAACCACAAGGTAACCACATCACTGCAGTGTGGCTACGTGAGACAGAAGGGATGGCCGTCAGTTCTGGCTATTCAGATGCAAGAGGAGTTTCAGGAGAATTGGTCTTCAGCCATTAAACTTGCAGCATACGGGACACAAAAATTGACAGTGAACTTGCACTAAAACTAAATTGTACTGTTATAAAAGTCAGTGATATAAACTTAGCAGCTAGCAAGTTTCCTCTAGTTACCACTACTTAGAAACAAGTACAGCAAAAATCACACTTGAAGTGCAGTAATGAGCCAACTGCAGATACATGAGAGGACTGTCTGAATATCATGATTGGAATCTGCTTATCTAAGGATGATCTGGATGTTTCTTGTGACTTGCAAATTCTCATCTGATTTTCTATTTGTGACATAAGCTTGGAGAGTAAACTATAATATGAGCACGGATTGATGTCGTAACTCTCAAGTACATTTTCAAAAAAGTAAAAAAAAGCCCACATATTCTTCTTTGTTGCGCTCACTGGTGCTCAGGAATAGGAGCACCATCTGTTTATCAGTCCCTAGGATGATAGTCTTATATTCAACTACTGCAGTTCTATTAAGCCTCTGCAATATGCAAATGCCCCAGATATACACATCTAGATGCCACTTCTGTGGCACTGTGCCATTGCAAAAGCTCAGAATAAGGCCCTACATATTTTGTGCCTTAACATAGAAAGGGAATGAGAGGTTACCACCCTATCGTTAGTTTTCAAGTGAAGAATGCAAGGCACTTTGCTGCTTTAGTGCATCCAGAGCTCCTCTGAAAACAGGCTGAGGTATTTGGTGTTGTGGGTCAGATGTGGGTTGAAAGGACATAATGAAGCCTTTCCAGAAGCATCACCCGATGTGTGTAGGCAACCTGTCCCTGACTCCGACGAATATTGACATCAGGCCTTTTGAAAATTTTATTAGAAATTAGAAATGTCATTTTTGTTTTGTGCTAGCAGATCAAAGTTTGCTTTCAGTGATCTGAAGACATGTTAACACATCGATTTCTTCCACATCTTCAGCAGGTGAAAGCAGAACTGCAGTTCCTTGGTTTGAAGCTTTTCAGGCTACAACTGCCTGCTTTTCCTCTATTACATTTTGGCATTTTGATAAGGAAGTTTACATCTGCCGCTATGAGGTCTAGAGTCAGATTGTGTTTCAAATAAGAAATAGATGGAGTCATCAATTTCAATGCCAGAAGGGGCCGTGAGCTGATCTTGCCCAACCCCTGGTGACACAGTTTGCAGAACTGTAGGTTAAATATGTTAAGCACTGTAACTTGGGCTTTAGTGCAGCATGTTGATGTGGTTGTGCCCAACTCAACTGAAATTAAGTGCCTGATTTTAATTAAAATGCCTGTTCCCTTACAGAGCAGTACGTCATGTCCACATTCAAAAGGAACCCGCTGGAGCAGGCCTTCCGAACACCCAACACTCACTTGACATCCAACTACTTGATAAACCAGTACTGGATAACTGTCAGTCACAAGGCGCCGGCCATACTCTACGACCTGTACATGAGGCTCACGGGGAGAAAGCCCAGGTAAGGAACCACACGCCTTCAGCCTCCTGCACGCCTGCCACTGTTAGGGAGAGCAGATCTCTAACAAGTTCTGAGAACTGGCTGACTCAGCCTGGAGTCCCTGGTTGTCTTCCCATCTCCTTGTCTTGAGATTGCTCAAAGCCAAAAGGAACCACGTGGCCATAGCTAAGCGTAGCCTAGGGTTCCCACCCTTTCCAGTAGCTGGTGGACAGCACATTTTAAACTCGGCCTTACAAGCTTCAGAGGCTGCCAAGCCAGCAGGAGAGGACTGCTAGTTATGTTTTCCTCTGTGTAGTAAGATTTCCACCATTGCAGCTTTCTGATGTGATTGCCTCTATCTGTCATGAGTAAAGACTCAAGCTTGCATAAGGACAATTTCAGGAAAAATTTCTTTACTGAGAGAGTGGTCAGGCACTGGAACAGGCTGCCCAGGGAAGTGGTGGAGTCACCATCCCTGAAGGTGTTCAAAAAACATGCACATATGGCACTTCAGGACTTGGTTTAGCAGGCATGGTGGTGTTGGGTTGCTGGTTGGACTTGATGATTTTAGAGCTCTTTTCCAACCTTAACAATTCTATGATTCTAAGGACTTATGGCTGGGAAGGTTTAGAACATTCCAGTATTTTTTTCCTGTGAAACAGATGCATAATTAGCAGTTGCTAGCACCAGCTCAGCACCCTGAAATCTAGGAAGCAGTTGTTTCTGAGTATGAATAAATTCTGAATTGTATTTACAAGGACAGTTTACCATTGCAATTGGTATTTGAGTCTTGGCAGCATCATGGCTAGGACGAACACAGGCACCTGTATCCCATGTGGAAGGAATCCTGGTGTAAATAGCATAACTCAGCCAATGTCCTCCTTCCCTCCCTGCCACCACAGAGGTGAATTTATTGTGCAACACAAGAGCAGTATGCCAGCACTGTGTTCCATGTCAGCTGCTCTCTGCTCCTCTGCTTGTTAGAAAGCTGGCTTCAGCTGTTTGTAGGGAGATCCCTGGCTGATGTATCGCTCTGATTTCTCCGAGATGTTCTAATACAGAGGAAAATTGGTCCATAAAAAGACTTCCAGTTATCCAGGAGCCAAGAATTACCCTAGAAATAGATGCAAACTGAATATGAGCAACAATAGGCTGGCATCTCCAAACTCTGTTGAAACAGGCAGCAGTAACATCTTGGTATTGCCATTACAATTGATTTTTCTTTTTATAAAGTTGATCGGCATAGGTAGCCAATGGACATTGGCCGTAATACTGTACTTAAATTTCAAATAGAGCTCAGCATGAACTCATGCTGAGAAAGATCTCTTCATCTCAACTTTTAGATTTGTGACCTGAGGAAACACAGCACAGCAATGAATTTGTGAGTACACAAAGTCCTTTTTTTTTGTCTTTTAAAATATAATTGCCCTTTTCTTTTCACATGCTACTTACCTCATCCAGGCACTGCTGCAGTGTTGTAGAAAGCATAGTAGCAGCTCATTCTTTCTCTTTCTCACAGCCACTGAAATATCAGGCCTTTATGCTCTAAGGGCAGTAAAACCACATTCAAATAAAAGTGGAATGTGCCACTGAACCTGCTTTAATGGTTCCCTTTAATTTTTCCCTCTGCTTCAAACAGAGCACCCAGGCTTTACTGTCTTCCCACTTGTCACTCCCATCTATTGAAATACAAGCCATCTTCATGGCAGTTTCTTGAATTCTCTCTATGAGCCTATGCCAGATTTGCAAGCAGAAAGGAGAAATTTCCTTGCCAGGACCAAGACTCAGGCCTCAGTTCTCTACTGTATCCATACTCAACTCATCGTAAGGTGATGGGTTATTATAGGCAATAGGTTATCTGGGAGCTGCTTATGGTTTTGCAAGTCTACTATTTATTCAGGACCAGTCTATGCCCTTCACTGATTTGAATTGCAGGGTACTTGGGGGGAACTCTGTTGTAGTTTCTCCTGTAGTTATCACATGCAGTACCCCATCTACCAAAGGATAGGTACAACAGTCATCTCCTTCAGATGTAGACTTTTATATACTGCCTCTCCTGTGAAGCTTACACGAAGTGTTAGCTCATTTCCCATAAATTGCCAGATGTCTAGCAAAACTGCCCTAAATGGCTTACTGTTATCGCTGCACATCCATCCGTGACTTAGAAAATAATGGGGTTTATATCATTAGTAGTCTCTTGGGGCAATCGGTCGCACCTGAGAATCTGCTCATGCAAGGTTCAGTATGGGAGAAAATAAAGAAATCATTGCTATAAACAGTTTTCTAGAAGAGACAAGATGCATTTCTGAAGTGTGACTAATTAGGCAATCAGTGACAGCTAATGCTTGATTTTTTTCATCTCAGTCCTTCCACAGTGGAGAATGGGATTTTCTATAAGAAATCTTTGTCATAGCCTCTCAGAGGCTGTGGAAAAGCCTGTTTCTACGTGGTCGATGTTTTTCAGTGGACCATTCCTTCGTCCAAATTAGTAAATAATTTGAATGTGGTCACAACATTTTAGCTCAATCAGTTAGCATGAAACACAGTTTTAGAGGGTTCACTTCTCTTTTTGACCCTTGCTTTTAGCCACTCAGATATGTTGCTTTAGGTAGATCTACAGTCGGAGCTTGTTCTGCCCACATTGACAGGAGGCCATATGAATTGCCTGTTTTCAGAACGAAAGTAGGGACACACAGTTGATTTTCTTATCCTTTTTTTTTTTTTTTTCTGGTGGATTCCATTAAGCCTAAGCACTTTGAAGATATTGATGGCTTTTGGGGAGCCAGTTTGAGGGGGGTAACTTCAGATGTTTGCAATCTAGCCATATACTTTGTTTCCTCAGTTCCTAAAAGGTATTAAAATATTCTCAAAGCTTTGCCCTGTAGTACTTCCTACACAGGCACAATCAGGAAGATTAATCTGAAGTCCTTTTAAAGTAGTTTAGTTAAACTGCACTCAAACAATGTGCACGTAATTATTCAGAATGAAGGTTCCTTTAGTCTGATGGTTTGCTTTGCTTCTAAAATGAAAGCCACTTTAATTCTGAGTAGGAGTGCCTACGTAAGGTTTTAGAGCTGTTTCAGTTCGCTTTGGGGAAGCTGCAGAGTTCTCCTCTGAATTAATGTACTCATTGTGTCTTTTTCTGCTGTGCTCAGTGCTTATCGCTGTGGCAGTCACATCTGCATGGGGAGAGGACAGCCTGGCACCGTTCTTCCCCAGGCTGCCGCCTTTTGTTTGTCACGGCAACTGTGTTACCCTCTGGGCAGCTCAAAATTTCTCATGAAAACAGCTCTGTTTTCCACAGAAATCAGCCTTTTAATGCTTTCTCTTGCCCTTATCTGGTCTGAGAGAACGTGGTGTTCTCTCAGCATTGACCGAGCACTGTACATCACATTGTACAACAGCTGCATCCCAGAGGCCTTTCGTACTCGTGCCCATTAGGACAACTGTAAAATAATCCTGCAAGGTAGGACAGCATTACCGTCATCCCCTTCTATATAAAAAATGAATAATAAAAAAGGCCAAGACACGTGAGAGACCTGAATCTCCACTTCCAAAGTCCCTGTTAAGCAGCCGTGCCCCTGAAGCAGCTTTCATCTTTACCGGGACACTGACATTCCAGGAAGATGTCCAAACAGCTCCCCGCTCCCCCAGAAAAAAGCCTATGGACTTGGATGATTTTCAAGGTCATCCGCCAGGAGTGCACGCTATCAGACCCTTCCTGTATAAGGAAGGACACAAAAACCACTCCAAATCACCACTGTATTGTAGAGGGAGAGGAATGGCCTTAAGAAAAACAATTTTTTTTTTCTGAAAGAGAGAGATAAAAGAAGCCTAAAGACATGAAAATCGTGCCACGAAGCTGAGTGGTGTGGTTGATACTCTTGAGGGACGAGATGCTGTCCAGAGGGCCCTTGACAGACTAGAGGAGTGGGCCCATGCAAACCCCATGAAGTTCAACATGGCCAAGTGTAAAGTACTGCACCTGGGTCGGGACAATCCCAAACATGGATACAGGCTGGGCGTTGAGTGGGTTGAGAGCAGCGGAGAAGGACTTCGGGGTTCTGGTGGATAATAAACTGAGTATGACCCAGCAGTGTGCGCTTGCAGCCCAGAAAGCCAACCATATCCTGGGCTGCATCAAAAGCAGCGTGGCCAGCAGGTCAAGGGGGGGGAAGGGATTCTGCCCCTCTACTCCACTCTGGTGAGACCCCACCTGGAGTCCTCCATCCAGCTCTGGACCCCTCAGCACAGGAAAAACACGGACCTGTGGGAGTGGGTCCAGAAAGGCCACAAAAATGGTCAGAGGGCTGGAACACCTCTCCTGTGAGGAAAGGCTGAGAGCCTGGAGATGAGAACGCTTCGGAGAGACCTTGTTGTGGCCTTTCAGTACTTAAAGGGGGGCCTACAGGAAAGATGGGGAGATACTCTATCAGGGAGCATAGTGATAGGATGAGGGGTAACAGTTTTAAACTGAAAGAGGGTAGATTTATATTAGATATTAGGAAGAAATTCTTTACTGTGAGGGCAGTGGGAAACTGGAACAGGTTGCCTGGAGAAGCTGTGGATGCCCCCTCTTTGGAAGTGTACAAGGCCAAGTCTAGTGGAAGGTGTCCCTTCCCATGTCGGGGGGTTGGAACTAGATGATATTTAAGGTCCCTTTCCAACCCAAACAATTCTATGATTCTATTTGAAAACTGAAGTTGAGCAATTGACTTCAAAGCTTGTCCATGCTGCAGATGCAGTCACCTCTGTACTGGAGATGACCCCAAAAATCAGAGCCTTGCTTCAGGAGCCAATTCAGGCCTGAGAACCGAAGAGCATTTGTGTGGCAGAAAGATAAGTATCCACCTCAGGAGGCAAGCAAGATACCTTTGTGGTTTTGCAGTCTGTGTGCAGACTTCATACTAGTTCGGATAGGCTCTTCACCTCACACATGGTATATTGTGTAGATATGGCCTTCAACTCTTGTTTAGTTCAGGCCAGTAAGTTAGGCATCAGTTCTGCCCTAGGAAATGCATGTTCGCCCCCATGTTTCAGCCAACAATAAAAGCTGAGTAGCTGCAGGCTCAAGACAGCTGGAGCAGTTAGACTTGCTGAGTAGGTTCTCAGTCTGGTGAGCATCAGCGCAGTGCTCATCAGGAACTGCAGTGTCTATTCATCTAGACTGGTGAAAACACCTACAGAGCAAACTGACAGCTTTTACATAAGGTCAAACTTCCTACCCACCTCTGATGCTCCTCCGTTTCAGAATGATGAAGATGATCAATCGACTGCACAAGTCTATGATGCTCCTGCAGTATTTCTCCACCCAGTCCTGGGACTGGTCTTCAGACAATATGAATATGTTAATGAGTCACCTGAACACAGAAGACAAAAAGGTAAGTACATCCTGAATATGGGTTGCTAAACTCCGGTTCTGTTCATCTGCAGCAATTATTTTTCATGTACTGTTGAGCTTATGAACGGAGAAGAGAAGGCTGCGAGGGGACCTTATAAATGCTTACAAATATCTGAAGGGTGGATATCAGGAGGATGGGGCCAGACTCTTTTCAGTGGTGCCCAGCAACAGGACAAGGGGCAATGGGCACAAACTGAAGCAGAGGAAGTTCCGTCTGAACATGAGGAAGAACTTCT
>Ga0065711_1027431_pt1 | contig 49580 bp, 20 predicted proteins | sample Hoacrofraction12_FD_59098 | JGI IMG/M metagenome (GOLD analysis project Ga0065711, IMG submission 59098) | Hoatzin crop microbial communities from Cojedes, Venezuela - Epithelial fraction 12 v2 (version 2) | ecosystem: Host-associated > Birds > Digestive system > Esophagus > Crop | place... | reverse complement strand
GGTGACCCTGCTTCGGCAGGGGGGTTGGACTAGATGACCCACAGAGGTCCCTTCCAACCCCTACTATTCTGTGATTCTGTGATTCTGTGACCTCCTTCAGTCAACATTTGAAGAGAAAGCTGAAGCTGGTTGATAGTGAATGGTGGGATAACTGTGCAAGATCCCAGAGTAAGCAATTAACCTTTCTCTTCACCAGAAATGAACATTTTTATGACAATGCTATCATTCCAATGGTAACATTTTTGTGACAATGATAAGATGGTATACAAAATAAAGGGAGGTAACTGTACAGGAAGAAAAACTCTTATTCAAACCCCAAATTAACAAACATGAGCAAAGAGTTTGTATAAATTGTCATGAATCCAAATCAAAAAGAATTAGAACAAGAAAGTTGTTTTGTGAACAAACTATTACAAAATAATGTATTTAATTCTGAGGGAACCTGATGTCTTTGTATATACTCTTCCAGAAAATGTTGCTGTTCAAAAGGTGACTTGTGAAAGGTAGCCGGTAAGTAAGCATGTAAGACCATGATCTAGTTTGAAGTGTAGTGCACTATCAGTCCAAAGATTATTTGGCAGTAAATTACAAAGAATAGCACCAAGAACACTGTGAACATTTCCTGTGAGGTATTTGTGGAAATACTCTTGAAGTGTGATGAACTGTAGTCATTGTATTTATGTTAACTCAGCAGAATATGTTGTCTGTGGAAGGAGACACAATACCTCTTGACTATTCAGTTTTCATGACTGCAGTAGTCCCTTGCTCTCAGCTACTTTAAGCTAAAGTTTGCAGCATAGCCTCATGTGAGTTTTTGATTTCATCCAGCTGAAGTCCTTATATCTAGGTTGACTGCCACTCAGAAGAAATTTTAATATGAATTCCAGAAGTTGATTACTTTTTGGTGATCTGTGATTAAAATAGCAGAAGTCTAAAGTGGAATTTTTCCATAAGCTGTATTTCAGAGTGGATGAATGAAATAAATTTCAGTTCAAAAGGCACTAAAGCAGGTGAAATTTGATAAGACTGACTGACCTTTTTGTGACTTTGATGAGAACATCAAAAAACAATTGTGCTTTTGCAGTGATGTTTCATAACAGGTAAAAATATACCACATTGGAAGACTGTTGGCAATTTGAGAGTGTTGAGAGTCTGTTTCTATGATGTTAGAAAACACTATAAAATTAACAGCCTCTTTTTTGTTGTTTTGTTTTATCTTTGCTGAATATGAGCAGAAGTCAACTAGGGAGTGATTTCTGTGCAAAATGACAGTTGACTTGAACAATGGAGAACTATGAGTTTGCAGGATCCAGCTGGTGTTCCAAATGTATCATCTTTTGGCTTGCATATAGAAGTATAGGCATGTAGGACTTGCATTTGAAAGTAAAGGGCTCAGAAGAGAGGGAATTCTAGGCATGTAACATTAAGGGACTTCAGAAATAGATGACTGGAAGGGTTGAAATGCAGCCTGACATTATGAAATGATTCAATGAAATTTCATGAAATTGGGAATTAGAACAATATGACTGGCAGTGTGTTTGTGTTCAGAGCCAAGGTCTTGTTCAAGTAGGAAAAGCCTCTCAGGCAGACTTTGTGGAGTCTCCCTGCACGGTTACCGACCTGTCACAGCTGCCTCTCTGTCTGGGAGTATTCCTAAAACTCCAGCCTCTGAAATACTGCTTTCCCTTGACGAATTCTCATTTTATTAAAAGCATGCAAAGCTTTTATCTCTACAGAAAAGCTTGAAACAGTAGAATGTTAAAAGCTCATAAAATGTAAAACACAGATAGGAAAATCCAATACATGTATATGTATATATATATAAATGTATATACAAAAGACAACAGTACCTCATGTTGGTACCTCAAAGGTACCAACAGTACCTTTAAGACAGTTTTAAGATTATTTTGGAGCCTGACTCAAATTTGAAGTCTTCCATTTTGCAAAACTCTCAATAATTTCAGTGAGGGTTCAGATACACCAGATACAACATTTTCATTGCAGGATTTGGAGGACTGGAGTACTCCTTTTTGGAGAGTTTTAGTGGGTATTGTTTGAATTAATATGTGTCTAAAGGGCAAGTTTGAATAAAAAAAATTGACTTCAATGTTTGTGATTTTTTTTCGTACTCCTTCACTTCAGTGTGAGGTGCAGATTTTTTTTATTAACAGTAGACATACAACCAGAGATTTGCATGCTGTAAGGAAGTACTAAATAAGCAAAAGCAGATTGTAATACTAGTCTCTGACTAAAAAGAACAATTAAAAAAAATAACAACATGGAAGTGTTGTGTAAATATGATATTTTTTCTCAAAAAAAACCCCACAGTAGTTTAATTCTGATCATACTTGTGTTGAATTTACACCAGACAAAAGTCAATGGAGTTGCTTCATACTGTACTGTAGCATAAGGTTAGAACCGAGTCCTGTATCTTAAAATATTACATGTAAGTGTATACACACTTCTTTGTGGGTGCACTGTATCTCTTTGTCTATGCATATTCAAGTGTATATATTTCACAGCTGCTGTCTGCATCATTCACTTCCAAAACCAGCATGCATTCATTTTCATAACTTTTTGTTCTATTACAATATTAATGGGACTATCAATGAGAAAGGACAAGAGAAGCATTTTTAATGTTTATCTGACAGTTGCAAATTTCACTTGAGGTTATTTACTGGGATCTGATTGTTGGCAAAGAGGAGTAGGAAAGGCAGCAAGATGAATGGGATCACAGAAAGAGGAGATGTATTTATGGGTCCTCTTAGCACCATCTAAGAGTAATAAAAAGTCCTGTCTTACCCCTGCTTTACCAAGTCTTAAGTTTTAAACAGAAAAAAATGAGGGATTGTTTTAATTAACTTCTATTTAATCCAGGCTGCCTGTTCAAAGTGGAAAGCATTGCATTTAGACATGTGAAAATTAGGTGAAGGTTTCAGTGTATATGTTTATTCTCATCCAACATATTTTCCCTAGTGGGAAAAATGCCTGGAAAAAAGAGAGAGTTTGTGGACTTGTGGATGAACCTGCAATGTGATGTCAAACTGTGTACCAAATTGCTGTTAGAGCTTGCCTTCTTTGACCTTCAGTTCTAGACTATCCTAAGTGAGTGTTGTTGTTTAACCCAGCAGGCAGCTAAACACCACACAGCCGTTCGCTCACTCCTCCCTCAGAGGGATCGGGGAGAGAACTGGAAAAAAGGTAAAACTCGTGCATTGAGATAAAGACAGTTTAATAGGACAGGAAAAGAAGGGATACTAACAATAATAGAATATACAAGGGATACACAATGCAATTGCTCACCACCTGCTGACCGATGGCCAGCCAGTCCCCAAGCAGCAGCCGCCACTTGCTGGCCAACTCCCCCACAGTTTAGATGTTCAGCGTAATGTCATACGGTATGGAATATCCCTTTGGCCAGTTTGGGTCAGTTGTCCCGGCTGTGTCCCCTTCCCAGCTTCTTTTGCATGGCCAGCCTCCTCGCTGGCAGGGCAGTGTGAGAAGCTGAAAGTCCTTGACTTCATGTAAACACTGCTCAGCAGCAAGTACAACATGAGTGTGTTATCAACATTATTTTCATCCCAAATCCAACACAGCACTACACCAGCTACTAGGAAGAAAATCAACTATCTCAGCCAAAACTAGGACAGTGAGGCTTATTCATTACAGGGAAAGCTGGGCCTCTTCCCAATTTGATCTGCAGTTTTACAGGCCCTAAGTTTTACAGATCTGGGCATTGCACCTCCAAATTTTCTGTTCTGTAAACATCACCTCAGACAAAAAAACCCAACCCAAAAACCAACAAACAATCTTGGAATTCTGCTTGTCTTTTTAGTTCATGCTTTAAAATGTTTAACTTTAAGTGTCAGTTTTTCAACTAGAAATGCAGAGAGCCTAACTTTTCACCAGCCAGTGCTTAAGAACAGAATCAAAAATTTATAGACTGTAGATAACACAAAAATGGTAGAATGATAGCGTAAGAGTATTGTGTTCAGCCATGGTTAACTTTGTCACAGATTACTAGAGAAGTAGAAGAATTTCAGAGCTAGGCAGCGGGCTGCGTTGTGTGAAAAAACAGTCTGTTTCATTTGAGGGAAGATCTTTGGAGAAGAGCATGGAAGTGGGAGGGAAGGTTTAATTCTCTGTGCGAAATAAAATCCAAAATAACTGGATTTGTGGATTTGAACCATTGAATGTTTCTTCCTGGGAATTACAGCACATGTGCTTCTCTTTCTGTTCTTCTCAGTAGTAGGCTGGGCTTTTTTGGTGAATTCTGTCTCATTTGATGCACCATAACTGTCCCACTGAGAAGCTGTGGTGAGGACTTAGACCACCACTACAAAGCTCTGTGGCAGATCTTTTTTTTTTGTATGAAAAATATAAAGTTTCCACAGGAAGCAAAAACATTTCCCAAAACTGTAACTCTGTCAAAGGTAAATAATTTGGAGGAAGGCTTGCAAGAACTTTCAGCTGTCAATATGTAAAATAATAATTGTCATAGTACATGAATTCTTCCTGTGTTTTGAAATATCATGGTGAGGAAACAAGAAATTTGGAAAGGGGCAGACAGAAAACCCTTGGAAAGGAAATCAGCTATACAACGTGGGATTCTGAGCTGTAATGGATGGCTTCTACTGTTTGCTGTCTTTTGGCACAGCAGTTCTCTGCCAGGACTAGACTGCTTTGTCCTGTGCTAAAACAGTGTGTTAGAAACACACCTTTCACGGGTAGTGCACAGGAAAGACAGCTTGGATAGGTAAAGAGGGAATTTGGCAACGAACCAGCCAACCAAACCAGTGACCTCTCCAAGATGCTTTTGTGAGCCTGCCTGATCTGTGAGCATTTGGGCTGAATGGTTTTGGTAGGGGCTTTCTTTTCTGGCATACAGTCCTGCCTTTTCTGGATCCTTCACTTCCCCTTTCTGCGAGGCGGGGGGAGCCGCGCAGGCAGGCAGCATGTAGTCGTGCACGCAGTTCAGCTGCTTTGAAAACTGTCTCGTGGGAGCAAGGGAAGGAGGTGCTTCATTGCTTCTTGTGCCGGGGATCCTGGAGAGACACAGAGACATCAGTGGAGTCCACACATCAGTGCCTGGTAACTCCACTCACTGTTTATCAATTACCAAGACTAATTTCTGTTCAGTGTTAGGTTTGGGTTAATTACAGTTGGATTCCTTTCAGTAGTTAGATTAATTACAGTTGGGTATTCCCTGTTGTCACTGCCCCCAAAAGAGGCGTCTGATCCTGGCCCTGTTTCCTGCCTGCAAAGTCCAAATTCGAACAGGGACTAAGGCAAGAGGGACCAGCGCTTTATTAAAAAGCCACTGGAGCAGCAACCATGTTGCACCTGCCTTCATTGCCTAAGGGTTCCCCAGCACTTTTAAACCAATCTAGATTTGATGTGTCGCTTCTCAGACTCTCCTATGCACTTTACACAACAGGAAGTACAGGCTTAGCTATCCACTTACCTCTGGGCTCCACGTGCAGCTCTCACCTACAGTGCCACTGCTGGCTGGCTGCCTTAAAAGCTGGAGCCTCCACATTATGAAGGCCTCTGCAGGAAAAGAAGAGCCTTCCCCCTTAATTTAACAGTGAAATTGTTGGTGCAGTATCCACACGTCTACTAACTGACTGCTGGAGCCAAAACCATGGTAATTTCTCCCAAGTTTCCTGCAAACTGCCCTTTGGATTCCAGTTTTTCGCGGTGCGACAGCCTCAGCAAGCTACCACCATAAAAGCACCATCAGCAGGGTGTTTATCTCTGGTGTGCAACTGTCTGTATCCTCAGTCCCAATCATTGCATCTTCCTAAGTGGATTCCTGTGGGAGGGAGCTAGTGTGTCCTTTGGTCATCAGCACAGCCTTGTGCACAGGAGACAGCCTCACCCATTGCGCTAAACATTAAACTGAAAGCCCAGTTGTGGTATCTAAACCTGTGTCTTTAGATGACCCTTTCAGTGCACTCAAGTCACTTAACTTCACTGTCTCAGCTTCTTCCTCTGGGAAAAGGAATTCAGCACGCTCTTGCAAGGCCAGGGCTGACAAGTGCAGCTGATAGACTGGCGGGGTAAGGGGAAAGGGAGGAGGCTCGTTTCTCCCTCCTGGCTGCACCTGATTCTATTTAGGGTCCCGTTGGTAAAAAGTGCTGTGTGGGGGAAGGGATTTTGTACAGTGGAAGTGGTAAGGTTTTGGTAGGCTCTGGAAAAAGCTCTATGGAAGTGCTTTTAAAAGTTGTCTTTATGGAAGAAGAGAACAGATACGGAAAATGGAGAACAGTTACTTGCTGAATTCTACTATACTAGAAGAAGGCAATTTTCCATAGAGATGGCAACAGGTGGGTTTAAAGCAGATAAAGGGAAGAGCTGCGTGCCTGGCTGCTGGAGGCTGTGGGAGCTGAGAGCACTAGCGTGTTCAAAGACAGACTAATCAAATTTGTGGACAACAGGCTCATTAAATGGGTGCCAAAGAGAACATGAGGATGTACTGCTGCATGTCCCTGCTCTGAAGGAAGAGAGGTGCTGCCAGAGGAGGATTTAGGAGAGATGGTATGTGACTGTGCTTTGTTTTGTTTTGGAGTGTTGTGTGTGATGGAAAACCGGTAGTGGCAGGACTAAATGTGAAGTGACCTGAGGACAGAATTACCAGAATAGCTTGTGATCCCAGTGGCCTGCACAGGTTTTAAGTGAAAGCAAATACCTCTACTGGCCATGAAAGAGGTGTAGCACCCGGTGAGTTGTTTCCCCAAGGTGATACTGACTGACTTATTTATGTGCTGAAATTCTGCTTAATGTGTCCCAGGTTGGCTGGTGGATGGAACCGGGCAGACACTAACAGCATACCTCTGTGGAAAAGTATCTTCAGCAATGCTATGCGTGTACCAAGCCTAAAGCTTGTTCTGCAGCTCAGGAGCTGGGGGCAGACTGTGTGCTTTCTGCCTCTACTGCTTTTTAAAAAGTCCCTTTAGCAATGAACATTGATGTGGAATAGACTCTGCTGAGCGTACTGGCAGCGATGGTACCCAACTGAGTGACATGATCACAGATGACACCTACTGATGCTTCATGCTTATCCTGGAAGCTTGTTTCACAGGATTGTCTCAAGATGCTGAGAACAACTATGTTGTTACATGCAGGAGTATTATTACAGTGCCTTCATAAGTGTCTGCGATGCTGAAAGTCACATGCAATCTGCTTTTGTGAAGCTCTGCTCTAAGCTGACTTGATTCCACCTCCAGGTCATATGCTGAAGCGGTAAAGGTGTTTGCTGTATTTCTTTTCTCTTTCCAAGCTAATGTTTTTCAGTAGCGCCTGTCCTCTTATCAGAATGACCTTTGGTAGGACACAGTGTGGAAATTTGGGGAGTTATAGTTAATATGTTTATGGTTACCTTTATTCATGTTCATAAAGTGCTTTGCAGGCATTTATAGTGTAACTTCAGATTGTGTTCCTAAAGTAACAAAGTGTTATATCTGGCTTGAAGGTAGGGAAGTAAAGGTAAAAGGAGGTAAAGGGATTTCCCCAGGTCCGCGCAAATAGAGTCACTGGACTATGCTGGGCAGTAATAAAGGAACTTTCATCTGTACCTATTGGGAGGACAGCACTGGAGAGAGAGGTGTGTGTGTGTGTGATGGGAAATGAGAGGTCAACTGTGAATGAGACCTATAAAGTTGTACAAGCTAGTGAATAAGTCTTTAGGTTTCATTGGATGCTACGTGAAGACCAGTAGAAGGAATGTATCAAGTTGGATTCAGCAGTAGAATTTATTCTCACCTGATGTCGTGGGTGATCAAGAATATAAATGAGATTAGGTATTCAAGTCCATTGGTGGCTAATAAATGGAATAGTTTGAATACAGCCTTTGGCCTTATGAATTTCTTAAAGGGCTGGGTGCTAGAAATGTATACCTGGAGAAGGCGGACTCTTTCCCAAGCGTCTGGTGCTAGCTGTTGTGAGACAGGATATTTGGTGTGATGGACCTTTGGTCTGTGTGTTCTTATGAACCTGATAATGCACATTTTGCTGTGACAGTCAATGTAAGCTGTGATCTTGAGAATGATGGATAGTTAGTAATGTTAAAAGATATGACAAGACCCCACAGCAACTCTTCCGCTTCAGTCTTTCTTAGTCTGTTCTTGTAGCACTGCACAAGTCCAGTTTCCTGCATTCTAACAAGTTAACAGCTACCAGGGGAGCCCAGGTCCTGCTCTCAGAATTGCTGGTAGGGACTTGCTCAACCTGTGATTATGCAAGTCTGTTCTGAACTAATGTCCTGCACTGATCTCCGACTATGCGGTGTTTGTGAGATTGCGATGTTTCAGAGGCAGTTTAAGGCTGAGGTCCTTTCATGTTAATGCAAGAGCTGATGTTAACATTGTTGTTCTAGAATTTGACAAATGTGTTAATTACATTCCATGTTCTGTAAGTGCTGTTACTGCAATACTGTTCATTTTCTGTCTTGACTGTTGCTGCCTGAGTTGTGAAGTAACCTGTCATATATCTGTTTTAGAGATGACAGTGCTTTAAAGGGAGGTGAAATGATTCCTACATATGAATTCCAAGGTCTTTTTGAAATGAAACACTGCATGTGCCTAGCAGTGGTAGATAATAAGCCTTCTTTCAAACTCCATTTGAGTAACAAAGCTGCTGCCATCTCGATGTTTTGTATGCATTTGTGAAGTAAAACAGTCAGTATTTAGAAAAAGCATATATCCCTTATCAAAGCTGTAAGACATAAAATGAAGCAACTGGGGCAAAGCTTCTTCAGACTCCCTCCCTATTCTCAAAAATCCTAAATAAGTTTGAATTTGAAATCTGGTGTTTGTTGATGGGCTTGCTCCTGTGACTTGCATGGCTGGGAAAGGAAGAAATTTTGGAGCATAGTGAAGTTTTTCCAGAAATCGCTCACCTCTTTTGACTGTCTGCTTGGGAAGAATGTAAATGTGAGTGTGTTTCCTGGTGACTGTCCAGGTGATAGCCTCTTCGGCATTCCACCAAACGGCCACCTGTCTGCCTGTAATAAATGATGGCTATAAAGGGAAGTGATCGCAGCCATGATACAGCCAGAGGCATTTGTTTATATTCTTATAATATGTATCAGATTGAATAGAAATTATCACTTACAATTGACAAATGGAGAGCAGAGATAGTTGGTGGGTATGAGGAAGCTCAGCCGGAGCTGGGCCAGCTGCAAACTTTCTTCAGTGAAGGCTGTCTGCAGAACACAGGCGTCAAGCCCACCAGTGATTAATGGTGAAGGTGGAGGCTTGCTTGTGTTAATGATCCACATACCTTTGTGTAGCAGCACACAGCCAGTAAAGCCTCTTGTTGCTTCTCAGGAAGGATCCTGGTGTGGGTAGAGGCTGCCATTTTCGGAGTGGAGTGTGTAAGTAAGTAAATGGGGGCCAAAGCAGAGAAGTGTTATTTGGCATTTCTCCAGCAGAATAGTACTGACATGTAGTGTTGCCCCTTACAGTTTAAGTGGTGTACAAGACCAGGATTGCTGAACATAAGTGGGGCACACCTGGCTGGATGCAGAAGTGCTGTTATATGTTACTGTAATGATAATACTGCTGTGTGAACAGGGAAAAGAGGTATTCCTTGGATTTCTTTCAGATCAAGAGCCTGCCTTATATGACTGCTTTCCTGAATGGCTGCTACTGTTTCTCCCTCTCATCTCTGTGTAGACACAGCACTTCTGTTTCTGGATCAAGAAGCTGAGTATGTCCAAGTGAGAAGCCTAACAACTCGTCAGGGGGCTGGAAAGCAAGCCAAGCGCATTCAATCTGCAAACAAGCTGAATGTTTTAAGCTCACACTAGCGTTTGATCCTTTTTGGCAAGTCTTGGGAAGGATGCTGGAAAATCTTGGACCAGAAATAGAAAAACAATTTCTCAAGACAAGTGATACCATCTCTGCTGCTTGGCATAAATTTAAAACTAGACTGGACAAATATCTAGAAAATACGCAGCTAGTAGAAGTGGTAGATTATGTGCCCTCTGTAAACTATTTGTTAGGAGAGTTTTTTGGATTCTACATGTGAAGACCTATTCCTGCAGATATCTGTAGTGATCTGCCATGTTTTTATTTGCTGTCTGAATCTATCTGGAGGTGGAGTTGTTGAAAGAAGAGAAGTAGGAGTGGCTAAGAAAGGAAAGTGCAGGCGAGAGTGCTGCAGTGCAGGTCAGTTCCATCCATTGTGCTTGCCTCCCATTTTGATATGAAGGAATAAAGATAGTATCATCACCTAAAGATACTTTGAAGAAGAAAAAAATGTGGAACAGGCATCAAGCTCTAGCATAGAGTTTAATGTCTTGTCACCTACCTGTTCCCCTCTGAAAATGTTCTATATAGGCCCAGCCTCCAAGGGTGTCTCTATGAGTCTGAGATGCAGAGCTGACTTAAGTGAAAGCCCCAGATGAGAGAGGCCCATCGCATAGCTATTGCCAGGAGTGGGAATAGACTTGGTTATAAGCTGCCTTTGTGCTCTTCTTTCTGTTTAGTAAAGTACTGCCTTGTGCCTGGTAAGGGAGGCTACCCTCTACTTCTTGGAGTCTTGCCCTGAATCTTTCTTTTCAATTTGATAGAAAACATACATCCCAAATCTCTGAGAACTCATTACTCCTTCTGGATGATAATTTCAGGGAGTGCTGCCAGTCAACCCTGTGCAAGGACTTTCAACTTGGAAAGGAAAGCTCTTTCTCTTAATTTTCTGCCCAGATACTGAATACTACTGGGGAAAGGGTTATACATGAGTTGGGTAGTTCAAAATAACATACAAAAAAGTGAAACACTTGAAAAGAGCATCAGTTTCTTCCTAATGTGTTAGCTCTACTGATGGCTGTTACTTCAGGTTTCCCTACTAGCAGAGGAAGCTGTTGGATACAAATGAACTCTCATTTTTCTTATGCTGCTAACAACTGAAAGGCAAATGGTGCTTTGTCCGGCTTGCATAGGACAGCAAACTGTTGTGACTGCAGACCCACTGGCTTTGGCTTGTTTCCCTGTCTTAAAATTAATTTCACACCTCATGTTTGTGCAGTGTGAAGGCTTCTCTCCAGAGATCTGGCTTTGATAGAGCATACTACTCTACTCATTGCTGCCTGGTCTTGCTGGGACAGACAGTTCCTTGCATAAGTTCATAAATCACATAATGCATGATGTGATCAATACATCCCTTCCATATCAAAATTCCAATAATTGGCTTGCCTGAGCAAGTAGGAGACCAAACCTGGGACATCTACACCTCAAATGCTGTTATGTCTATCAATGTGTTGCTTTTAGGGATTTTGTCACAGATGCTGGCACTGTAAATTCTCTAGAGCAGTAATTTTGACGTGTTTCTGCTTGTGAAGCATCATTCAACAGTAGGACATTATTTTTATCCCTGTGCTCAGAATTACGTGCTTGTTTTGGCTTTAATGTCAAAGCTGTGGGCTTGTATTCCTAGTTCTGTCACTGACTTCTGTGCCCTGGAGAACTTGTTATTGGTCTCTGTGCTGTACTTTTTGATGGGATAGCAATATTTTCTTCTGCAACCATTCCAAAGCCTTCAGGCAAGAAGAACCACCTAAGCAATGTTTTGTGAGTAAAACTGCTAGGCTGAATGATAAAGGAGCAACTCAGAAATCCTTTTGCTGGTTTCTTAATACCTATTGGTTTAGAAAAATTAAGCTGTCCTCCTTGTAAAGCTTTCAAAAGCAGAACTTTGACACTTGTTTTAAACCTGAAAGTCTTTACAGTGAGAAAAAAAACTATTTATTGCCTTAGCTTTACCAGCCTTTCTTTGTGTGTTACATCGACTAATTCTTGTCCTCTTTTAATCCAGAGAAGCACAGAAAGATGTTTTGAGGGGGAATCTAAGGCAGTCTGAATATATCCACTCAAGTTTGGTACTGAGAAAAGGAGGTGATGAATAAAATACTTAAACTTTGCTTAGATAAATACCACTTTGTTATGGTATTGTAAATAAAGTCTGTGCAGTTGTAACAATTAAATTGGGTACTGGCAGCAATTAGGTGTTATCTTTTAAATATATTTGGCAGGTGCCGACACATACCTGTAACTGCGATGTGAGATGGGGTAGAAGAGATGTCTTTAAAAAAAACAAGCAAACCCTCAAAATCCAAAAATGCGTAACAAAACAAGCAACCCTTCCTGTTGTTTGGTGGTTCATTTTCTGATGTCTGATGGAACTTTACTGATCTGAAGGGCAGTGCTGTTGCATTCGTCTGACTTGTATTTAAGTAATAACTTAATTTGCTGCAGCTTCAGAATAGCTGTGCTTACCCACTTTAAAGTTTAACTGAGTGTTATCTTGCATGTTCGCATGTTGTGCTGCTCTTTTAACTGAAGTTGGAAGTGTCTAATGCCACGTTCATTTGGGAACACTGGCTTTCATTCAGGAATACATTTGAGCTACGGAAACATTTAAAATGAAAGATAACAGGCAGTGACAGCATATCTCAACAGTATATAGTGCTAGATTCATTAAACACTGTGAATTCGTATTAGTAAAGTTATGGGAGATACAGGAGGTCATAATATATAATGATTGCATAGCTTCAACTTGACTATTTTCATAGCTGCAAAGGCTTTCTGCCTAGCACAATCTGTTCTGTTGAGTGTGGGTTTTCTTTTTCCAGCCAGGACTTCTGCATATGGAATCCTGGCCTTTACTCCACTCTGGAAAGTTCTCCCTATTTCATCAGCATGGACGTATGAAAAAAAGCTGTGGAGAATGAGGGGAACTGGAAAGGATCAAATTAGCATCAGGAGGATACAGTCAGTGAAGCTACAAGTGTGAGCTGATAAAAGCTGTTGCAGTGCTAGTGAGAAGCAAGGGGCTGAGCATGGTTCCTCAGCACGCTTCCTAAAGGAGAGTATCTTAACTCTGCTTTTGGTAGGGAAACTTTCCATCTTTGTTCTCTCTGTCCTCACTGACAAAATCTGTTTGCACTATGGCAGTATGAAGCAGCTGTAAAAAGTCTGAACAGGAATTTATGTAGCCTAGTGTACTGTTTGGTAATGGCACTATTGCATACTTCTGGGAAGAACAGCAGTGTTTGGTAATCCAGCAGTTTAGAGGCTTCCTGAGCCTAATATTTCATATTAACTACTGTGATGAAAGGTCCTTACAAAGACCTAGCCAGCTCCAGAGTAGCTTGTAGGGCAGCAGTGCTCTGACTGTTTTGATGAACTCAAATTAAAAATGCAAAGCTCATCTTTAAAATGGGTGGGAAGGAGTTCAGTGAAACCTTGTGACCTGGAAGAACAGAAGATGAGATAATACCATCTGTATAGGGAATTGTTTCAGACCAGAAGCGTTCTTGTTTGTTTGCTACAGGTTTTGAATTGCAAAAGGAACTTGTTCTCACTCTGTAAATGAGTGATTACTTGTCTTGTTATGGAGAGCAAATGTAGACTTGTTAATATGGTTGCAAAGAGCCCTGCTAGCATCTTAATGGGCTTCCCAGAGCCAATGGCACTCACAGTTCTTATGTGAAACAGAACTGATTGTAGCTACCTGCCTTACTTGCTCAGTACAGGGTGGTGAGGCTTGAGTATGAAGGAACCTTTATGTGACTGGGCTGAGGATGTACAGTGGAGAAGGGATAATGCATTTGATGCCATACAGGAGCCTGCAGACTGTTCTTGGCTGTGCGTGTTACAAGCCGAGAGAGGAACAGGCTGTGCACAATCTAACCAACTCTATACAGGTTCAGCCACAGATTCCTGGCAAGCTGATGCTATGTAGTAAGAACACTGGCATCTATTTTGAAGAAAAAATAAATCAGAAAGCCATTACTTGTTAGACAAAGTGATAAAAGCCCTAACATTGTGTATGGGATTTTTCACAGGTTTACTGCTTGCTCTCTCTCTCCCCTAATTTTTAATGACGGTCAGGAATTTGGGTGGGTTGTTGGGTTTTGCATGTGCACTATAGTCCTCCTCTTTTTTTTTTCCCCACCTGCTGGTTTCTCTTCTCTCTATCTCGGCCTTCCAGGCTGACGTGTACATGCAGCATGAACGTGAAGGTGTGCAGCTCAGGCATAAGGCCATCCCCTTCCCCTCTTTACCTCCATATCATATGCCAAATATGTTAAGAATCTGTCAAGAGTACTACTACAAAATAATAGCACTGTCATTATCTCTGCTTCTCCTACTCCCCTAGGGCTCCCTGTGCAGCATTTATGCATTGCTGTTAACAGGATGGTGATCCTACCTCCCTCTATAGTGCTTGGAAATATGGCCCCCCTAAGTGATGTTAGACTTCTATCTCGCTCTTGAGGGTTTTTTCCGCTCCTACTGTCTCAGCTGTGTACTTATTCTCACATTTCAGTCTAGAAGGTGACCTCTGCGTTTTGCTCTGTTGTGGTGGATAGGGCACGAGGGGACCCTGGAGCACTGATGTTCTCTTTTGTTTCTTTCCCCAGAGATTCTGCATGCAAGTGACTCTTCTGCCCGTACAGGACTGATGGCAGTTCTCTCTAGTGTACATCAGTGCTGCTCCTAACCTGGACTGCTGGATAGGAATGAGAGGTGTAACATCTCTGGTCCTCCTCCTATAACAGTTTTGCCCCATGTGAGAGGTGTGTCCTGTGGCAGTATATCTCAACATATCCTTAGTACATAATTATGCTCTGAAGCTGACTTTTAAGAGCAACAATTACATTCCCTGTAGTTTTCCACTAAGGAACCACCACATACTTTCCATGGGTTAATTTATTAAATACCCCATGTGACATTGGTGTCTCTCATTATGCTTGTTCCAGGGGGTTGGAGGAAACTAAGCATTATGATGGGAGTTGACAACAGCTAGTTGGAGCTACATGCAGACCAGCCAGCTCTGTCCACTAAGCAAAATGTGCATTCACTCTGAGCTGGATAGCTTTTGGGTCCTGACTTGCAACCACTAGCTCATCACCCCAGGCCCTGCTTCCTGTTCTCCTTGCCTCTTTCCTCTTCACTTCCGCTCTTCTTTCTGCCCACCTGAACCAATTCCAAGAGGAGAGAGCTAATAACAAGGTAACTCGGGGTGGGAATATTTCCACTGCACCCTCTCCCCACCCCCATTCCTGTCCATACAAGATTGATAATGAAACCGATACCTTTCACCGGCGTAATTTTCATATTTAATGAGCGTGACTCAGAAACTATTACATTAATTAGTCAAATCCCACAAACCGTTAATGGTGCACACGGTAATTAATATTGTATTCAATTAAAAGCTGACCTGTTTCAGGTGCCTTCCCCTGGTTTGGGGGTTTTTTGCAGACAGCGTATGTTCTAGTGCCTGAGGCCAAGCCTTTTATTTTGTTCCAGCGGTGGGCAAGGGAGGTATTCTTTTTTCCTGTTTTGGTTTTATGTTTGTTTTTCTTCTCCATGAACATATGCTGTTTTCTAACCCCCTCCATCTCTGAACGTGGCTGCTCTCACTATACAGACAACCTGCTTGCTGTGATTTATGGGTTAGCACAGTGCGGGGCTCACAGACTGGAAAATTTCCAGTTTACACAAGAATTCCCTGAAAAATGAGCTTGGTTAATTAATTTCTTTCATTAACGAGTTTGAACTGTGAGATAATCTTTCTGAAACCCACTCCTTCTTTTTCTTGGTCTGTTGCCCTTGTCACAGTTATGGTCTGTTTCCAAGTGCTCTGCAATGCCTCTGTTCCATGCTGAATGGCTTGGAATATGCTAGATAATCCCTTCAGCAGATTCGGAGACCTTCTCTGGACTCTCTCTGATTTTCCTGTGTTCTGACATGCAAGGGGGCAGTACTGAGTACGGCCCGAAACCTCACTGAAGTTGAGTAAAGAGGAGTTATTGTCATCCATCTGTCTCACAAAAGTTGTGTCTCTACATAAATATTAAAACAGCATTTGTAATAAAATCATCCTGCTTGCTTCTGAACAATTTGCTGTCTGCTCTGACCAAAGGCTTTTCCACTGAATCACTGCTCTCGAACCAGATCTCTTGGTTTCTGTTGCCATATTGCATTATTTTCCCCTACAGATAAACATATTGCTATTCATACTAAGTTTCTGCAGGACAAGGGGAAAAATTGTGCTTTTGTCTTGAAAATATGCTGTTGTTACAAAGACTTTGAATGAGAAAAACATGAAATATCACAGTGAATGTATTCTTAAACAAGTTTAGTCATCTTGTAAGAAAATAAGAAATGCTTTGAAACAAAATAGTACAGATGGCTTGTAAACATCTATTATTATCCTTTAAATCAATAGAATTTACTGAGAAGGAGTTTCATTTATTGTTGTTAAAGACTTTCATGACACATCTACAATGGTGTCCACATACTGGTGCCTGTCATTAGTCCAGATAAAACGTTTTTGTGGTATTTGCCAGTCAGTGTGGATGATACAGGCATGCAGTATTTGACTTTGATGTTGTGTAGGGTAGGGAGAACGTTGCTTTTTATTCCTTGTCAAGAATTGATATATACTGTATTAAATACCTCAAGACTACCAGCTGAGTAAAGTATCACTAATCCTTTTAACCTGCATATGGTTCCTTTGGAAGGGCAGGTATCAAGTGGATATGACTATGAAAATGAACGGCTGACTGAACGTGCTGATATGAATATTTGTGTACTCTGAGCCATTATCACTCAATTTTCACTGAGGGTCTTGAAATTTTAATGAGGGACACTCAACAAGAGTCAGTGGGCTGTCCACTCTTCTGCCCAGTGGGCTACATACTGCATGTCACTGCTGTAGCTGACACTGCAGCAGTGCAATGCAATGACCACCTTGGGGCTGGGTGAGCACTAAAAAACATGGGACCTCCCACAGGACAATGGTAAACATCCTGTGATTTTGAGGGTGCCAGGATCAGGTAAAATTTACTTGCAGAGTGTTTTGGTTTGGGGTTTTTTTCGCCCCTTGTTGCTCAGAGTTATGCAAACAGGGGGTGGATGGTTCAAAATGACTGAAGAGAAGCTGGTATGGGAATTGTTACCTAACTTCCACAGGCCTCTGCAAATCTCAGTGTAGTGTTAATGGAAAGCTGATGGGACTTGCTGGACTATTTAAAAAAAAAAAAAAGTCTAGGCTATGTTCTTTTACCATTGTTGACAAGTACCTTGACAAGCAGGTTGCCAGGTACAAATGCAAGTTCCCTGAGAAGATGCAGGTTGAAGTGCTGCACACATTCATACAGCAGGCAAAGAGCATGCTTGATAATTCCTGAATACCCCTTAAATGTGACATAGGTAATTCTTGGACAGCTGAGTTGCTAGCTGGCAAGTTGAGCCCTCTGTATTCTTTTCCTTCAAGAACAGTTTGCTGGCAAAACGAGCAACACCTTCTTACATGTTTATATTCCGTAATATAGTGACCGTCTTGTTCATATGATCTGCAATGCTTTGAGTTGAACAGAGAGACAGATCTTTGACTTGGAAGATTAGCTTACCCTTGCTTCCTTACATTACTGTGCCAGATCATGTGGTTAGAGGAAACCAAGTGATTTTTCTGTTATTTTCGGGAGATGAAGTTTTCCCCTGATGAACTGGTGATGTTCACTAAGAGAAGTCAGGGCAGAGCAAAGTTGAGCGCATATTGATATTGAAGCTGAGCTCCTGTCTTTCCTGCAGAGACTCAAGTTAATGGGGTGGCACGTGGAATCCTCCTAGTGCACAGCTACACAGTCACTGAATATCTGTCAGTTGTTTTTCTCCCATCGTTAGGAAGTATATTGTGCCTAAAAGAAGGAAAGTCTGATTTTGGGAGGGGAACGTGAAAATGTACATACTTCTTAACAGGAATAAAAAAAAAAGAATTATCTGAGACTTGGTCACTGTGCTTAAATAGTCTCAGTCTAAGTGTAAGCTCTAAGATAGGTGGGCAAAAAAACCTTTGATCATTTGGATGAAAGAAGAGAGAATCATTTGCATATGGGCTTCTTACCCTTCTCACTTCGAAGGAAACCAAAATTTAAGTAGGAACATGTTTCTTCAGCCTCTGATTCCTAGGATAGTCCCACTCCTTTAACGTAATATGCATATGAGAACAAACTTAAAACTAATCAAAAATCTCTAGGGAGAATCAGAAATACAATATGATTCAACTCTTCTCCTGCCTAAGACGACGACACTTCTAGATCAAATGACATTAGGACAGTAGATGTCTGCATTTTTTTTTTCTTTCTTTTGGAAACACATTCATTTAGTTTGCAAAAAATTGCCATGAAGAGCCGAGAATATTACTATGCGTAACTAATTTGGAGGTTAGAGGAAAACAAATAATCTGGATGCATCTACATTTTATTTTTTAGAATATTCATCAGTTAGTCAACTACAAGTTATTTGGGTCAATATATTTATAAAAATGGGAAGGAACAAAGAATCTTACCCTAGGACACTGCACCACACTGAAGCAATTGTCTGCCATATCTGTTTGCAAACATGAAGCTATTTTTTAGCAGCTCTATCAAAGACACTTCTCAGAGGATCCTACTGAGTAAGACCCATGTACAGAGTTTTAAAAATTATTAAAATCTGAGTTTTACCATTGTTTTTAAATCTATTTGCTTTGATGTTTCTTTTCTCTTCATACTAATTTTCTCTTGTGACTGTTCTTGCTCCTACATCCACTGAGATCTAGCTGGCCTGCTGCTACTAATTTATGCCCTTTTCAGTCAACAAATTCTTCAGACACCTGTGTTTCCTCATTGGTTCTGTCTGTAGGGAAAAGGGCGTATTTCTTCGCCATTATAATATCATGCTGAGCCCATTGTAGTTGAGCTTCTGGGGGAGTTACATGGGCATAATCAGTTCTGTAAACCTGCCTAGAATATGTCCATACTGACAGGCGTGTAAATACAGACATGATTGCCAAGATCTGGTCATGGACAACCACAAGGACACTCTCTCTAAGATCTTAATGTTTCTGTTAGTAGTTGGCTAATTTCAGTAGAGCAAATCTACAGTTAAAGAACTTGATACTAACAGTCCTTTGCCTCATTTTTTCTGTTCCAGCTCTAGCTATTTGTTCCCTGGCTTCTTATAAAGCATAGTTCATTTTATCAGTGGCTTATTCATTACTCTGTGACTCTCAGCCCTCTGCTTGATATCTGCTAAATCTTCTAGCCCTGAACTTGGAGATTTCTCATTCACATTTAATTTTTTTTTCTGGAGACTGAATGAGTGACTTCTTGGCTGATGCCCAGTTTGTAGCTACCTGGAAGCCTCCTGGTTTGAGAGTACCTGCTTTGTTACATATTTACATATCTGATTTCACATCTCATGTGGACCGGGGTATTGTCTTGACTTTTACCAAGAGTCCTGCAGGCCAGGTTCTGGCCTGACAGAAGATACTTGAATGTTCCCCGCCTATGAACATTCATGTACACCATCATAACATCCTTCACTTCTTAGAAAGGTTACCCTTTCCTTCTGCTCTAGTTGAGGCTAGTCTTCCTTCATCATCTCTGTGCTACACTTCCATTATGCCCTGGAGTAGTTGCTTGTGTTTCCTTATGCGCTCCTCTGGGACATTGCCTGTCTGTTCTGCTTGGAATGGAAGTCACCAAACTCTTGTCCCTGTTTGGGACTGAGCCAGGATTGTCATGGAGACAGTAGCAGCTGTGGTCCAAAGCACGCACGGTTCCTTTAGTTCAAAGAAAAAATGTCTGGGCAAGTGCTATATTTTGATTTTTTTCTTCTTTACAAAGAAGGTACATAAAGCCTTATTTCTTGAATACAGCAAGAGCAAACAAAAAGTAGGGGTGTTTTGTCCTGATAGGACTGGCTAAATCCCAGCCCAGTTCAAAGCTGTTTCTTGCTTTCCTCCTGGGGACCTCTTCCTTTGCTTCCATGATTGCCTTCTGCTGCTGTAAACATCTCCACCAATACAGGTTGTTACTACTGCACTTCATTTCTCTGAGACCTAAGCAAGAAGTAACTCAGATTCAAAAGATTTTCCTTTGTAGCCCATCATCTTGGATGGGACATGTAAAGGTGGCAAATGTAGCATCATCCAGGATTAAGCTTGGAAACTGACGTTTGCCAGTGGCCTCAAGTACAACATAATATGTCTTGACCTTAAACTTTCTAAGAACTGATTTGATACCCGAAAGATGAGAATCTTCACATTGCCCCTATTTAGTCAATTGTGGTTAGGTTAAAAAGCAGATTTGGCTTGCTGGACATGGATACCTTTCAGAAAACAGGAGACATCTGCACTTTTCTGTTCACAATGCCAAAGAGCTGCTTGTGAGGATGGTAGTACTCATGCATAAGGAAAGCGGTTGTGAACTCTGTGCATCTGTGTCTCTGTGTATATATGTGTGTGTGTCTCCACTTTCAGCGCAGGAGAGAATCCAACAATATTTCACCCAAATGAGAAATGTTATTCTGCAGATTAAAGCCACGCAGTGCCTGGTTTTGTCTTTATTTATGCCTTTCTATTTCCTTCTCTGCTGACATGGGTGCACATGCCGGGAAGCACTGAAGGACATAATTGGCGTTGTGAAAAATTATTGGGAAGCCAGGACGTTCCCTTACAGTGATCCCCCCCTTCTCTTTCCCATCTGTCACCATCTAATGTGACAAAGTTTTTATCGGGCATTGAGGCAGAGGAGATTAAAAGTAAATACTGCAATCAGGAAGCAGCTGGGGGGAAAATGTAACACATTTCACACTAAGCTGAACAGCTCATCAACTTAGCCTTGTATATCTACAGCGGATGAGAGGGAGGGAGGGCTGCAGGGGGATGGTGTGGTTCAACGTGCCTCTCCACACTGGGAGTCTGAAGAGGATCGTGCGTTTTCCTATACAACTAGGATTCATGCTTTCTGGCACTTGCTGGCTTTGGTAAGGAAAAAAACTCCATGAGTGCAGTAGTATTCCACTTGCTTTTGTAACAAGCTCCTGTACAACACTGTGTTCCCAGGCCCTGATTCATACATTTCTGGACTCCCTCCTTTAGTGATGATCATTCGTACTGTCATGTCTGTTCAGCTTGGAGGGCTTTACCAGACATGTAGCTCTGGATGCTATGGGCTCTTGTTGCACCATCTCTGGGGAGCTGCAGGGTGGAAAGTTTGTTGGCTAAACGGGAGGCACTGTCTACAGGCAGATAGGATAATGTTTTAGACTCATGAAGCTGGACACTGCAATCTTTGATACGCACTGGGCTGGGCACTGTTATATTCTGTCCAAACTGATCTGCCTAAAAAGGCCAAGAAACTTGAAAATTTTGTGCCACATAGTTTTTTATACGCACAAATAAGGATAAAGCAAAGGTCTTTGAGCACTACCAGTCACATTCTCTTCTTGCAAAGCTTTTAAAAGCCTTTGTTTTTATTTCAAAAACTGCTGTCTGTGTCTTCTTATTCTTTTACAGTGCTGATATGATGTGAGCTCAGTGCTGGTGAACAAGAGTAGACTAATGCATGTGGAGGGCTGTCAGAATCTTTTCTTTATCTTTGTGATAAATAAAGCTTTGGGAAGTGATGCAGGCTTCCATGGCATGCCTGCTGCTGTGAATGTGTCTCCGGCTATGGAGGGACAGGATCCTCCTAGATCAGGAGAATCTCAGTCTCCAGCATTTGTTCACTACCTGGCTTTGCAGCTGAGTGCCAGTAGAAGTCCAATCTACGTCATTTATGCTGGCAGCTCTTGTGACATGGAAAGCTATTTTGCTAGGAAAAAGGACTCTGACCCTGTTGCTTTAATTAATTTGGTGTGATTTCCTTAATTTACAATTACTTTCTGGCTTTCTTGTTACCTGTTTTTCAATGTTGATGTCGATGAGATGTCCTGTCATTGTTAGCAAGTTTTCTAAGGAAAAAAAGATCATAACATTTTTCTAGCTACTTGCTGAACAGTTAAACAGTGTCTCCTCACATGGGGTGAACTCATTTTCCTGTGCTCAGTAATCTTTCAGGGTGGCCTTCAGTTTCCTAGCACTCCTGGTGCAGCTTTGGTAGGGACCCAGCTGGCTTGCTTCATGTTGCCATTTGGTGCCCTGCTCTGGTGGTGTCAGCCTGGGGCCATCCAGCTAGAAGTTGGTCAGGTTGTGGAACACATAGAATCATAGAATTATTTAGGTTGGAGAAGATCTTTCAGATCACTGAGTCCAACTGTTAACCTACCACAGCCAAGTCCACCACTACACCATGTCCCTAAGCACCACATCTCCAGGGCTTTTTGATACCTCCAGGGATGGTGAATCTCCATCTCAACCTCAGACAATAACTATGGGATGATTCTGTGGCTTCTCTAAAACTTCCAAACAGCAGATTGTAAGAATTTCTTGCTATTCTACCAGCATGCCTGTTCCTCCTTATAAATATTCACGATGGCTTTGATCTCATGAGTTATTCATTCTTTGTGGGTTATAAAATCCACCAAATAGAGCAGTTATAAAAGCACATAGTTTTTAAACATTTGTTTGGTAACAAAAGTGGAACCTGTAATGTCTTCCAGTGTTAACTAAAAAAAAAAAAATAAAAAAAAAAATCCTGCCGCTGGACTGCCAGCAATGTGTATTTTGTCTATATAACAGCATTTACATTATTGGCTAAGGAACTCTGATATCTCCATAGCACAAAAAGAATGAGGTAAGGATTTAAAATAAGGCAAAGGATCATTATTATACTTTTTCCAGTATCCCTGCATAATGAAAAATAGGTAAGTTATTGAGATTTTATTTTTCTGTAGCTCATATGAGCTCAGTAGCTGCTTGCTGGTGTTTGGCAGCTAAATTCTGATAATGCTATCTGCAACAAGCAAGTACCTGCCCTCATTATGGAACTATTCACTTGTTCTCCTGTTGATGCAGTTACGTGCTTTATCTTAAGTCTGTGGGCCTTGTTTTCTTTTTCTGTGTCACTGTTTCTCCAAACATCTGAAGACCACTATCATCTTACAGACCAAAACTGGGAGTCTTGCTCTTGTTCTCGCTCCAGTCCTATTGACCTCAAAGCTAGAAGGAGAAAAAGGAGCCACCCTGGCATGCAGAACATAAGACACGAGCAATTAAACAAATGACAGAGAGTCTTGGGAAAAGAGCTAGATGGGCAGAGGAGTGTTTGCAGGAAAGATTGGGCTGGACCTTGAAAACCTTCAAGGATGGAGATTCCACAGTGTCTCTGCGTAACCTGTTCCTCTGCTTATTTATGGTGAAAATGTTTTTCCTTATATTCAGTCAGAATCTCCCTTCTTGCAATTAATTCCACAGTCTCTCGCTCTCCTGCCATGTGCCTCCATGAAGATCCTGGCTGTGTCTTAACAACCTCCTTTTAGGTGTTGAAAGGTTGCTTAGGGTTCTCCTCTTGCTAAGCAGGCCATTTGTATCAAAATGTTCTTTATTTTCTCACTTTGTGGGTGCAGATACAAAGCACCTAATGTCAGGTTGAGGATGAAATTGAAGAATTTGAATTGAAGTAAAGAGCTGAAATTTAGCCATGCAAAAGTTGTGAAAGCTAGGCTGATAAAGCAGGCCTTCATCACATCATGGTGGTCCCCTAAAATAAAAGGATATATGATGTAGGCGTTAGGATGTATCCCTCATCTTGTAGTTCTTTAACACCATAAGCTCCAAAGCAGATATTTTGAAGATAAATTTCTTAGTGTTTGTGACTAAAAAACAAGGGAGATGTCAAAGAAAAATCTGATACTCCATTTAAGCCCCATGCTAAATGCAGCTGTGTGTTAAATACGACTGAGGTCCTCACTTAAAGTATAGATGGCAAATGGAAGTACAGAAATGCTATCCTGTTCACTGAAGTGGGAGAGCAGTCCTTGGAGCAAGCAGCATATGGTTAGTGGGGTCTCATGCCCTAGGTGAGAAGCAGGGGCAGGTGCTCTGCGTCTGATTGGCTTCAGCATCTACTGTTGGGCAATGCTTTTGTCGCCTTCTTTCTGCTTATACCACAGGGAATTTCTAAGGCTTCCTCATGCTTCAGCATCCCATTTGCCATAACATTCACCATAAGCACCTTCCACTGAGATCAAATGGGCAGGACATTCACAACAGGGGGAAGAGGAGGACAAGTTTACCTACAGCCTCCTTGAAAACTCACTCACTTGTCTAAAAGATTTTACTGGTATTGGGCAAGCTGCTAGAGCTGACCAAAACAGAGGTGGGACATTCATGACTGAGGGACTGACTGCAGCTATAGTGGCTTGAACATGTTATGAAACTTCTGGATAAATCCTCCCATGTCTTCTGTGTAATTCCCTCTGCCCCAGGACTGCATGTTTCATGGGGCCTTTCAGCCTGATGCTGTCAGTCCTGCTGCTAGATTTATTTTTCAAAATACTCATGTCTTCAAGAAGGGGGTTTTTTTCTGTGTTAACATTTGTCATCTTCCATTTTTGATCTGAAGTTAATAAAAAATATGGGAAACAGTCCATAATGTAGTAAAGGAGGGAAGGTTTTGTTCGCTCTTTATTTTTTTAGCTGTACTTATTGCTGTGTTCTGTCAGCATGGAAATTCTGATAGGCCAAGAAATAAGATAATGGTAAAAACCTGAAAGTTATATGTAATTCTAGCTCTACATTGATACCTTTTACATTCAGATATCTATGAGCTATTGCTTTTTGGGTTCCCGGAGAATACGTTTGGATTAAAATCACTTAGGAGGTGGGTCTTTCACACAACCATTGGATACCTTGACATGACTTTGTCTTTGATCAGATTAGAGCCAGCATTGGTACTGCAGCCATTTCAGAAGTGATACAGCGAGGGGAAAAAAGATACTCTGGAGCTTGTCCAGCTTACACCCATGGCATACTGATAAGAGCAGTAAGATGTTGGCATCTCATTTTCACGGGCACCATATTTATTTGAGAATTTCTGCATTTTTTGTTTATGCACCTCACTTCACTCTCTGCTAAAGTCAGGGAGGTAGGGATGTTCTTGCTCCTTTAAAGCCATTAGGCTGAGTGGAGACTGTGGAAATAATACTTGAGGTGATTACCTTTCATCTCAGTCATGAGTTGCCCACTTCACTCTGTATACCTCAGGCTTGCAAGATGTGAAGGCTAGATTCCAGATTTGGGTCTCCCTCTTGCTAGTCATCAAAGTGGGGAACAACAGCAGTTGCTGAAACCAGGCACAAACGGCACAAACCTGGTGCATTTCCTTCCCCACCCCAACTTAAACAGAGGAGAAGGCAACTGGGTAATTTCCTTCAAAACATTAGTGCAGAGCATCATGCTGTGGCTAAATATTTGCTCAAAATGATTGCCAGGAAGATTGCCTGAGCCTTCCTCCTGTTTTATTCTTCTACAACCCAGAAGAAACACATGCAGCCCATATTGATGGATCCTGATGTTCAATTGCTAGTAGCTTTCTGTTTAATAGTGTTTTTTAAAAGAGAAGGAACTGATTGTTTCTAGCAGCTACTGCCTCAGGGTGCAGTCATGTGAGCAGGGAGGCTCAGCTTTGGTGGTGTCCTCTCCAAAGAATGCTTTGCTGCAGGAAGCCCTGTTAGTAGTGCAGACAGTAGTACTTTCCCAGGGTTAGGTGGATGCTTTGCTGCTAAAGATTCTGCCTTTTGGAGAAGACATAAAGCTGAGGTTCTGAACACTTGCATATTTTTATAAGTGTTCCCTGACTCTCTCCTAGGCGTATTATAAAGAGTGCTTGTGCTTTGTTTGGTCAATACCAAGTACCGTGATGAAGTGCAAGTAACTCAATGGGATTTATACGAGCTTATGAAGCGGAGAATAAACCCCATAGTTTGCACAGTAAATCAATTTGTAAAGCGCTTTGGGATCTTTCTGGATGAAAGGCGCTATATAAATGTAAGCCATGACCATTCATCATTATTGAATATGAAATAGAGATATACACTCTGTCAAGCTAGCAGCAATAGGCTTGGGCTCATGACTGCTCACAGGACCCAATCAATCATCAGATCATGACATAATGCAGCTAGAATAAAAAAAAAGAAAACCCACAGCAAATCATTGCAAGCAATGCAATTAATGGGCATCCAGTATAAATAGTGATCTCAGTCAGGAAGACTGGGCTTTTCCTGAGCAGTAGAGTTGATGCCAGAGCCATACAGTGTGAAAGAGAGAATTACTAATCTAGTGTTAGCAGGGAAAGGAAAGATTCCTCATCAGCAGTAAGCCATATAGACATTCACTACAGCTAGACTGAAAAGACATTGAGTCTACGCTTTTCAGAATTAACTTCTCTTTTTCCATTTGAGAAATGAGACAGAAAAATTTTTTGTATAGGGAATGTTAGCTTTTGTTCTACATTGTCACAGATGCTGTTTGTTTTTTGCACCAAGTTGTAGCCCAGGCACCTAACCCTGTCACCTAGCCTTGGTTGTCATCTGTAGCATATGTGGCTCTTGTAATGCAATAGACTCAAAATCACAGTCTTCACAGGACACAAGGATTGGGACCAGACTGTGCCTGTGTGCCAGGGTGTGTAATCTGTTTCTGCTGCTCATCCTTGGAGACACTGACTGCCATAATGTGCTCCATTTTAGGCCAATTAAGTTGAAGTGTAGGCCGCTCTAGTATTCTGCTTCAAGAGCCAAGCAAACTGAGGACTTTCTTCACTTGTGCAAGAGCTCTTTCTATCTATATATTTGCCTTATGATCTTCCCCTCCTCCCACATTCAGTTGTGCTGATGTGTCTGTCTCTCAAGCTGCTGTGATGCTATGGGATATAATATTCTTCTCTCACTTTCTGTTTGTTCGCTATTACCAAAGAGAGATTGAAATTTAATAAAATATAAGGAGGGGGGTGGTGAAAATTGGAATAGGAAAGTGGGGGGAGGGTATCGATGATTCCTTTGCATAAAACCTGTCTTACCACAGGTCAGCTTAGGAAGAATGGGAAACTCTCCTCCGCTCTTCTACTGCCATGGTCACCAAGCAGCAGCCTGCAGATTATGTACAGTCTATAGTGCCCTATATTGTTGTTCGCATCTGTCTTCATCTCTAGTGCAGAGGTGTAACCTGACATGTTCTGGAATCGCTAAGTTGAGCAGATCCAGTTTCTCAGACACCCCTTCTATGCCAGAGGTGCTGCTATTGCAATTCAATATCCGATCAGAAGTATGACTGTAAGACAGGGACGTGGAGGATCCTGAACAATCAGCCTGTACTTCTGGTAAACATTGTGTAGAAGACCTTCTGACAGTCATCAGTGTGGCTGTTTTCACTCACACTTCAGCGTAGCTATAGATTCAGGTGTATGCTAATAGCAGATGAAACACAGCTACTGCTGGCCTTGTCAAAGTAGGGCAAAAAAATCAGCAATTAGAAGGATCAGATCAGAGAAGTTACTGAAATTATCTGCAGTCCTGGTCTGTAAGGTGTATAGCTTGTAAAGGTGCTCAGGTTGTATAATAGATAGCCTGGTTATAAACAAGAAGGAAAGAGTAAGTGGGTCTCTAACCCATTTGCCCTCAGGGGAAACTGCATTCCTGCCCCTAGGGCTTGGCCCTTCCACACCGTGCCCTGCAGTGGAGGTGGAAGGGTGTCTGTGCTGCTGCTGTTTCATCTGTATTGGGGTGCAGCCCTTGGTCTCCCCTGCCTCTGAAGGGTTTGTTACAGGCTAGCAGCAAAGCTCTTGCAAAGACCTCTTAGAATGAATTGAGTCATGATCATAGGGAGAGCAGGGGGTATTGAGCAAGTCATTAGAATCTTCTCATCAGAGATTAATTAACTGGTAAATACCCATTTTAATTCTTATCTCAGTAGGTCTCTGAGAACCCATAATAAAAGCAGCAGCTGATAACAAAGCTGATAAAGTAGAAGTACGTTTTCTCTTAAATTTTCATACCTTTTCTTAGGGGTGGGAATTACTTGCAAAGCAGGATCTTAGCCATAGTTTGTTCTTTTGTGTTTGAAAGTGATGCCATTTTAAATAATCCCTTGTGTTTGATGATACATATTCTAGCTCTGTTCTGGTTTCCCAGGTCACCCACCTTTAGGGTGCATCTCAAATCCATGCACGTGAATCCTTATAGATCCACCAACTGTTGTTTCCCAACTCTGAAATTCTTATCTGTGCACCACAACGTTGCCATTGCATTGTTATTTCTAGCAGCAATCGATATCCTTTCAGTCAGGCTTTTAATACCTTCTTGATTAATTAATGTAGCTAATTTTATAGCTTCTTGATTAATTGATTAATCAAGTATTGTTTTTTGCTGTACTTTTAAATGTAAACTGTGGTATAAGTACTAAGAAATAGGATATTATTAATTATTGTTTTGTTTTAATACTGTCCTGATTGGCCAAATCCTACAAAATAGTTTATTCAGGCTGAATATTTTAATACTGGATCTACCATGGAGTTCTTCCAGTTCGCATGAGTGAATGTTAGTTATATACAAGGTCAGAACAACAAAATAGATACCATAAATTTATTTTGTTATTACACAGAGATAATCTGTGTCAGAGTAATATAAAAAGAGAAACTGTTAAAATGATCAACTCTCCATTCAAACTCTGCTGTGCTATAGGAATCTTTCGGCAGTATATGCTTCCACAGTTACTCTATGTAGCTGCTTGGACTGTGGTGTCATATGGGCAAGGGTGTATCCTTAAAGAATACTGGTCCCCTTACAAGGTAGTTTCGGTATAGAAGATTGAAATATTTAAATAACTAGGTCACTCAGCATGATTCCAAAAATGCTAATAAGTTTGCCATAACAGGTTTTGTAAATGTGTTTGCGTTCATCACAAAATCACATCATACTTAACTCGGGGGGAAGGAAGGTGGCAAAGATACTATCTAACTCCAAAAACAACGCAGGGGAGCTTTCTAGGCCAAGCAGATCACTAGAAGCCATAACAGACACTGAAGTCTGTTGATATGTGAATAAACAAAAATGGAAGAATCACCATGACAGACGATTCCACAGTACTGAAAAATGTGAAAGCATGTCCAGGGCAAAGGCAGGTGGTAAGAACAAGTGACCCAAACTACGCTGTGTTTTATATTACCTCCTGGAAAGGTATTTGGGGTGAAAAACATCAGCCCGGTGGCCCAAGGACACAGTCATTCTGTTCCTGCCCTGTCTCTAATCATCTTTCTTTAAGTATCTACTCTAGGCCATTGCCAGAGGAATGTTCTAACATTGATTGCACCCTTGACTGGCATAGCTATAGTGCCGGACAAAATGGATCTTGTTTTAGGAGATTATAGTGCTTGGGCAAAGTGGAAAATGGAGCAGATAGAGGGGAGAAAGAGGCATACCTGCAGAGTGTGAATCGTTTAAAATACAACTAAGTGGAACCAATACTTTATTTAAAGCCTAACAGCTGTGAAATCTGCCCTAAGCCACTCACAGGAAAGAGAAACATACTGTGAGTTAAAACTTACATATTGCCAAAAATCAAATGAATCAGAATGTAAAATCTGATGCTGTGTACACTGGGGAGGTAGGTATAACCAGGTATGGAACTAGATTTGGGAGAAATGTTGTAGATCTGTTTCTGGAGCAATGCTGACATGTTGAGGGCATTCTGGTGGAAGAGCGCAGTTCGGTGAAAACATAATAAGCCACTTCTCGCTCCTTCCTGCTGTGGTCTTCTCTCTGGAGAGCTGCATTATTTTCTGCTACTCTCTTGACCAGACAGGTCCTCTTTCTTCTCCTCCTCCCTCTGAAACTCAGAGTGAGAAGATGGGGTGGGAGGGCTCAACTCCTGGCCTCAACTCCACAGCTCGCTCGCTGGCCTCTGCTCTGAACCGGAGAACTTTCTTTTGCCCACAGGTTAGAGATTGTGGTGCAAGGATGTGTCCCTTCTGCTTCGTCTAACTCTGGTAGCAAATATTTGCTCCTTGTTCACAGTGCCAGTGGACCCTAGATGATGAGGCTGTCCTGCTACATGTGGTGCATGAGGCCTCAGAGGAGGCAAAAGTTGTGGTATCTTACACAAATGCGTAAGGCACAGATACTTTGCTGGGAAAAGAAGTAAAGTAGAAGCTGGGGGAATGCAATTTGGAAGTCATGCCTAAATATGCCCTAAATTGTCAGTTGCAAGCAAATTCAGGCACCCACAAACCACCTGTTTTCTTTTCTGCTCATTAGCTGTGCTTACTGCTCTTGAATTACAAATTGCATGCTGGTTTTGTGATATTGCTAAGGCGTGTCAGAAATTGAATGTTGTTTTTGAAAGAAGTGGGCTAGAATCCATGTGGATAGTGAGCGGCTCTGCAGAAAAGGACTTGAGGGTACTGATAGACAAGTTGGAGATTGATCAGCAGCATGACTTTGAGGTAGTTAAGGCTGAGCACATACTAGGTTGCATTGATAGGCTTGTATCCAGCAGATTGAGTTGTTCAGCAATTGCAAGACTGTAACTGGAGTCCTGAGTCCATTTTTGGGCTGCCCAGTACAGAGAAGATGTTGACAAACTGGAGTAAGTCCAGCCAATAGTGACAAAGATGGTCAGAGGCCTGGAGCACATGAGATAAAAGGAAAGACTGAAAGACCTGAGTTTATTCATCTGGGGAAGAAAAAACTAAGGGAGATCTAACTGTAGCATTCAACTGTCTAATGGGTAGTTAAAAAGAAGACAGAGACAGTTTCTATTTGGAGGAGTACAGCAACAGGATGAGAGGCAATGAATACAACCTGCAACAGGGGAGTTATGATAGCTATACGGAAAAAGTTCTTCATAGTGGGAGTGGTTGCAGAGAGGCTGTCTTCTTCAGAGACAGTCACAATTTGCCCTGAGTAGCCTGATCTAAGTGCAAAGCTGGGCTGACTTTGAGAAGGAGTTTGGACCAGAAGAGCTCCAGGGGTCCTCTCCAGTCCTAATTCAGTGATTCTAAGTGTGATTTGTAGGGAAGCTATACTAAATTATGCAGTAAGTTAACTTGGAACATAACAGACCAGAATAAAACAAATTCCTTGCTTTAGCAAGAGAAGTGGGCAAAGAGCCAAATGATGTACATGAGTTTTGGTGCTTTAGGCTTCTCTTGAACTGAATCAAAGCATCTCCAGCAGAAAATCCCCCGTTCACTCAACAGACCCTTTGTTTGGTATTACACAGTAGGTGTTCCCTGATAGATGGTTACATGTGTATGAGCTGCCCTCATACATGTAGCTAATGATGAGTTTCAGTGGCATTAATTAGAACTAGAGGAGGCAAGTGTCTCCCTGTGAGTTTCTTTGCACTTGATAACTACCTTGGAGAACAGAGCAGCATAAATGGGGGGCCATAATCAGAGATTGAAGTCCCTGCTCTGTAAACTGCCCTGCCGAACAGAGAAAGCTCTGGAAGCTGGGCTTGCAGTCAGACTTTGTTAATGTTGTCTTGATTGTTTTCATGAAGGTTTATTTTGTCAGAGGGAGTACCAGACTACCATTATCTTTCTTCAGTTCTGCTAACTGAGGGAGCTTTTGAAAACAGGAATCCTGAAGGAGTTCCTGCAGATAGTGCTGAGTTTCAGGCAACGTAAGAAATGCATTTGTACACTGCTTTTGTGAGTCTGTTTGCTTATTTTTGCTGATTTTATGCTTACCATTTTTAGAATAGTCTAGGTAGGACTTGGTCTTCTGCCAGCTATGGCCGGCAGTGCATACTGTGTGTTGGGATATTCAGATTAGGCATAGGTAAAATTTCCCTTGGGGGCCTGTGCTGCAGTGAAATACGTTATCTATAGGTATGGTGGAACTTCTATCCTTGGAAGTTTCCAAGATTCAGCTAGACAAAGGCACAGCTGACATGTTCTAGTGGTCGTAGTAGTCCCACTTTGTGACTGGACTAGATGTCTCCCAAAGGTTCCTTCCAAATGATTTGATGAGCTTGCTGCATCAGCACAACTCCTTCTCTCTGAAGATCCCTGTTCTCACAGGAACAGCAGGTCTAATCACAGGGTAGATGGGTGTCTTAAATCAAACACAAGCTGCAAGGACCTCTTGAGCCCAGACAGGTGCAGTGTACTGCACCTTGGGGGTGTCCTGGCTTTGCTGGAGAAGGTGTGGTGTGAAGGGTCTTTAGTTACCATATCTACTTTCTGCCGTGAAGCTGCTAACTTGGTGCATCTCCACATTAGCTTGTCTTGTTTCTCAGCTCTGTGTGTCAGATGTATGGAGCCAGTAGCAGATCTGGGCATTGCTAGAGAATTCAGTGTGTGTATCTCATGAACTTGGGCAGCTCAGCCCTTTCTTCCACTTCATGCTGGAGTTTTTTCGTCCAGCTTAGAACTACCGTATGAAGATCAAACTGTAGTGGGGAGAAATAACCTATTCCCTGCTGGCAAGCAAGAAGAATATGAAGGAACCATGATTCATCCAACCTAACAGAGAAATAATGACACTTGCAGAACCGTAGGTCTAGCCCTGCTGCACAGACAGTGGAATATCTAATGGGAAGACTCCTAAGGTCTGTCTGTTGGAGACTACTGAACTCATTAAGCTGATAGCTGACCTCTAAACCTGCTTAGTCAAATTGGTGTTGGTTCCACTGCAACATCCGTGTTTCAGTATGAGAGCAGCTCCTTATATTTTGGCGGGTGAAGGTAGAGGACAGGTTTTAAATGAGATACAGGTTGAACAGGTAAAGCTTTCTCATGTATACAAGTGATTGTGTATTATTTTCAGGACTTTACTGCTAGGTTTATATGGATGAAGAAGTTTTACCAGCCACTGCCTGGCTATTAAAAATTAATTGGTAGGATGAGCTTCACTGCAGTGGTGTGTTTTCAAGGCTGCAAATAGACTTGTGTTCTGCTTCTCTTCTTGGGTTTGCTAGATAAAAGCAAGGAGACTGGCTGACCTCATGTTGCTGTACCCCACCCAGTACAGACCAGTGTATATAAGACCAGTTACTATATCACAGACCTGTTTCATTGTTTTGCTTTTAGGCATGTACATGTTGTTGTATTATACAGCTGCCCCTCAGGTATTCTGTTGGTAGAACATAGGCCAAACCTTTCTAGGAGGAAGCATGGCGGTTCTGCAGAGCCACACAGCCCACTACACACATAGAGTAGCTATGCATGTACTGGCCAAGTATTTAGCCAAGTTTCACACTAGGATCTCTGGAGGTACAGCCCAGAGTCCTCTGTGTTGCACTAACTTTAAAAAATCTTGGTAGGAATTGGTTTTCACTGCTCCTTGCAAGAACTCACCAGACCTTCCTGAGGCTACGTGCACAAGTGCTCTTTGTTGATGTACCAAGGGACTCCAAGTGTGCTGCTGCTTCTGCTCACCCTGGCCCCTGACTGAGCTGTGCAACAGCACACGTGCAAGAGCTTTTCTGCTTGCGACTGCATTGCTTATTGCAGGAACGTTCAAATAAAGGCTATGGAAATGTGATTGAATGATTAAACTAAACAGTGCAGTGAGCATTGAAACCTTGACAGGCTTGAGGTCTTCCTCTATATAAAAAAAAAAGTCAAGCATTGGTGAGTCATGGGAAAAAACTCGTGCAAACATTGACAGGATTATGTTGTAGGAAACACAGATACTGAGGCCTGCTGACAGCAAAACAGTCAGACCCCTAAATTATGCTGTGTATAGAGACCATGAGGATGTCAAATGCTGACATGAACAGGGGATTTTTTCACATTACAGCCACAGGATTTGATTCAGGTTGTTTGGGGTGATCCTGTCGTGCTCTGTAACTATATCTATGCTGGCATGGCAGAGTTGTGAAGAGATCAGTTTGTGTTGAAATACATGCCATGGTCACTAAATCAGTAAACACATTTTGGAATCTCCCTCCAAGTAATCAGTTCAAACTAGTCTGGAATAAATTACTACTTGTATGTCCACACTCCAACCCCACCCCTCAGCAGGAAACTATCTTGTATCACATTTTAAGGGAAAAGGTGTGACATACACTTTGCACAGAAGCTAAAGTGATTCTCTGGCACATAGTATTTCTGTAACAGTGAAGTTATTGGTCAGAACTCAGGACCTCTTCTATTTATACCACACCTTTCCCAACTTCTGTTACAGACAAGCTTTATGCCCACTTTGCCTATTGCTTGGGCTTGCCCTGAATGATCCTTGAAATGAAGTCCCAGGACACACCATACCCTAGCGGGCTGTGTGGCCTGTTCCAGGATCTTCTCTGTCCCTGGGCTTTGGGAACTTGCTTCACCGATATCCTCTCGTCTTTTTTCAGAAGCTTACCATGAATGATGGTAGGGTCTGTTCTTGGTGTGGTGTGAGCTTTCAGTTTGCTTGTCTGCAGAAGAGGCAGATGCAGCCGATCTGCTGCCTTCTGCTGTGTCCCTCACATTATATCTATTGCAACTATGTCCAACTGAAAATTGTAATTAGTTACATACAGGAAAGCCAAATATATTAGAGTATGGGTCTACATGGATATCTCAGAACATCCTACATTAACCCACTTTCCAGGGGCACTTCACAGTTGTGAAAGTTTTTGAAATTTTTGTTTCCTTCATCAAATTCCTCTGACTTTTAAAAGAATCTCATTTTTCCTCTGATACTGTCACAAGAAGGCAGAATCGGGGTTTGTACATGCAGTAACATTTAGCACAACTGAACAAATTGCTATGTATCAGCTGAGCTGTGGTAACAGCTGTGTGCACAACTAGCCTGCAGCAGACATGGGGTAATTCCACTTAACACTGCCTTCTCCTAGGTTAAGTCAAATGGCCTTGCATTTATCACATGCCAGGAGCATGCATGTGCCCAATTACCAAGCTAAGATTATATGCCACAACTTCTTAAGGCTCAGTAACTTAATCCTCTATCTGAGCCCTAAAGGCTGTTTGTGTACCCTCAACAGGCATCTTCCCTAGGTATTTTTGTAAAGCCAGACTGCACTGGTAGTCGAAACAGCATATTGTGCTCTCTGGAATGCGCTGAAGAACTTGCAGCTCATTCTTCTGTTAAAAAGCTGCCTTTGGAAATCTGGGACTATGTGAGAGCAGTCCAGGCCCAAGTGAGGATATCCTCACCCTCTGAGAGTGCCCCAGCGTGAGCTACCTTTCTACGCATGGCTGAGTTGCCTCTCCCATTGCAACAGTCTGAATTTAAGGGTGACCAAAGCTGTTGACTTAGATGCTGTGATAATTAACACAGATCACTTTGAAACAATTCACTTGCAAATCCATCCTGGTTTGCTTAGATACTTAAAATGTCACAGAATTTTAATTGCTAGGGAAACTTTAAATAGTCTAGTTTTTTCAAGGCTAAAAAGACCAACACCAGAACTACATTTTTAAAGGATTAATTGTCATTCAAAATAGTTGTTGTGATTTGGTTTCCCATTGATAACAGATTTTGAAACTGTCTTTAATTTATAAAGAAGCTGGTCACAGCTTTGGAATTAATAAAGCACTCAGTGAGAAGTGCCTAGTGAACTAGTCTGCATGAATTTTAGCAACTTCTAAGATGATTAAGTTGGATACACGTTTGTCTGTATGTAGACAAGACCTCAGATATGGTAGGGTTAATTCCAGAGTTAGTTCAAAAAAGTGGACAAACACCCAAGAGAACACAGGTTTCTCACCTTCTAACTGACAATGCTAAATAATCGTCAGTGACAGCAGAGAATTGCCTGTGCTTTCTGGGTGAGAACCGTGAGGATGTAGTCCAGTTAGGGCATGGTAAGTGTCGTTTCAGATGGCTAAGCCTTTACCAGCAGGTGGCACAGCTACAGGAGGTGCTGTACTTCATGTTTTCTTGCTAATCCTCTGGAAACTAGGCATGAAAGGAAAAACAAATAAAAAAGAGTCAAAGTTCTTAGACTTCATGCCTGAGCTATCCAGGTTTCTGAATGAACCGCGTTATAACTGATTAAATACATTCTTCCCAAATTAACACGTCTTCTAGTTTGTTAAGCAGAACCTGTAAGACTAATATTAGTAGCTTCTACAGTGCTACACACACAACTATGACTGTAATCATTCTTACTCAACAAGCATCTCTATGGAGACTACAGGTCCTACCATGCAATGGGCAAGGCCTTTCAAATAGAGGTGACTTGCTGGGTGGGATTTGTAGTCTATGGGAACAGTGCCACTGTACAGAAGAGGAGTATGTGAAGGACTTAGCTCCACTAATGTGAATTGGGAGCTTGTCTTGAGCTCCCAGCAAGTTGCTGTCATTCAGGCAAAGTTTGGGTGACCTCAGTCAGGATCATGGAAATTGTTCCTCCTGTTTTCCATTTCTCCCAGCTGCTGCTGAACACTTGAGATGGCTCTGGTTTGTTGTCTGCTTCCCTTTGTGGGGACAGAGGAACCTGTGCTGTGTGTGTGCAAGCATGCATGTGTGTGTATCTGGCTGCCTGTCATTACAGCACTAATGGAAATACTGCACGGATCACAACTCTCAATTAGCTCCTCTGGAGATTGCTGTGACAGCCAGTTACTAAACAGCAAGGCCTGGAGGAATGAATTAATTTGTAGTACACGGCAGTTAGAGTCACAGTGTTAGCAATGGAATGAGACAGCAATAGACCCTTATTAGGCTCAGGCTGTGTGATGCAAGAGACTGTTACCTTGGGGATGTCTCTCTTTTTGCTCTATCATAACCCCCTAGGGTTAGGAAGGATCTTGGCCCCTGAGTGAATGAGTTTAGAGCTCTTAGTCTGGTCGTTGGAGTCACTGTCTGCCTGAGGGTATTTGGCAGTGAGCAACGGGCTTTCATTCAACACAGACAAGGGCATGCTGCTCTCTTCCTGGCTTGGAGCCAGGCCAAAGCCACTAAGTGAGTGGTATTCAGGGGAGGTAAGGCTATCTTTCTGTCCTCTTCAAACAACATCTCTCTTCCTTATTAGTTCAGATAACAGTATATCACAGAGGGTGTCCTAAGGCTGCTACACCAGGGGATGCTAGTGTCTTGCCTTTGCAGTGTTACGTTTATACACAGACAGAGGAGCAAAATGTGTTTGGGCAAGGCACGAGCATGCAGACAGTCTTTGTAAAGTGTTCTGGAAAAATTTGGGATCTTCATAGACAGCCTGAGGTTTCCAGAGCTTCTGCCCACAAACAGTCACCCATTCCCTGTACCCTGAAGTAACCATACTATGGTCCAGCAGTACCACTTTGGCTTTCCACCCTCTTATTTTTCAGGTCTGCTGTCCAAAGTTTTGAAGTCTCTTATTCTGACATTCACAAAGCTGAATACAAAGATAAGTCTTGTCTTTCATCAATTAAGCAATGACTTTTTCTTAAAATTTTTTTTTTTTAACATATAGAGATGGCTTCTTAGTGTGCAGAGTGGATTTGTCACAGTGGGACGTGAGCCTTTCTCTTCTCTTGATCAACCATCAATAGTGAGAAGCAGTGCTAGCCCAGTGAAGTTTTGGGCGTGCTACTTGTTTTAGCTGGGACAGATCTGACCTCCAGAACTGTGTGACATGCAGAGCTGGAAGGAGTAAGGTGAAAATAGAGGAGTGTTCTCAGAACAATTCTTGCAGAAGGTAAGAAACGAGAAAGTAAAGTTTCCTATGGACTGTTCCTGTAGTGAATTTGGTGCTTGAGAGCAGAACTCTCCTGTGTTGTTCTGGTAGGCTAAGGAATATGCTAAGTACCTCATGGGAATAAAGGGCCTGTGTCTTAAGCTCTTTATGTTCTGGAAAGAAAGATGTCTTAGTGGTGAGGAAAAGAGAAATAGTTCATGGACAGTGCAACCCCTAAAGGTGGTTGTCCTCTGTTTATCTGCTGCAAGGGACATCGGAGCAGCACCAACAGAGCTTTTTTTTAAGCCATCCTGGTCTTTAGGCCCAGAGAGGAGTCTATTAGGAATTCCCAAGAGTCATTCAATCTGCGATCCCTACATTCTCAACCAACCAATGGAGCAGTTAACATTGCCTTGTTAACAGAAAGCAGGAAATCAAGCCCAAGCTCCTCTCAGCACTGGCATCCGCATAACCTGCAAGTCAGCAAAGTGGTTGTAAGAGGGTCTGCAGCTCTGGCAGTGCTCCTCCTGTGGGCAGTGTTGCCTTGGTGTGCCTGTGTTTTCCTTCCCATCGGAGTGCCAGCAAAAGCTGCTGTCCAAACAGTCGATCTTTTCCTTTTTGCAGCCTGTGACTGTTCCTCGATCTTTGTGTCTGCTGCTTGTATTAACTGTCGTCTTGTCCTTTTGCTGCACATTGTGGCCAGTGAGTGGTGCTCCTCCCTTCCTTCCTACAGCTCCATTCTTTGCGCGGAGCTAAGAAGTGCTGTCATACATTGATGTTGCTTTCAGGTATGTCTCACCCAGACGGTACGTCATGCTTTGATGTCGTGTATTGATACAATTACGGTATTTCTAATGTGAGACCTAGTGATTTGTTTTTAATGACAGAACTTCCTGGCATTGTCCTGTTTTCCATACTGGAGATTTTACATACTGACACAGAGGTCCTTGAATAGGTTTCTCTGAAGAAGGCCACCAGATGAGATGGGCCCCAACGGGGTTCTCGTGCATAATTTTGAAAGTGAAGAGAACATTTATGTGGCTGACGTGGCTATAAGGAGACTAAAAATCTTAGGAAAATGAGACCTTGGGATACAATATTTTTTGGATCCACACATCCCAGTGCTGTATTCTTGCCAGTTAAAGGAACATGTTTCTTTGCATGTATATGTGATTTGGCTGGGATATGGGATGGGCCTTCTCCACTGGCCCTTTACAGCCAGGATCTTTTCAGTAATGCAATTCCACTGTGAATTTTGATGGTCGCAGTCCAGATTTTTCTATTCTCGATCACTACTGTGCTGGGTTTTTTTGCCTGGATATAAAATACTGATATTCTGGCCTGGTACCTGTGTTAAGTTTGTTCTTCTAGGTGCAAATGATGACACCAGACCAAGGCAGAAGTAGATCATGTCTTCTGTTTTGTCCTTAAGCGATGGTGCAGTTTTTGGAAGTAGCAAATAGCTACGCAAGTGGTTTTGTTAGAGAGACAGGGAGCAAAATGTAGATAAAGAACAGGGGGGAAGAAATGGACTGAAAGAGAGAGGCAAAGAAGATGGGAGTACAGAAAGAGAGCAAAATTGATAAATAAAAAAAAGAGAAGTCACTAAAGCAAGAGATGAGAGAGAGAGATTCTTTCCTGATTAGAATTCATGAACTCCATTCTTACATTAAGTCTATATATGACACCTGGCCTTTAATGTGAAGCTGCCTACGAACATTAAAAATTAAAAGCAGAAGGTAGGATCCATCCATCTCGGGCAGCGCTGCTCCCCTCCTATCTGAGCTCTGCACAAAGCTATTACACATTGATAAATTATTTTGGGTAATAGCTGAGATATTACATTGTTTCTGAGTGAAGGTAAAATCTCTCCATGACATGGGCATTTATCAGGAGCGCATTTCATCCTATTTATTATGGCTGAGACGAGATCGCAGGCTGCGGGCAGAGCTGGCACGTCGTGCTGATCACCTCCCCCATCGCCTCCCTTCCCTCTGTCACTTAGATGATGGGATATTGATGGAGCTCATGACAAGTTAATTATTAACTAAAGATATGCAGTTCACCTTTGCCAGGGGAGGGGGCATAGAAGAGAGCAACAATAGTTCTTAAAAAATAACTATATCCATTGTATCTTAGGATTCTTCTCTCCACCTTCCTCTCTCTTCTACCTGTGGTATTTTACAACCCCCCAAATAAATCAGATAGCTTATTTGAATTCCAGTATGGTCTGGAAGGCCAACAGAAATGGAAGAACCTCTAAGAACTTTAGACTTTGTTCAGAAAAAGTTTCCACAGAAGTTTTTCTCCATTAGCTTGGCATTGGAAATAAGTGGGGAGAAATTTTCACTGTCCACTGAGTAACAGTGACTTCCCTAACTCTTCAGAGAGCCACAAAGCAGAGCCACAGAATTTTGATTCTGTCCCGTAAATGAATGCTTTCCTTCTTTGTAAGGAAGCGGTGTCATGACATCCTCTGAATATTTCAGCTATTCCTTTCCATTGAGTGCTGGATGTTGCCCTGAAGGCTGGGTAGTTTTGCAGGACAAAGGCAGGAAGGCGATGGCTGCAAAGGTAATGCTTGCTTGCTCCTCTGAGCTCCTGGGCTGAACAGGATGAGTTTGCTAACACATGGACTGTGTCATATTTGCATCCTGGTAGTCTTGGTCACTTGGTCACACAGCTGCTGTACGTGAACCTTTGGGTTACAGTATCAGATACACTGAGGTATAATAAATAAGAGTTGCTCAGTCGATTGACTGTGGATTGAATAGTCCTTCCGTCTGCAGCATTCACCTTGCAGTTGCAGTCAGTCAGTACTACCTCATGGCTGTATACTATGAGTTAGTGTCCCAGGTGAACTAGTGTCTTACTCATTTTGCAGAGAAAACGGTGAGAGTTGCACTGGGAAGTTTTCCTGTCCGCAGTCCGATCAAGAAGGCTGAGGTGCGAACAACCCTCTGACTCTAATTCTGCAGTTTGTTGACTAGGTTGAAGCCAAGACAGTAAAAAGACAGTTTGATGCCAAAGGTAACTAGTGCACCATTTTAAGTTAAGCTGCTTCTGGTTTGTCCATAAGCTATTTTAGCATTGTGTTGGTCAGGTAGTCCTAGAAGAAATGAGCTGCTGCTGTAAGCCACCATGACAGTGGCCATTTAGAAAATAATCACAAGGGAAACTATCACAGTCTAACAGAGGAATCATTCCCCCCATACAGACTATAGCAAAACCTGCCTAGTAAGTTTTCACCACTTGAGAGTCCTTCAGGAAAAAATAAATGTGCGTTTGTTTTTTCAAAACCCAAGCTGCTCTAGATGCCAGTTTAAAACTACAGGTGTGCCAAATTTCATGCAGGTTGGGTTTGAACCATTTAGCTCATTTAGGCCCCATCTGCTTTTTTCCTGAAGAAACCATAAGATCATTACTTCAGGATTGTGGCCTGCTACCTTTGAAATTTTCCGTAAAATGAAGCTTCAGCTTTTGTCCTGCTTGTGTTTTCAAGTGGCATATCTCAAATGGCAAGTCTATCAGCTGGGATCTGAGACTAAAAACAATAGGTCTCCTCTGGGATTAAAAAAAAAGAAAAAAAGGTTATTTTCCTAGTTGTCTCCTTATGGGCTGTGGTAAGGGATGACAAATTACTACCTGTTGTTTCTGCAACAAACTGTTCTCCCCAAAGAAAAATTTTACATACTTTTTTCATGCTTTTCAACTTGAAGCATTCCAAACTTGTGAAAGCTGCTGTGTGCTCTCTATTCTTTTGGTGTAAAACATACACTCCTGTGCAGCAACACTGAGCAGGGTAATGGAAAAGAGAGTACTATTCTTTGAAATCCACCAGTTCTGTTCCCTTGAATTAGTGCCTTATGCTGGAGCTTTAGGAGCAGACACTTTGTTTCACTGATTTTTATCTTTGCCTATGAAATCTGACAGTTCCAGTTCTGGGCTAATTCTGAAAGATTCTTTTTTAAAACTACCGTTATTATTTATTTATTTATTTAAATCACCTGCATTTCCTATTCTGCAGCTTTGAGAAATCTCTGTTTGAAAACAGATGTCTATTTCTCAAACTGGGGAAGTTGAAGTATATTTTAAGTATATGGATTTGGATTATCAGGTGTAACTCTTCCTCTCTGAGACGGTGCTAGATGCTCTTGCATTGAAATTGCTGTGTATAAAAGCAAAACTTTCAGAGTCTTCATTTGCTTCCTACACTTTGGCTTTCTGAAATCTCTGAAAATCTAGCGGCTTGCTATCAAAGGTATGAGAAACAGAGATGGGATTGGGCTTCCAAGTACAGATAAAGTGAGCGCTGTCTGAATCATGGTGGGTAGATTAGCTATCTGGACTCCAAGTAAGAAACTGCCCATCACTGCAGTAAGGCTAATCTCCCTGTCCTTGTCTGGTCATAGTGATCAGTTTGCCCTCTACTTAATATAATAAAATAAAAATATATTAACAACTGTGAACCACCCTCATCCTCTTTCCAAACCCCCCTGGGATTCTCCAAGGTTAGAGGATGTGCAGTATACTCACCTCAAAGAAAATGCACGTTCATTATCTTCACCTTTTTATTGCACACCTTGTCCTTGCCTGTTGCCTTTCTTGCAGCTGCTTTTTACTCTGGGCCTTGGTCTGTAGTCCCTGCCTGCACAACATAGCTGTGTTGACATCACAGGTGAAATACTAATGGTGTAATACCTGGTGGTCCCGTTTATGTTCCAAAGATACATTTCTGGTGAGTTTTGTGAGAACCACATCAGGCTGTGAACTCATAAATATGTGTTCAGGAGGTCTGGGTGCTTACACTGTGACTCCTTCAAGGCAGAGACTCCATAATTGTTTCCAACCAACCTGTCCACTCACTGGTTTTGGTAAAGACAATGCTTATAGCTTTTTTTATAATTTTTTACTTTACCTAGACTGTCCTCCTAAACACATCATAATTTGAGCTCTAGGTACTTGCTCAAAGAATGCTTCTCACACTAACATAGGTAATAGCAGGAGTTCAGTGCTACCGGGTTGTTCACGTAACACACAGTTCTATAGTAATATGAATAAGGAGGCAATGAAGATGGGATTGCTGTGATTGAACTTGGGGATCATTATGTTTATAGAATAAGCATTGAAAGCCCATAAGAAAAAGGCTTGTATTGAGAGGCGGTAGTATGAATACATTTTGTTGAGGTTCATCTTTTCATTTGGAAAAGTACGTATCCATAGTATGAATCTTTTCTGGCATAAAGATGATGACGTGTCATTATACTACCTGCTGGGTACAGAAATACAAGAGAAATATGAGTTAAGTTTATGCTAGCTTTACTAGAATTAGCTAAATTTTGAAGGTGGCTAGGTGTGATTTAACTGAACTGTACCTAGGAGAGTGTATTCATGCTGGCAGTACAGGAGGTGTCACAGGGCAGACAGTAGCAGCAAATCAGACGGACAGAATATGGCTCCTTCACAAGAGCTAGGACTGAATGTGCAGTTTAACCGATGCTGTGTCCTGTCCTATGGGATAGAGGTTTCACAGAGTGCAAGCCGTGTCGGGCAGGCAAGGCTTTATGGCTGTGATGCCCTATATGGGAGGTCGTGTGCTGCTGTGATGTCAGATCTGGTGTCCTTTGCTAACGTGATACTTTTGCTGTGACTGACATCAAAAGAGTTGAGAAGGTGCAAGGACTTCAGGCAGCGGGGCAGTTAAGGAACAGCTGGACTGTGGGTCACATCTGCTGAGACTACAAATGTAGGAATTGGCTTCTTGTGCCGGGACTCAACTGTTGGTGTCCACACCAACCAACATAGGTCTAGATATGTCCTTACACCTGCCTTATCCTTTTCAGTTATGCTAAGCTCATGGCATTAATAGCAGCTTAGGTGAAGATGGCACCAGCTAATTATTTGTGTGTGGGAAAATTACTTTGTCATCTATTAATTTCAGTCAATAACCCCTTATTATTTTATATCCTACTTCTAGCCTAATAGTGATAACAAGCCAAATCCTGGTTTGTCTGTTCTTGTCTTTTATTCCTCAGTATTCTCAGCACTTTGCTCTTCATGTCTTTCTCACTCATAAGGGAAGGTAGCAGAAACCTAGCTGGTCTGTCTCCTGTGGTAACCTTTATATTTTGTCTTTCGTATTCCCTGAACTGACTGGTAAAACCACTTCATCCTTCAAATCTCTCCTTGTGATTCACTTCAGGATTTTGATGTTTTTAGGAAAGTAACTGTTGATGTCAGTAAGAAACGATATTTATTAGTATTTATTTGTCTTACAATTTTTTTTATTAAAAGCATATTTTTAAATGAATTTGTCTCAAAGTCATCTGCTCTTGCTTGTGGTGAGTCTGTCACTGCATGCCACCTCCTTCTTTCTGCCACTTGTTTCAGTCTTGCCAGTTGTGTCTCACCTGAGTCTTCATATGGATATAAGAGGTAAATTGAACAGTGAGGTCTTGAGCCTGAGGGAGGTGTGGTGGCTTTGGGTGGTACCGTAAAATAAATCATTCCTAGTAATAAACTGGTGTGCTCTAGGCCAGACATGTTGCTGTTTTCCAAACATGGCACATGCACACACAAATTCTGGAAGCCATGGCATACTACTGTGTTGGTTCCATATGTGTGCAAACACTGTGCACACCCCCCCCACACCCCTACCCTCCCAAACCCACCTTCCCCCCACCATGGTGTAAATGGAGGATCATGTTCCATATGATCCCAGGTCAACTCTGAGAAACAGTTTAAGCAGCTCAGAGGAACTCAGAGCAACTTAAAGAGTTAATCCTACGGTAATTGGAAGGTGTGGGGGGGGGGAACAGTGTAATGGAGGGGTGAAGAGTTTCCATAAACCCGTTGCCTCAGCTCAGAGAACCTGCTAAGGGGCAGTGGTCAGAGAGAAACAGAAGGAGAGAGAGAGATATCAAGTGTAGTAATCAGAATGAAAAATGGAGCTCCGGTTACTTTAAACAAGAGCTAATTTATCACGAGAACGAGTGGATAAGTAGCTGAGTTTCAGGCGTTCAGTAAGTTCCCCGTTCTGCTCCAAAAATTATTCCACCTCTGTCTCCATGCTCCCATAAATCATCCCCTTCTTCACTTCTGCTCCGATTACCAATTACTCCTGCCTACGACACGCTTTCCCCTGCCCGACATAATCTGATGGGGCCCTGCCTTTTAATTTTACAAATGCTTTTTTCTTCTTGCTTCTCAGCTCCCCATCTCTACTCCTCCCCTACCCAGTTTCTTTCTGTATCTTTGTTTCCCCTTTCCCTCCTCATCTACTTTTTTTTTTTTAATTTGAAGAAAGGGAGGGCAATAATGTTTTCTGGCACCTCCCCCCATGAGGTTGACTGAGCTGAAGGAGAGGAATAGAAATTAATTATTTTCCCCAACCTGGACTCTCTTTGGGTTTGTGAGTCCTCTCCCTAAGCACATGGCAAACTCTAGATCCAGTACAGCTGTATCAAAGGTGAAAGTCTTGTTCTTGAAAGGATGTGTTGCTTTTTGTTGAGTCTTTGAAGGAAAACATAGCTTTTTCCTTTTTTCCCTTTTTCTTTATTGTACACAGAGCTTTTTGCAGAATAGAGACATTTTGTGAACTGCACAGCTGCAGGCAGGAGAATTTTAATTTGTATTGCAGCCTGTTATTTTTCTGCATATGCTTTACCATTGCTAATATTTGCACTGGAGTAGTTCTTGTATCCTACGAATAGAGACGCTGATCTGGACCCAAACCCTGCAAATCTAGACCAGGTCCATACAAGAAACTTTTGTTGACTTCATTGATGCTGTACATGAAATCAGCTTACACCAAGCGTATACTAATAAGCAAATGTCTACTTTAGGAGAATGTGTTGAATTTATTGATATAGCTTTCTATTATAAAAACCTTTGATACTGCTTGTGGATGAATTTCCAGTGTATTGTAGCTCTGCTACACTATTTAGATCCTGGATGGATATGCACATGGATTGCATATATAAAAATCATAGAAATAAATGTCAAACATTAAAGAACTGGTGTGCAGTAATGCATTGTTTTGCTTACATAAATTGTTTCACAACATAAATTATTGCTGAATGTTTGCACAAGCTACTGTTGGAGCATTTGAAATCAGTGTATGTCATGTTTATCTGTTCGGCATAGAGGCAACAGATCTGTTTGATTTCAGTAAAATAGTTTTTGGGGGCTTAATTAGTTGATGCTTAAATAGCCTGTAGAAAATGAAAAAGGTTCATGAGGGCTAACTTGCATGAATTGTATAGGTGCTGGCAAGTCCTAAGTTGGACAAGCCATTCCAGCTGAAGAGAAATGTTTACACAGGTCATCAGTCTAGCTTAATGTGCACAGAGCCATTATTTCCACCTGTAAGACATCCAACCAGATTGCCACGAGGCTTACTGAATCTGAAAAGACAAAATTCCCTTGCCCTGCTGAGAACAGGGTAGGCAAAATGACAACTCTGCCTGCTATGCTGCAGAGAAAGCGGCTGCCCAGACCTGATTTTTGTGCAGGTTAATGGATGGAGGAGATGGATTACCAGGGGATAAATCACACAAAGGAACTGGCTGGTGCCAGAACCCATGAGCAAGGAGATAGCTGGCATGCTCTGCAGTGGGTATTGCCATCTCTATCTGAGGACCAGTATCCGTTGTGCATAAACAGTAACACAAAACAGAAGTTAATTATAGTGTAGTTTCTTGACATAAGCCCTTTACAAGAAAGAAAGGGTGGCAAAGGGAACATGTCATTTCATGTTTGTCTGGCAGTTTATCTTTTTTCTCTTTGGGGAAAGAGTAGAGGAAATCCTCTGTGTTCTCCTTTTCCTTCTTTATCCTAATTTTGTCCTTATTTTCATTCTTTAAAGCCCTTAGTGTTATTTTCTGACCAAGCAGTAACACAGGCATCTTTCAATACAGAAACAGAGGAGCTAACTGAGCATGACTCAAGTCATTCCTATCCCACGTGATTCATATACGCTCCCTCCATCCCGTCAGGCAAAGAATGGTTGCTGGCACTCACTATGTAACTCAGTAATCAATAATACTGCTCCACATCACCCTAAAGACCAATGATATTCTGAGCTCAGTGTACTTTGGGCTGGGCAATCCATGCATAAGAGAGAGTTACTTGAAGATGGTGGAAATTTGACTTCATCCTACAGCATCTTCTATAAGACTATATTATGTTGGCCAAAAGACAATATTACGTTGGGCTCTGTTAAGTGCATCCAAAAAGTGTGCAGTGGTGCACTCTACATTGGAAATCTTTTTCCATTAAGAGCAATACGAGGCAATTCTTCTGCTATTGACTGTGCACATGAAAATAGAGCCTGAAAAGAGAGCCATGCTTCTGACATGTGGGGAAAGCTGCTGGCTGAAGATCAAGACTTGCCAGGATGAAGTGTGTTCTGTTTATCTGTCTTTAATAATAAGAATCACAGAATCACAGAATGTTAGGGGTTGGAAGAGACCTCTGTGATCTGCTGTAGCAGGGTCACCTAGAGCAGGCTGCATAGGACCTTGTCCAGGTGGGTCTTGAATAGAAGGAGAAGCCACAGCCTCTCTGGGCAGCCTGTTCCAGGGCTCCATCACCCTCAGAGTGAAGAAGTTCTTCCTCACGTTCAGCTGGAACTTCTCATGCTTCAGTTTGTGCCCGTTGCCCCTTGTCCTGTTGCTGGGCACCACTGAAAAGAGTCTGGACCCATCCTCTTGACACCCACTCATTACCCATTTATAATGCCGGTAATAATACTTCATTATCATTAAAAGCATAATAGAGAAAGAGGTTGTTGCTACTGTTATTTAAAAATCCATCTTTGTTGAAGAGTGAAGAATCTGTGTTGTAAAGCAGGGTATCATGTTTTCAGGTGTCCAGCAGTGGGGTGACATCGCAGTGGAAACTGTGCTAAACTAAACTGAGTTATTCCTGACCTGGGACTATCCCAGTCCCCACTGCCTGTGTAGGCATTAAGATGACAATGGTGGTCCTCTTTTGATAGAGCTGTGGAGGCAAGTTGCCAGCAAAGAATCAGAAGGGGAAGCTACACAAATGGTACTTATGCAAGGTGTTTCCAATGTCGTATTTCCTGAAGTGTGCAGCAAAAGTAGAGCTTGTGCAGCTCTCTAGGAGGCTGGGGAGGCACTGGGAGCCCCCAAAAAGTGAGAAGAAATCTTTGAACTCATTTTTTCAGGAGAACAGTAGTCCATGGACACACAAACTTTGTCCCATCAAAGTTTTGTGTATAATCTCTAAAGCCTTGTGTGACTGGAGACTTCTTTAGTAATTGTAACCTGACGTTGTTTTTAATAATGTAAAGGATTTGACTGAACCTTGGAAGAGTCATCCATTACATGTGGAATTAGCCCACAACTTGTTTCATAACTTGTCAGGCAACTGAGATTCACTCTGTACCCAGACGTGTGGGCACTGGGTTAGCATCTGACACACCAGCAGGCTGGTGACACCAACTGTCTCTTTTAGGTAGAGATCCTGGAATTTTGACCTATATTTTTTAAACGTAATTTTAAAATGGTAGTTTGATAGTAGATTATTAATCTTCCAGCTGGCTCCTCCCAGCGACCTGGCATATACCAAACACTGACATGACAGATCCACTGCCTTGCTCTGCTGTCTCATTGTTGAAACACTGTGTGAGTGATTTAATGTTCACAGTTTTCCCTAGAAATCCCTGCTATTTCACAGCAGTCTCATTTTAGAGAAAGAGGTAGTGACCTTAGTTTGCCTTGAATCAAGCTTTTTTAAACTTACATTTTCAGATGGTTCTGACAGCTCCACTGTTTCATGGCAGTATGAAATTTGACAGGGAAAGAACTTTTAAAAGGGGCTTTTTGTTGTTTTCAAGATTTGGCTGCTAGAAATCACTTTTTCCTTCCTGCAGCTTGTGTCTTTCTGGAAAGCCACCGATAAGGTGCCAAGGCAGTAACTAAACCTGCAGGCTCTGTGTCCAAGCAGAGGCAGGCAATTAGGCTGAGTAGTCTGAAACCTAGCAGAGTTGTGTAAGACTGCGAGCAGCCCCTTCTGGGCTTGCCTCGGCTGCCTCCCACCTCACCTCACCTTCCTTTGAATCTGTTAGGTAGCTTCCCCAGGGCCCCCACATGCAAAAAGCAAGTGCCCTGTGTTCTCTGTACTGTCTTCCAACCCTCTGTGTGACACCAGCCATCCATTCCCTGCTGCAAATAGTACTGGCTCTGCTAGCTGGGAGCAAGAGCAAAGCTGAGAGCTTCAGTGATAGAATACCATTGAATTTGAGGTAGAACGATTTTTTTTCTTTTTTTTTTTTTTTGAAACCCACATTTGATGTGGGGGAATAGATGTGCCTGAGGCTTTCTCTGCAGAGCAACCATGGCAGGAACAATTGCCATCAGTGCTTCTTCCTGCTGCCTCTTCTCAGTACTGTCACCCTGAGCACTTTGCTCAGGAGTCTGGAAGAGAAGGTTTGTCCCTCCCACCCAGGCTGGGCGTGTGTTTGTGCACCAGGAATGTGGCTGAGAAATGCCTGTTTGTTCCACAGAAGTATGGTGGGCCTTGATTAGGTGACTGGATGTTTATAATACTATCACTATGAGAAAGGACCCTTCCCATATGGGGAGATCTTCAGGCTTCACTAATGCTACCTGCCACATCCACTGTGTCTTGAAAACAAATCTCAGTGAGGAAGGTTCTCATGGAGCTTTTTAACCGATCCCCTCGTATGTCCGTCACTTCAAAGAAACCAATTAAGCTGTGCTGCCTGCTAGCCTAAACCTCACTTAGAAGAGCAGGGAGCTGGCAGGGTTAGGGATGCACTGGGAGAGAGGGAAATGGCTGTATTTCAGAATCCCTGCCTAGAAGTCATCACTAGTACCCTTTTCAGTTCTGTTGTTTTACAGTGACAGTAACATTAGTGTTAAGGAACAGGACTTAACATTTCAGCTGCCTAAAGCATTCCGTTTCACAGAATCACAGAATGGTAAGGGTTGTAAGGGACCTCTGTGGGTCATGTAGTTCAACTCCCCCTGCCGAAGCAGGGTCACCTACAGCAGGCTGCACAGGACCTTGTCCAGGAGGGTCTTGAATATCTCCAGAGAAGGAGACTCCACAACCTCCCTGGGCAGCCTGTTCAAGGGCTCGTCATCCTCAGAGGGAAGAAGTTCTTCCTCATGTTCAGATGGAACTTCCTGTGCTTCAGTTTGTGCCCATTGCCCCTTGTCCTGTTGCTGGGCACCACTGAAAAGAGCTTGACCCCA
>Ga0065711_1027430_pt1 | contig 49592 bp, 21 predicted proteins | sample Hoacrofraction12_FD_59098 | JGI IMG/M metagenome (GOLD analysis project Ga0065711, IMG submission 59098) | Hoatzin crop microbial communities from Cojedes, Venezuela - Epithelial fraction 12 v2 (version 2) | ecosystem: Host-associated > Birds > Digestive system > Esophagus > Crop | place... | reverse complement strand
CGGGTGGGGCCCGGGCGCTGCTCCCCATCCCCGTGGCGGCCGCTGCCAAGGAGACGGTAGGTGCGTGCGCGCCGCCGGCCTCCCGCCTCACGGCCCGGGGCCCGGCCGCCAGGGGAACCGGCCGGGGGCGGCGGAACGACGCTCCCCGCCATTTCGCCGTGGAAACGGCTGTGACGGGTGGCGGCCAGGCCGCTCTCCGGGGCTGTCGCGCAGAGGTGACCCTGCCTGGAGCCGGCCCCGGGGCTGCGGGGCGAGGCGGCCTGCGCGGGCGGGTCCCCCGGAGAGGGGGGCGGGGGCCGGAGCTTGTCCCCAAGGAGAGGGGGGCAGGGGATGGAGCTTGTCCCCGGGGTGATGGGGGCAAGGCCCAGAGCTTCTCCTCAGGGAGAGGAGGGCAAGGGCCGGAGCTTGTCCCCAGGGTGAGGGGGGCAAGGCCCAGAGCTTATCCCCAGGGTGAGGGGGGCAGAGGCCAGAGCTTCTCCTCAGGGAGAAGAGGGCAGGGGAAGGAGCTTGTCCCCGGGGTGAGGGGGGCAAGGCCCAGGGCTTGTCCCCAGGGACAGTGGGGCAGAGCCCAGAGCTTGTCCCCGGTCAGGAGAGAAGAGCCGTCGTGGTGGGCGCCTTGGGGTGGAAACCGTGTGCATCCCACTCTGCGTTTCGTCTCTGGAGCCGTCCTAACAAATCTTTCTTTTTCTCTGATAGAAAATATTATTTTGCAAATGGAACCGCTGCTGGCAGTGCGAAACCTGTGTTCATCTTCTCGGCATTTAGGATAATTACCTTTTCATTGTAAAATTGTCGGTTGAGTGATAAGTTTTATGCAGAGCTGCATGAGGAGCGTAGCACTTGGTGTGAAGGAGTAACACTTCGGTTGGGCTAACTCAGCACAGACATGGGTTGGCAAACCACGGGTGACAAAGAACGGTTGACGTGAGCCTGGGAAATGGAGTTTCCTGGGATAGGGAGAAAGCCCCGCACAGTGCCGTGTGTAACATGCGGTGATGACGGGGTTCGTTTCGTTGAAAAATTAGGTATTTCTAAAAATGTCCAGGGCCATGAGTAGGTGGTTTGTCAGGATGGTATCTGCTAAGGCTGGAAATGGGTGCAAACAGCCTGCTTTCTGTAGGTCAAGTTTCTCTTTTATAATATGTTTGGGAAGAGGATCTGCATATTTGCAGTGGAGGCCTTGGGGTCAGGTATGAGTGTTGGTAGCCCTTTGCCCTGAGTTGTTAGGCAAAAGGCAGGTTCTGTTGCAGCATCCTTTACAAAGGGGTGTTGAGCCAGGTATTTTTGATTATTCATGGGTACTTGTTGCCTTGAGCGCATTACTGTGGCACAGAGGACCAAAGACAAACTCTTGCAGCCTTTCATACTGTTTTGATTTGACAGAACTTCATGTTGTTTTACTTATCTGGTCTTAATTCTCGGTCTTCTTTCAAGGGAAGTGTGGCTGCTGCACCCTTGAAACGTCGATAAATTTAGTGTGATGTGTAATTGTGAATTTTCACACACATCACTGTAAAAGCAACTGAGGTTGCAAAGTCAGAATGAAGGTTATATTTGAATCAGTGTAAAATTAAAAAAAATGTGATATGCATCTTCTGTATACACAAAGACTATTTTTCAAAGACAAACACTGGGGGAAAAACAGGGAAAGAAAAAAATTAACACGCTTGGTTTTATGCTGCTGTGTGGAAAAGGGCTCTAATTATTTCAGTTTTCCATTTGCATAGCAGAATACTTGAAAGATTAACTTGAAAGAAGTCCACTTAGTTTGTGTGGTCAGACTAAATGCACAGACTGACATCTTAGAATATTTGCTTTACACTGCAATTTTTTATTTTTGAACGAGTGGTCTCATTGATTTCAAATTGCAGATCTCGGTGCTCAGCATTCCTGAAATAATATCCTTTCAGTTGAAGCCCCCTAAAAATGATAGTCGAATAGCTGTGGAAAATTTGGACTTGGCTAACAAAATGAGTATTTTTAGGTGAGGGTTTGCATAGGTTCGTAACTTACTTCTTAACAGAACAGCCACTAAAAAAACCAGTCCTGACACTAAAATGACCAGCCTTTGCAAAACCTGAAATCCTTTCCTTTAAAATGTGGAATTGCTGGAGATTCTTTAAAAATTGTTCTAACGTGGGCAAAACAAAATCTATCCCCTCCCACAGTTTTGGGTTCCCTTCAAACAAATCCATTCTGAAACATTAACTGAGAATGGATAATTTCATTTTTAATGGTTAACACATAGTAAGTTTATAAGTGAAAACAGCATCACAATGTAAAATGTTCAAAGTGTTCAAGAGTATTCAGGACAGCTGTGGCTGTCGCGTTCACATTGTGGGAGTTTAGCCCTGGCCAGCAGCCACCGCACAGCCCCACACAGCCGCTCGCTCACCCCCTGCTGCGGGGCGGGGGAGAGAATTGCAAGAGTGAAAGTCAGAGAACTTCTGGGTTGAGATAGGGACAGTTTAGCAGGTAAAGCAAGAGCTGCACAGGCAGCAAAGTGAAATAAGGAATTCATTCGCTGCTTCCCATTGGCAGGTGGGAGTTCAGCCGTCTCCAGGAAAGCAGGGCCCCATCACCCATAACGGTTACTTGGGAAGACAGACACCATCGCTCCGAATGTCCCCCCCTTCCTTCCTCTTCCCCCCACTTTATATTGCTGAGCATGACATCATAGGGTACAGAATGTCCCTTTGGTCAGTTGGGGTCAGCTGTCCCAGCTGTGTCCCCTCCCACCTTCTTCTGCCCCCCCCCAGCCCACTCGCTGGTGGGATGGTGTGAGGAGCAGAACAGACCTTGATGCTGTGCAAGCACTGCTCGGCAATAGCTAGAACATCCCTGTGTTATCAACACTTCTGGTCACAAATCCAAAACTTAGCAGCACACCTGCTGCTGTGAAGAAGGTTAACTATCCCAGCCAAAACCAGTAAGCTTATCTAGTCTTGAATTCCCACGTGTCTCCTTGAGATTATTTTTTGGAAAAGTGTAATAAGCAGAATGGCCGCCTTCTTTCATCTAGGCAGGTCTAGCAGACAGCAAAACAGATTTCTGATCCCCCTAAACACTAAAACGGGGGTTAACCTAGTTCATGGCTTGAGTTTCAAAGAACAGCTTTCTTCTTGCAGGTCACCTGCTTCTGGAGGATGTGCATATGGGCTGTGAAAGTGTCTGAAGAGTCGTGCTGGGCCCAGTTAGTATCCGTACAGGTTACTTCAGATTCTGTCACTGAGTCCAAATAATGCTTGGCAGTAGTGGTGGAATACTTAAGAATGTAAGGTTCTCGTATATGCTTCAGCAGTTAGTTGCTTCGTCCTGCTGCTGCCATCTAGTATTTAATGATGCTCTAGTATTTATGGAACCAGTACATTTTAAAAGCGGATTCCAGGACTGACACGGTTACACAGAGGTTGATGGGACACTTTCCCATTCTGTGCCAGTTGAGAAATGAGATACATCATTTGAGAGTAACTGAAACAAAGTACGCCTGAGTCTCCTAGAGAAACGGCGTGTCAGAGTGGCCTGCAGATCCTTCTCCCTGGTCTGTGAAACTGTTACAGCACGCAGCCTGATGAGCAACAGATTTGTGAGTTTATGTACAGGGGAATAAGAAGCTGCTGCTTGCTAGGAGTCAAGTTTAAGCTATGATGTGTGTCACCAGCATGGGGTCAGTGGTGTGGCAAACCTTTTGAACGGGCAAATCTCATGTGATCAGTACAAAAAGAAAAAAATACTTGCTTGACCAAGCACGTTATTGGAGGTGTTCTGGTAGAGAGCAAGTTTTGTTACAGAAGCAGCATGAAGCTGAGGTCCCTGCAGGATTCCCTTTTCCTGGATGCTTTTTGAGACTAATTCCAGTCCTGAGGACCAGGGGTTTGTGTGTAATTACCAGGAGCAAAATCTTGGACGCTATAATAAAGCAGCAGTTCTAATTCCAGGGTTGCTGCCACTTCATGTTTCAGAACTGAAGAAAAATTCTGCCCCAGAGGTGCTGGTTTTGTGTCTGAAGATTTTGGTGAAGGCTGGCAGAGCTCTGCTAACAGACAGCTCCTTTGGAGTCTAGGAGATGCTTATGCAGAGCAGGAAACTCTTTGTAAGAACGATTATTTTGATACAGATCCTCCGTACTGACAACTGAGAAGAGTATCGACCCAAGAAGAGCCCTGATCCAACATACTCCTTACGAAGTGTTTAGCTGGTTGGAACAGCTGCGTATCATGTTTTTTTTCAAGAGAATTATTACATTTTTAGAAAAACGTAATCCAGTGTGAGAATTCCTCAGAGGAATTAATATTTGCCTTCTAGTTCCTTGCTTCGATGTTTCTTACTTCAGAATTCCATTTGTAAAGCTTGTTAAAATGGTCCTGGAAATACCAACGATGGCTCTTTGCACTCCAAGGAGATCTTTTCTGTAATCGTGTGGACGCTGTGTAAAGGTAGGGAACACCAGGTCTCTATTTTTATGAAATGTTGTCTGAGAATCACTTCCTTCAGGGGCGATTTACAAATGAAAGGGGGGGCAGGGAGGGACAGGCACAGAGTATGTACTTCATCACGTTTCTTGAAGGCACGCTCATTTCCAGGAGAAGGAAGCTGCATACTTTGGATGTTTCTAGCGGTTTTTTTTCCTAGCACCTCAGCAGTACTGTCAAACTCTCTCTTTGTGAAAATACTCAAAAGGTCAAGTTTATTTGTAGCAGCACATTTCTGAGTGGATTACATCATGTGTTTCCATCTCTGTGAAACGAAGAAGACGACTTCAACTCCAAAAAGTAAGGCAGACTCCCCTAGGGAGGAGACTCTCCTGCCTGCTCAAAGAGGATGCTGTATGAAGGGGTGCATAAAGGATCATTTTTGCAAGAACCACTTTTACCTGACTGTTTTCCATAAGCACAGTGCATTTCATGTCATAGGTCAGTGGCCAAATGTAGGAAGATGGTTTGCTCTTTGGCTGATGGCATCTGAGACCCCTTGCTGTCGTCAACCCAAGAAGGATACTGCTTGCCAGACAGCTGTAGAGAGAGCCATGCTGAAGGGAAAGGAAGATTTACCTCTCGGCATTAATTCTGTGTTGCTCAAGATGTTAAAGAAGGATGATGCGTGTTTGAGACAGACAGATCCAGCTTTTAGCCTTGCATGGAGTGAAGCATATAGACATGTATAGCAGGATATACACACTGACTGAAGCTTCTTGAAGAACTGCTAGAGGCTGAGTAACTTCCACGTGAAACTAATGCAAGAAGGACTGTTGGCGAATATTTTAGCGTAATACTTATTTTGGAGGATTTCTGGAATAACTGTGCTTACAGAAAAACATTGTTACCCCAAGGATTTCCTGTAACAGAATTGTATTTGAACAGGTCCCTTTTTACAGAATTTTAAACACATTCCAGCTTCCTATGCTTGTAAATATTTTAATATAATGTCCTTATCTCAGTGAAGCGGGATCAACTAACAGAATTGTTGGCTGTGCTAAGTAGAAATATAACTTCAGTAAGCATCAAAACAGTTTTGTCTACTTTGGGATTTTCCCACACTGGAAACTCGACGTTTAACCTTTTGGCCACCCAGCATGAAAACAAAATTGTGCTACTTTTATCTACTTGGGAGCATATTAAATAAGCCTGAAGTCAAATATAAACGAAGGAAGTAAGGAACAGAATTGCTTTGAAAACCTTTTTATTTTAATAATTTGCACAGATTCTCATTGATGGAAGACAGATTACTTTGCAAGCAAAAAATTCAAAGAAACTCACTCACTTGAAATAAATTAGTTGAAGATTAAACTGCTGTGACAGAACATATTTTTGACTGCAAGCAAAAGGTACTTTTAGTAGTAAATGTTGGCTTTAGCTGAAATAGTCTCGCCTTTATCTCAGTTGGAAAAAGCAAGAGAACACTGATTTGACTTGGAACACAGTGAAGTTGTGTTTTTTACATGATACTGTTGCAGCTTTTTGCCTCATATGCATGCACACACAGCATCTATGTTTACCCATTTGTTTTGTAAAATGTTTTGTGTTATTTGTAGATACCGTCAGAATCTGGGGATGGAGTATTGTGCTGGGTTTTGGTAATGGATTCTTGTGGATTACTTCTGCAGAGCTTTACAAGCTTGTAGGGATCAGTTTTTCTAATTCTCAAGTGAAAAATCCTGTATCTGGCATGTGAGCTGGTCTCTATGGGAAAACTAGATCTTTTGCCACAGAGTAGAACTTCTTAATTACTGACTTGAAGTAATATGAGACTAACACTTGGCAAGGAACATTTCTTTTGTGTTTTTTAATAGAAAAGGTAATGATGTCATGTTTTATCTTCTGCACTTTGCCTCCGCTGAACCTGAGCCATATCATTACCACTTGTTGATATTTTCAAGTACTTTGGGGTCATAACTACTGCAAAAAGTGAGTTACTTTAATGTCACTCTGTGAGCTCATGTCCCGTGTTAGGCCATTGTACGGCAATGTAGAGTTATTGCATGGATTTCCCTGGAACACCGTACAGCTGAATTCACATTATGCCAAATTCGGACAGACCATATCTCTGAGGTAAGAGAGCCAGGAAGACAAACATGGGAGCAGAAATGGAGATTAGCCCCTGCTTCAAGGAAGTTCGAGTAATACATGGAAGCCTTTGGTGAGAGCACCAGACTTCCAGGGCATTTTGACTTGTCTCCATCAATAGACGCAGTACGTGGAAGATGAACCCAAAATGGGAATGAGTTTTGCACAGAAATTTTGCTTGATGGAAAGTCTGGATTTTCTTCCCTCAAGTTTCTGCTGTGAATACAGGAAGAAAATACAGAGGGATATAATTCTAAAAGAGGTTCTGCGAGGAATGATTTCAGTGTTGGTTGACTGGAAAATAAAGGTGATGAGATGTGGTGGTGTTATTGTAGCTTTAGATGGCCCTCTCAAAACGTCGTACTTCTGGAAAAAAGTTTTTAAGGAATTCTGTTAAGTCCTCAAAATACGTTAATGGGGGAGCATTATCATAATATTTTTATTTGCGTAATAAATTTGAAAGTTTGGAGGCCTTTTCCAGCTTTTTTAGGCTGTTTGCAAGACATTTGTGGCATAGATTTATGAGGGAAGCAGACGTAGTTGACATGTGATACTCTTCATTCAGAGAAGTTCCCTGCCAGGTTACCAGTTGGTCTTCAATTTAAGTTTTACTTACCTTGTTTTGATAAGCTGATGTTAAAATGGACTTTCTTATGGGAAATGTTTCCCTGTGTTTCCTTTGCCTGGTGGTCATTTGCATATAAGTGCTGAATCCGTTTAATCCATTTTAGAAAGTGCTTTGAAATGTCTCCTCTGTATGAGAATTAGGTACATGTATATACATTTTTGTGTTGAGGAACAGCAAGAAAATAGGCTAAGATCATTTTTTCTCCTCAGCTGGTTTAAACTGCACTTAGAAGAGCCACACAGTCTCTGTTCTTGGTTTTGCAGAAGGCAGGTGGAAGCTGAGACCGTGCATATCGGCACCCCAGAAAGGTACTGTGTTCCCACTGCAGTGCTTCTGCAGGGGTCCGGCACAGGGGAATGGGGAGTGGGAGGTGGAATACGGAGCGACAAGGTACAGGAGTTCGAGGGAGGAAGGGCAGAAGGATGATAACCGTGAGCTGTTTGATTACAACTGTTAACACTTAGATTTTTTTTCAGAATAGGGAAAAGATAGTATATTGTTCGTGAGTGCTGATGAGCTTCAGTCTTGCCTCTTCTTGTTTACCATGAGTTGTGAAGGAAGGATAGAAATTCTGGCTACCACCTAGATTTTTGGTTTCAGCTGCGGGGCTTTTTTTTCCCTTGAAATTCTAACGGCAAAATAGGTCAGTGTACACGTGCAGGTAAACCAGAGCTAACCAGCTATGCCTAAAATGAAGATAGTACAGCTGTTGGGAGATTCGTGACATTCTGCTTGAAGGAAATGGCCATGTCCAGTTTTTAAAAGGCAGAGAACTATAACATGATACAGGATCATAGTCATTAGTAGGCAGGATTGCCAAGAGGATTAGTAAACAGAAGCATAAAAAAAATCTCCCCTCTTTTGTTTGTCAGAGAGATGTGCTTTCATGAAAGTTTTTGAAGATTGTTGGTAATTACAGAGAGATTTAGTCTGGATAAGCTCTTAAAACTTCAAATAGAAATTAGAATTTTATTGAATCCTGTTCACTCCTTCACTAACAATACCTTCCCTGAGGTACGAAGCATCTCATTTCTGCGTCTTGTTCATGTGTCCATTGGGTTTGATACTGATGCGGCTACAATAAGATTGCCTAACCTGGGCATAAATATGAAATAAATCAGTTGAAAGCACTTGGTGTCACCACGATTTTCATACTTGCCTCACTGGATTATGATCTGCTGATGTCTTGGAAAACAGGAGACGTTTCATAGTTATGTGTTGAGACCAATTTCTTAAGTGAATGCGTGAAGAGGTGCAAATTGAGGTCCTACTTTAGAATAGCTTGGCTTTTAATTAGTGTATTGATTAGTTTCTAATAATTAAAGCTTTTATGCAAGAGACTTATAGTTGCTGTATGGTACGTAAAATGCTAAGGAGTAATAGAAGAAGAAAAGCTCTGAGCAAGAAATTTGGAAATAAAAGAACATTATTCCCAAAGATGGTTTTATTTGTCAGTTTGCTAGGGTGCTTGCCTGGAGTTTTCTGCAGCCAGACCTTGCTTTTATTTGGACATTTGGTGTGTGAACCAGTGATCTAATAGACGTTAAGCCCTGTATGTATTTGTTTGAGTTTGTGTTGGGTCAACGGCAGAAACAACCTGTTTTGATATTTTCAGATAAACCCACAAAGCTCAAAAAGAAGTGGTATTTTTACTCCTTAGAATAAAATTATGCTTAAGCCTGCAGTTTTCCCATGGCTTTAACTTGGAGTAGGTGGAGCTTGCTGCTGGAACAGGTGAGATTTTCTTTTCCGTCAGCTGCAAGTTCTTGTGGCCTGGGTATTGAAACAAAGAACTGTTCTTGTGGGGTAGATCCAGGCATTTGTCTGGCTGAAAAATAACACACGAAAACAAGCTTCTTAGACCAGTTCCCTTAACCAGTTTGACACTCGGAGCAATGAACATAAAGCGCCAGAGCAAGGGCGTGCGGGGTGCTGAGCCTTTGGGGAGGTGCTGCTCTCTTTGGTGGCAGCCTGGAGTCCTACCAGGTTACAACGACTTTGAGCTAGAGCATGAAATATTGGCATTGCTGTACAGTCAGAGGGAAGATGTAGATTGGGTAAAATGAGGCAGAAATGAAGGCTTTGCAGACCCGAGTACTGGCTTGAGTTAAGCTTCAGCGTGTCTTGAAAATTGCATGTTTGCAGTATGTTATTTTATACTTACAGTAGCATAGAGTAGTTAAGATAATGTTGAATTCATGTGTCTGAGAATTTAGCAAATGCTTTTGGAAGTGTCTCAAGCGAAGCATTAAGCAGTAGTACCTGAGATAGTGTGAATTTCTTGAGAGAGCGAAGAATCTCAGCGTGCTCTCCAAATACTAACAGTGATCAACACTAAGATGGTATTTCTTAAGTGATACATTATCTACAGATTCCCCTGATTATTTATGATTGATTATGACTGATTAAAATAATACAATACATACTGCATGTTACAATACGTACTGCATGTGTAATATGGCCTTGAAGCAGTTTCTTCTCTGAAAATTAACGTTGCAGAAATATTGCTTTATTACTTATTCTTACAACCTGCATATATTCAAAAGCACGCTTGCAATAGTGATGAAAGAACATGTATCAGAAAGAAGATAGATTATTAAAATGCAAATCCAGAGATAATCAGTTATGTCACTACAAGCTCTACCAGAACAATTGAGTCATGTAAATCCCACAAGAAGGCGTAGCGTGAATGCTACTGGACTGCTGAAGGACCGGTAAGGCCATAATATACAAACAGTGAGACAGGGCAGAAATATTTTGGCTTGTATGTGAGTATGTCAGAAGAGAATTCAGCTTTTTTCTGTCATGCTAGGCTGAGTTTGTAGGTCTGGCTGTGTTGTTTTGGTTTTTTTTCCTCCCCCTGTTTAATTTGGTAATGGTTTCAAAATGATAAAAACCACAAAGACCAGGTTTAAAGCTGCTTCTCAGGCAGAAGTGCAGAATATTTGTCTGTAGAGCAGTCTACTGAAAATTAAATTATTGTATAAGCATTTCTGTTACTTTCTGTGATGGTACAAGAGACAACCCAGAAAGTGAACTACACAGTCAGTAGTCTTTTTTCCTTCTAGAAGGGTGTTTAAAAAGTACTAAGACTCCCATATATAAAATCAAGAAATTGTGAGTCTTCTGTTACATTGTGGTGATACATGTGACTTTTTGTTTTGTTTTTTTTTCAAATAGAAGGTGTTTGACCTCTTCTAGACACATTAATTTTTGATGTGTCTATTTTACAAACATAATTTAATCTCCTAGCAACAACTGAGGCCATAAAATTTTGTTTCACTGCAGTAGTCTTACTAATGTTTTATTTTTTAAGGACATTGTTTGGAAAGCAGAAGGAACGCGAGCCCAGATTTTTTACTCAGCAATATAAATGTACCTTTGCTTCTACTTGATGAAATCTGAAACCTGTTCTTAGAACGCTTTTGGAAAACCAATTTCCATTTGTGGTTAAGGACTGTTCTCTCTTAGGGGACAGCAACTGCAGACATCTCCCACCTTCTCTTTGTGTTTAGATGCCTCTCTGAATAACAGAGTTTATTTGGATTTGTTCTTAGATGTTAAAACATAGATATTAGTTAAACCGTGTGCTACTTGTTGCCTTTCCTTAGTTGGACACCTGAAGAGTATTAGGGATACTGTATGAAATGTCAAGAATAGTGAGGACACTGGCAGCTTGGGGTAGTTCGTTGATAAGATGCTGCATTCCTATTTTAGCGTACCAGGAGACATTAGTTATGTCATTGCTCTTCCTTTTATGAAACAGTTTGGGTTGTTTTTTTTCATCTCTGAAAAAAAGTTCAATATACTTACATTTTCTTAAGATACTGATTCCACAGAGGAGCTTGCCTCGTTACAGGCTAAAAAAAGTTTTTAGATAGCGGTAGCGCATTTTCTGTCTCAAGGTTTGGCAGTGTAACACAGAGATGTAATAGTTCAGACAACTTATAGTTTTGCCCTACTAAATTTGCATGTAAATCATCTGGATGGTGCATAAACCAGAAACTCCTGACATCTATAAACTCTCATGAGGTGTGAACTTAGTGCCATGTAGTACTTCTGTAAGTCTGGAGGAATAATTGTGCTCTTCTCTTCTTCTGTACCCCCAAGTATGGTAGCTTTAATTGCATTGGATAATTGAAATAGCAGTATCCGTGGAAGATTTATGCTGGCGTCTGTAACGGAGGTTTCTTGCCTATTGTTGTCAACAGCTACACTCTACACTAAGAAGCAATATAAAAAAAGTGTTATTCCCTTCTCTTTTGGAAATGTCAGACAACTGAAGTAATTCTAGCAGAGTTGTTTAAAGTCAAACTGCTGAATTACATGGACTTTGTTGCGTTAAAGTTGCCCCTTTTTCTATGATTTAAGAGCCTAAGTTCTTCTCTTTTTTCTTCTTTTTTGTTTCCCTCCCCCGGAGCTTGGGTGGTGTCAACAATTTCAGTGCATGGAGATTTACTGGTAGAATTGTACAAGACTGAAAAGGATGGCAGTGAAATCCCAATTGTAGTTTCAGCTCTTACTGTACAAAAATATTTGGGTGCATCTGACTTTATGAATTATCACCTTTACATTTACAGTTTCTTTATGGTGAATGGCAGTGGCAATTGTAAACCAAAACTTTTTGCATACATTAAAATTGTTTCCTTCTGTCTTTGAAGGTTACAGAAAACAGATCAGACCTTGAAGATTTACACCTTTATGCAACTCCTCGGGAGCAACGGTTTCGTAGGTTTGCCAGTTTAGAATTTGAAGGACAGCTCTATATGACTCCATATGACTTCATTCAGGCTGTCACAAATGATGAACCCAAACGTAAGCAGGAGTTTTATATTGATAAAATTGCTAGGGAAAATGCCAGTGGTGAATGTTATTTTTGCTTTTGATTACTACTTCTGTTTCTTGTTTGGTAAAAAGGTGCTGCATCTTCCAGAATTTTATTTTTAATGGTATCCAAGTGCATGCAATCAGTATCGTGGTTGTTATTAGATTATAAATATCTGTATACTAGTCATTAGTTAAACGTTCTTGTCTTGGAGGTCACGACAGCTTGACGTGCATGAAAGACAAGAAGTTCATTTGTACCATGTGCATTGACACGGTTACAGTTACGGGTTCTTCCTAGGCAGGCCGGTATTGCTGTAAAGCGCTTACCTCTTCTGGATAGTGTCTGTGTAAATAGGCAGGCAGGATACGATTTCCCTAAATAATTCGTAGTAACATTGTTTTGCAGTTTTTGCCATCTTAAATTGTCATCTGCTGTCGTGTTGGGGTTTTTTTGCCCTACAGAGATTTTATAACCGTGTCACATCTTTCTAAATAACGTACTCTGAGATCCCCACAGGGGATCCTCTTTCACACTTAAAAGTTGCCAGAGTTAGCACTATGTTAATGAAATATGAATATGTTAATGTTAACTAGCAACTTTAGTTCATTTATTGCAAAAGTTTTGCTTTGCGTATCAAAGGGCGACTAAATAGTAAGGTGATCCATTTCTGATCTAGTTTGATTTCCTGGCCCTCAGGCTTGCGCCGCATTGGGAGCAGCACACAACTTCTGGGGAAAGTGAATGTCTTTGCTCAGGTGTGACATGTGTAATGACTCACCTTACATCTTTCTTCCCAGAGTCTGCACCACAAAGCTAGTGTAGAGAACAGTCAAAAGTAGCTAAAACAGTCAGAGGAGAGCTTAAAGCTCTGTGCAGATGTTCGATATTTTCCCTTTGTTCTCTTAACAGTAATGAAACAAGAGGAAAGAATTCAGCCATGGCACATCACTGATCAAAACTTCTGTAACTTTTGAATAAAGATATAATCTCATTCTAACAGTGAAGACAGAAGACAGATGTTAGATGGTGAAAACTTGCAAAACTTTGAAACTGTTACCAGAAGGCAAATCTTTATTCTCTTTTTTCTTTTTTTTGCTCTGCAGTTAAAAGAGAGGCAGCAAATTCCTTATCACAGAAGTTAATACAAACACACATCAGCACTTTATATCTGCTTCCTCTGCCCAGATCTCCAAGCCTTCCTTATTTTGATACTGTGGAATCGGATTGTACCATGTATGGTCCTGAAGCCTTTGTGCTGTGTACTGGACATCAGTTGAACATTTTGTTTTAACTCCATTTTGTAACAGTTTCACCACACTGTATGTGTGGTTTGCCATTAAGATTTTTCCATGCCAGTGAAATTTTATGCCACCTGCTCTCTCACAGCAAGTATTCAGATTTTAAAACACAAAGCCAAAAAGCGATAAACTCACAAGGGCATTCTGCTCGTCTCATGCCAAAGAACAAATCTGGAGTTGAACAGTCAGGCACCATTCTGAGTTCAGTGCAGCAAACCTTGTTTCTATCAAATCCTTCCTGTACATCCAGTTCACCTCTCAGACAGACGGCAAAACTAACCTGGATGTCCTTTAGTTTTACAGACTAGTGTCAGAGGTTACCTGACTCTGATCATTATTTTAAGGGATACTGTGAGAGGCTGTAACTAAGTAGAAGTGGATGACTTCATGGTAGTGGAGGTTCTGTTGTCTGGGCCATTTGGACGGAAGGCTGACAGGCAGGCAGTAGTAGATGGAGTAGGTGACCTGCAGATTACACTTCCAGCCTCTGGCCCCTGACTGTGTTAACTTTAACCTTTGTACAGCAGCTTTGTCAAAGTAGCGCTTTGTCTGTTTGGGCAAGTCTTAATTTTCTGTCTTGCTTTATTGAAAGTAGTAAGTTTAAGTAAGGTATTTTTCTGAATAAAAGAATACACTCTAAACAGCTTATCTTGTATTTTGGATCATTTTGTTAATAAGTTGCAAGTTATAAATAATTGGGTCCATTCAGGCTGTCATACTAGAGCATCTGTATTTCACAGAAAAAAAAGAACATGCACCTGGGGTTTTTTTTTGTGGATGAAGACTAGAAAGGTCTTGAGTTTTGTCAAAAAGCAAAAATGCCCTTTGAAGAGTAATAATAGTAGCTCTTTATGTCTGCTTTATAGAAAAGCTAATAATACTAGACCTGAATGAGATTTGTCGTGGAGTGAATGCGTCTATTGTGATTGATTTACTTTGGAAATCTTGTAAACCCTACAAAAGTCAAGAGGGTGTTCACTTCCTTTTTTGATTAAACACTAACTAATATGGTCAGAGTATATTTTCTTTTACAGAATGTAACTTTTGACTCCAGGCAGTTATTATAAAAAATATAAAGTGAATGCAGTAATTAAGTTGTTGCTGCTGCCTTTATGGTGCAAGCTTTCCTTTGGGACAATACAATATTTTTAACAGTCATGCTTGATATATTTTTATTATTTGAATATGGGTTTATATATTTAGAAAGCCACTTAAGGGGAAATATATTTTGTTCCCTTTAGCTCTAAGTATAGTAATTTTACCTTAATACTGAGCTGTAAGAAGAATGTATATACACAGAAATCTTCATTTGCTTGTCTGGAAAGAAAATCTATATATAATGTATAAGACTGGGAAATTATCTGATTGAAAAGTTAGATATATTTATCATCTGAGTTTTTTATGGTAGGCATAAACATTTACCAATTTGTATGGCAAATGAGGTTGGTTTGGGGGGTTTTGTTTAGTATTTTGAGACAAGACTTTAATTGTCATGAAAAAATTAAACTGAAAAGTATATGAAAATCTCTTAGCTCTTATGATGTTGCTTGATACAACTCCATCATAGTTAGAGTGGGGTTTGTGGACAGTCTTGGTGCTAACCTTTACCAAGATGTAAAACTAAAATTTCAGTGAGTTTCTCACCGTGAACTGATGAAAGACCATGATGAGTAGGTTCTGTATCATGATAATTATTTAACAGAGCATGGAGTTCATCATGAGGAAGGGATTTCTAATACCACAGAGTGTTTTGCTCTGTAAAAATGAGCCTTTACCAACCAAGAAGTTACGGATTTGACCACATGCTCTGCTACTTTTTATACCTTTGTGAATTCTGGTATTCACAGTGCTTTATCTTAGTATTGAATCTGTGCAAATGTTTGTCTTGAGACGGTGGTGATGAACCTCAGGTCTTGAATTCTTGGATGGTTGTGGACAACTGTTGTCGGAGGCGAGTGCCTTTCTCTGCTCCTGGAGTCTGTCACGTAAGGCATTAGGAAGAAAGCGTCTGCTCAGTCTTCACAGAATCACAGAATGTTCGGGGTTGGAAGGGACCTCTGCGGATCATCTAGTCCAACCCCCTGCCGAAGCAGGGTCACCTACAGCAGGCTGCACAGGACCGCGTCCAGACGGGTCTTGAATATTTCCAGAGAAGGAGACTCCACAACCTCCCTGGGCAGCCTGTGCCAGGGCTCCATCACCCTCAGAGGGAAGAAGTTCTTCCTCATGTTCAGATGGAACTTCCTCTGCTTCAGTTTGTGCCCGTTGCCCCTTGTCCTGTTGTTGGGCACCACTGAAAAGAGTCTGGCCCCATCCTGACACCCACCCTTAAGATATTTACAAGATCCCAGTAAGGTCTTAACTCATCAGTTTTCACTGCGAACGAGCCGTTCCTCCTGAACTGGAGGCCCTCATCAGCTCCTACTTACACAAAATGGAGTAAAAGGAAGGATGAATCTGAGTTACTAGGAATGGCTGAAGGAAGTCGTAGCACCTGGTGTAGTTTCAAGGATTTTTTTCTGTGTTTGCTTTAAAAGGTATGAGTAGTCCCTGACACAAGGGCCAGAATCCAGGTCTCCCTACAATCTGCATTGTGATACTGCTGCTACTAAATAATCTTTTCAGAATATTAATACCACAGGTTAGGACGAACACCCTCTGTTTCCTGTTTAGTGTTTTAATGGTTTATTTTGGAGGTAGAATGTCTTTTCTCTCACTGAAGCCAAGTTGGCTTAAAAACTATACATCTGAATTGGTTCTTTAAAGTTAGGAGTTTAGGTATGTGTTAAGCTAATTATTTTGTTCATAACATAAAGAGAATTTTTTGGACCCAGGTTGAAGATGAGCCTCATGAAGTAGGGAGAATACCTCTTCTTTGGCTAGAAAACACAGTACAGATGCAGTCTTATTTTTATGATGCCACATTGGCGTAACTTAATTCTGTGCATTCATAACTTTGTCTTTTGTTGCAGGTGCTAAAAAGTGGCGATCCCTTTCCAAGCAGGTGGGCAATAATTCCCGTGCTGTCTTATAAGCATAGATGTGGATACATTTACTTTTTTTCCTGTTGTAGACTTAGTCACAGGAGAAATAAGGTAATTTTAAAATCTTTGTTTAAAAACAAAAAAAAGGAGAGACTTTAGTTTCTTCGGGTTTGTGCCTTCAGACTCAGTTGAATCCAGAATCTCAAAGATGCTTGAGCAGCTGTGCCTGTTGCGCTAGATTTACTGACGTCCGCAAGCCTCCATCAGTTCCTTTCTCAGCCCGTATCTGACTTTCTTTAGTGTCTAAAACTGTAACAGGTGTATCGAAAGCTGCCTGAAATACTCATGCACCTCTGTGTACTTTTTGTGATATTTAAGTGCCTTTTACTCTTTTTTTGAACTGCAAAAAGACTGTCTGTATCCCTGTATTTTAAGCAAAGTACATTCATATTCATGGGTGAAGTTTGCTTTACTTCAGGTTGAGTGTTTTAAAAGAACAGTTGCTTGGAGCTTGTATGAAAACCTGACTGAAATCCAGGGGGGCTTATCCTCGTCTTCAGTGAATTTGAGCAGTGCTGAGTAATTCCAGCAACAAATACGTTACATGTCTCTCTCCAGCTCTGCAAACACTTTGTATTCATGTAGATGATCAAAAATCGGAATAATCATGTGTGCAAAATTTATGGATGTGCTTGAGTACTTCCAAAGTCATTGTGGTAAACCAAAGTTAAATCAAGTGGTAGATTTGCATGCTGTTCCTTGTCTTTTATAGTGATTTGCTAGCATTTGCTCATAATCTGTCAACTGCTTCATTAGATATTTAAATATGTGATTTTATTTTTTAGGAACTGAATCAGATCCTTATGGAGACACCACCAGTTTGGAAAGGATCATCCAAACTTTTCCGTAATCTTAATGAGAAAGGTGAGGGAGAAGAATTTATTTTCCTGAACCAAATTATCACTTGTATTAATGTATTGTGGCTAAAATGATATTGTACTTCAATCTGAGTCACAGCTTCAAAAAGATAAAAAGTGTTTGTTGCTTGCTACATTTTACAGCTTGGAATAGTTCCCTTTAGTCTCTACAGTGTTTTAATTGTGCCATCTTCCAGCTAGCCGCTTTAAGTGAACTGTTGTCTTAGAGTTTCTTGAAGTGATGTTTGAGTGTTCCAAGTTCCATTTGTTGTAATGAAGGATGATTTATAGACGATAGATAGAATATTCTAACAAAGACATAATATCTCTTTACTTTTCTTAACGGGTTCAAAGATGTGGTTATTTTTAAGGAAAGTAATGTTATCTTATATTATTGAACAAGCATTTTCTTCACAACACAAAGAGACAGTTTCAGTAATGCTGTATGTCCCTTTAAATTCTGCAGTTGAGGCTTTTGATAGCTTTTAAAACTCACACTATTGACAAAGGAAGAGCCACGAGCCACTCGTGGTCTCCTCTGTTTTTTTTTTTTTGTTCTTTCTTAATAAGCTCCATCACTTCAAAACAAAAAAAAAAACACAGGAAAAAAATGCTATGATGGCTTGTGTACAGACACTTAAAAGCTATTTATGGTAAATAATCCATATCTTCCTTTGCTGATACTCAGAATGGCAAAGGTCTGGTGAAGCATTTTAAGTATTTTTAAAAGCAGCCACAAGTACTTGCTATTTTATAAAGACACTTTATGAATGTTTAAAATAAGCATGCCAGCAACAAAAGTACAATCATACATTTGCATGTAATTGATGAATCTAATTTAAATGCAGATCAAATTCATGAAAGGAGTAAGCCCCAGGCTGGAATCTCTGATGCATGGAGGCACTCACTTTTTTCCCTGAGTCTGCAGCCCGAACTCCTGAGAGGCAGCAACTGGCATTTCTCTCACTGTATTTCCTTGTATGTCCTTGCTCTGGGCTGCTCTCTGTATAGTCAGGACAGCTGACTTTTTTGAAATATTTATTACATAAAAATTCATCTTCAGAATCTGTTAAATCAATACATTATCGGTTTTAAAAAAATGTACCTGGATGTTGCTTATGAAGTCTGTAATAAAATGTCTGCAACATGCAGTCTTGATTCAACAAGATCTTCCTCCAGTTTTCTGCCAGTGAAATTCTGCAGAAGTTGATGTAATTAAGAGGCCTCAAACCTGACGTAATAAGCTGGTAAAATTAGTAATAAACTTTAGCACTTACATAGCTTTTCAGCATGCTTTATGAATAAGTGCGTTCCGTCATCCCATTTTATAGGTAATATAAGAAAAGATGATGGGTCTTGTGGCTGATAAGGTCGTTCAGTAAGCCAGTGAAAGGAATGGGCATACAATTCAGGTTTCCTTAATTCTAATTTAGTGTTTATTTAGTACATGACAGGAACACTCCAAGACTGATTTACTCCTTTTCTTTAAAACATGTACATTTTAATGTGAAACAAGTAGCAAAAGCCTATGTCCATTTATTTTACCATAGATTCATTTAAGTCAGATGAGCCACATAGATTTATGGCAGTTGTCCGTAAGTTTTATTTTTGTGTTTTACCTTGAGTGACTTCTCTCTCTTTGTGATCTAAGAGTAAGCTTTTCTTCCCATTCAGTCATCATTTCAGAGCCTCTCTCCCATAACACTCCGAGCAATCAACCAGAACTATCTTAAAATATACCAGTACAAACAAAAGGAGGGAAGGCTTGCAAGGCCTTTTATATTGTTCCCTTCATACCTGTGATGGACTGTTTGACAATTGCACTTTCTTCCTCAGTTTTACGACAAAGAAGGTGTCATCAAACAAACAAAAATACATATTTACATTTATTGACTGGCTATTAAAGAGCGTTTTACATCACTGAATGAGAACATTTGAGGTGTCTGATTTCTTGATAGCTACTTGTCCAAACAGATTCAAGCAGGCCTTTGAAAACTAATTTCTGCAAGCTGTTGTATAAAACCAAGAAGCTAAAGCGTTGTGTTACTTCAGTGCCTGCATTTAGACTTTGCTAATCTTCACTGTGGAGCTATGTGTAAATTGAGCAAAAGGGTAGTTTGTATTAGTAACACATAGTAGCCTTCCTAACTAGATCTACTAGCAATAGTAAAATCTTGGTTCTGAAGACATATTTGCTCTTGGATCAAAAGGTGGGAAAATATCTTCTTTTTCCACGAGTGGAATGGAAGTTGGGAGGGCAGCGTTTCAGCTGGTAAAAGTTGAGGGGTTTAGTGATTCTTTCTAGTATGTGATTTGGTTCCCAAGAGAATTTCGTTCACTGTCTGTCTTTTGTGTTACCTTTATCTTCCAGTCTCTGTGATACCTGTGGAGATCTCTGTGGTTGGTCGTTTTTTCTTTCATGTTTGAGGGTAGGAGATCTGATTCTCTTGAAAGTGCTCCTCTTTCAGGATAGTCGGCGTTTAGGGAGGAGTATTGCGTGATTGAAGGTTTGGGGAGGCATTTGGACAGTTGGACAGATCCAAGAGAAACAGAGCTGAGATTTTTGTATCTCAGCTATTCAAGAGGGCAGAAAGTCTCTTCTGAGTATTATTTCAGGACAGAATTAATTTAGAACCTTTTGTGCTGTAAATGTTAGTAGAAAATGTCAACGTTTCTTACTTTGGCAGTGTTGAAAGTGCTGATGTTAAATGCGTTCAGTAGTTGTAAAATCCACATGAATGATACAGTGTTTTAAGTTTTCATTGTGCAGGTTTTTCGGTGAAAAAAAATCAGTTGACTGTTTACATAGTCTGTCACATATTCAGTTAAGCCAGATTTTAAAAGATATTTGAACATCCAAAGACATGGCTGTTTTTCTAAAAACTTTTGCACCTGACTTGGACTGAAATCAAGGAGGCAGCCAGCAACTTTTGAAAATCCCAGCTGATAGACATCTTTACTGTCAGGCATCTACATACCTTTTTTTTTTCCTACTCTTTTGAAATAGTCTGATGTTGTGGACTGACTTAACTCTTTTGGTTTTGGAGGCCAGACAAAATCAGTTGGTTAGAAGTCAGGAACCAGTGTTGCTAGTTCAGCCTCAGAGATTGTTAGAGCTAAGGGCTTTTGGGAGAGCTGCAGGTCGTTTCTTACTGAACTGTAAGATGCCTCTCTTCGTTGGTACCATGGGCACGCTGCAAGGTTATCTCTCCACCCCAGAGCTAGAAAAGCAGAAGTGCAGCTTGTGGTACCAGACATGCTATTTGGGTATTCCACACTGTGATTGCCTTTTGACATCTAAGGCGAGATGAAAAGCTGGGAATGTATTCCTTACAGGTCTTCTGAATGCGGAAGAAGAGATGGTACAGATGTCTCTAACAGGCTTTAAAATATTTACCAAAATTTACACATTCATTTAGTAAGAGTTTTAATCTAAATTTCAGGTGATGATTATGAAAATGTGCATGTAAATACAACTCAAAAGCCCAAATCTATGCTTTCGTAAGTAATACGAGGCCAAGTTTTTGATTAATACAGGACGTGCACTTATAAAGCATGTATTGAAGTCAAGAACTGTGTTCAAATGATATGGACCAGGAGGGAGCACTATGAATGTTCTCAGAGTAAATGTTCTCATACTGTTAGAGAGTGTTGTCATGAATTATTGGTGGGGTTTTCAGAAAGAAAATCAAATAAATCATTTATATTAGCTTCTAAGAATCTAGCTAGCTTCTTTTCAATGAGCCATTCTCCACTGACTGTAGTTGTTTATTTGCAACATTTAATGTATATTCTTCCCCTAAAATACTCAAACCCAAACAAAAAACCCCACCACATAGATCAATATTTTAGACAAATAACTCATTGACCAGGTTCGATACAGTCACATGCACACAAGTATGAATATGCATATGCACATGTGGAAAAATTCTCCGTCTTGTACATAGAGTTAATACTTTCAAGTTTGGGATGTGAAGACAAGGTGAAACTAATACCGCTTTTTTTGTTTTGTTTTGTCTTTAGGTGTGATATCTTACACAGAATATTTATTTCTCCTATGTATTTTAACAAGTAAGTATTTTTGGAGGAAAAATCCCAAAACCTCCTTTAGAAATTTCTAAGTTTTGAATCTGTTGCTGTACGTTACAATACTCTTCCCCTCCTCCGCATATCCCAACGTGGGAAAAAAATATGTATCGTGCATCTCTATGTCCATTTAAACCTCTCCTTTCCTACTGGAATCTTGTGTTACGTTTTATTTAAGTGCTTTATTAACTATAACCACTTTTACTGACTGTTGAGAAAGTTGAACCATACGCTTCAGCTAAACCCCAGTTAAGACCTTCAATTTATTTTCTTCTTTGAAATTCTTACAAAATTTCTAGCTGAATTTATTGAAGTTCATGAAGGACCCTGAATATAGGGAGAAGAGAAAGATATACATTCTTACTGATTTGTTTCACCTGTTAGCGCTTAATGGGTGACATCAGTGAGGCAATGATAAAATATAAAATCTGTCAAACTAAACTAAAAGTTTATGTTAGAAAACACTAACAAAATTGAATACTTATTCTTCTGCCACCCATAAAAACAAACTAGAATGACTTAGAGTGAACTAAGCCTGAGACAGACTTTGTTTTGATATTTGAAGAGGTGTCTTTTGGGAAGGAGCAAAGTGTTTTACTTGTCTTTCATTTAAAAGCAATTAAAACATTTCTGTTGGATTCATTAGGGGGTTTTTCAGACATGATCTGGAAACGTATTGTGGATCGGAGCAGGAACTTGACCCTGAACAACTACAATCCCTAACTGGTGGATCGATAGATGGTCTTCCATCATTTCTTTGTTATCTGGACTAACTTTTGGCCATAGTTCATCCATATTGCAAATCATTGAGTATCGCCAAATTGTTGCTTAAATGCTTCACTTACAGTTACCTTCAAAGTCCTCATGTTTTGGGAATAATTTCAAATTCTAACCTGATTTCAAATTTCAGTGACTTTAAGCATGTAAATAAGAAATTCTGGGTCTCCTTCAACACATCATTTCTTATGACCAGAAGTTTCATCCTGTACCTTTTTTGCAAAATTTGTAAAGTGTCTTTTAGAACACTGCGTTTTCATGGAAAATTTATTTTCTACAAATTTGTGGTTTGTAACATAAAATGGACTCATAGTTATGAACTAACACTCTTAGCTACCCAGTCAGCCATTACTGTGAGATATTCTTCTTGGATATTTCATGTTCTATTCTATTGCTACTGTCTATTTCCCCTAATCTAAGAATTTGTGAGCATGACTTCTGTTTCCATAATGTGGATAATGTTGTTTTACAGACGTTATGATTTGCATTTACTATGTACACAAATGTATTAATGTAAATTAATTGAGAATATGGCTCTTATAAACAGACACCAAATAATTTCTTAGAGTTTTATATTTGTTTTCTTTCCAAGCAGATAAATAATTGAATGGGATTTTTTTTTTTACAGAGCCACATGCAGGTTTTAGAATCGCTTTCAACATGTTTGATACTGACGGCAATGAGATGGTGGACAAAAAGGAATTCTTAGTGGTATGTATCTTTTCAGTCTTTGAATATTTTTATGTAATTTTGAAATTCTTGTTTTTGTCTGGATTGAGACTCATAATGATGTCAATAATGAGAACATGAGCTATTCTTCAAAATGTAGTTGTTTATTTGCCTTATAAAATTGTAAATAGTGGCTCCTTATTACAGTGCACAAGTGTGTTGTGTGTAATGATTTTTGAAGCTTAATTCCTTTTTTTATTCTGGATCTTTTTAATTAGTACTACATGCACAGATAATTAGTTTATTAAGATAATATTGCTGTATCAGTGGTCAGCAGAATTATTTAATTGCCAGAATGATGGAGGCATTTGCAAAATCATCTTATCCTGGGAGACCACTTCACTTTGTCATTCATTCTGCTTATAATTTCAGATGACCTGAAAATAATGATGGACATAATGTGATGCTATCATCTGTTTTGAGCAAGATAAATAATAAAATTAAACATCCTGTACATAACGTCTAGTTCATCCCAGGAAATCCATATGCTGAAGTAATTTGTGAAGCTGGGGTTCAGTGTTTTCTTTTTAAGGACAATATTCCTGATAGCAAAATTGACTTTGAGCTGAATAATTTTCACGTGCTTTGGAACAGTTGGCAGAAGGACATTATAACTTGGCAACAGTTTTGTTGCATCCAAAGTTTTGTTGCGTTACAAATCGGAATTACAGTATTTTTTAAACTAGAGCTTTCTTCAGTTTATTACTTGGAAGAAGCATTTCTGTAATTTCTTCTTCCTAATTATTTAAGCAGAGAGTTTATTTTTCTTCTGGTTAGAAATTTAAACAGTTTTTAAAAAGCCCAGATGTAGAAAGAAGTATTAGCTTATTTCACATGTCATTGAGATTTTTGCATTAAGAAGAATTTGGCACTTGAGAGAAAAATCTTCAAAAAATCCTACATCATCCACTATATTTTGATTTTGCTCATGATAAATCTGATAATTGCATCTTAAAATTCAAATACTTCATAAGTTTTCAGGTGATAGGATCCACTAAATACAGGAGAATGATGTTTGCACTGACAAGGATGAAATGAAAAAGCCTTTGAACAAGAGGGCTATTTCATATTTATGTTTATTTCATTTATTTTCTGATTTTAAAAAAAGGAGGAATAATTAATGCTGTTCTAAATTAGTGTTGGTGATGAAGTTAAATATTGATCATTTTTTTTTTGAATCATGAAAAGCAGAAGATTTCCCACTCAAATTTAGGGCTTGTGATTTTACAATGACTATGTGGCTTTACATTAGCAAACTGTACAATACAGTATACATCAGAGTTCTGAATTGGTAATGTCCATATGCAGCAGATGTCTCGGATTACACTGAAACACTCAGTTATGGCAAACATAGTTTTTGACATTTCTTTAGAAATTAACATTTAAAATTTTGTGGTTAGTGGTTTAGAGAAGCTTTCTGAAGACTGCACAAGGCCTTTATTTTCTACTGAACGTGTGCAAGCGATTAATTGAATAAAAAGCATTTATAAGAATTTAATCAGAGGCTTGTAAAAAAAAAAGATATTTGCAGAAGACATCAATTTTTATCTTCATGCTTATTTTTGTAGTTGAGTTTATAAATAAATTTAGTAAATACGTATGAGGAAAAGCCTACTGCTTTACTGAAGAAGGAGATGGAACAAAATATAAAGAACGCAACAGACACATGGTTTGAATTTAAGTGTAAGCTCATGATTTATTTAAAATGAAGACACCCTAATTTAACGAGTTCTGTTTCTTAATTATTTTCAAGTCAAATTATAAGGCTCGATTCAGATAAGCCATGCTAACTAAAGAAAATGGAAATGTGAAAGTAACTGTCCTCAACACGCCGAACTTCCCTCAGTTCTCCTTTTCAAGGAAGGGAGCTCGGAGACCTGGGGGCTTGTTTTCCGGTGGTGTAGCTTAAGCAGAACAGATCTCATTTCTTTCGGAAGCTATCACCACTTGCAAATTGTGGCATGCTAATAATTTTTTATATTCTAATATTAAATGTACACATCCTTATGTTTGCTAATTCCTAATAACCATCTCCTCCAGTCAGGGGAAGAAGCCAGCTAACATTGGATTAATTGGCCAAAGGAAAAATAGAGGAAGAAGGGGGGAAAAAAAAAAAGTGTTTCATGATTCAATATGACAGAATGTGGTGGAATAGACCTACAGCTTTTTTTTTTTTTTTAAAAAAAAAAGGCTTCCATTACAACAGCTACGTGGGAGGGAGTTGAAGCAGGAGGCTTTATCTTTCAGAAACTGATGCTGAAAATGAAATCAAATAAGTATATAAGGTGGGAAACAAGGACAACATTTAACTATGGATATTGCACCTTTCTTTCTAACAATGCTTCTGTAGTCCTCTTCACATCCTGGTTTTTATTTGTTCTCTGTCATGATCCCTGACAAAAATTTCTCCTTCATATTATTTTTCTGTGACCAGACTTGGTGGATAGAGGAAAGAAAGGAGAATTTGCAGACATGAGATATAGCATTCTCCACCTATTACTGTATTTAACAAACTTATGTAGATTAAACCTGGCCCTAACTCTGCTTGATTACCATGTCAGTGACCCTTCAAAAACTAGATCAAAACCCATACGTCAGAATGTTAGATCTGAAGTGAGAAAGACTAAAATAGATAGGTAGCTGGATAGATAATGTCTGTGTAAATAAAAGCAAATATGAAAACAGAAGTTGATTCAGTGATGCTGCAGCTGTGATAGACCTGGCCCCAGAACATACATCTGGCACCTGTACTCGCCTTGCTTGGGTATCCATCATCTCCTGTGTGCCTGGAAGCAGGAGACTGTAAGTGTTGCCATTTGAAGTATATCCAGGATTTGCAGAATACTTCTCCACTGATTACAGTCAGCTAGCGTAGAATTGGAAGTATAGCTAATACCATTCAGTTTTGCAAATAAAGAGACTTTGAGGAGATTGGTGTAGGGATCGCCTGTTACATGATTCTTGAAGAGATGTACTGAAGAGTTCGAAAATACTTCATTTTTCTGAGAATAGCTTTAGTGGTTTTGTAAACTAATTCCATGGTGTTTGCGCTCTCCTCTTTGCTTATGTCATCGGGGTGAGGTCAGGGAACAGAAGGATTGTGTTGCCTTGTTACAGGAGATCTGGGTTTTGCTGCTTTCAGCAGTCAATCTCATTATCCTGTTTCGAACAATGTTCCCATGAAAGTACTCCTAGATCCTTTGCATTCGCTTTTCTACTGGCTGGTATCCTGTAGCACTCCTTCTGAACAAAAGATCCATTTCCAGAAGTTTAGCAAGTGCTTTAATGATGAATGCAACAGAATCCTATTCCCTTTGCCTCTCTGGTAAGGGAAATATATCCACATGCATTGCTTTCTCCCCATCTTTTTTGTTTTTTCAATTACTGCCACTCTTCTCTCCTACTTGATGGCTTGTCACTTCACTTTTCACAAGATATTTTTTTTCTGCTTCTCTCTTTTCATTTACCTTTCTTCTTTCCCCAGTTTAGGGTTGCAAACTGTGTAATACTCTCAGCCATCCGGCTAAATATCCTATCGTGACTCTTTCCTTGTCAGCAGAGGCAACGGTGATTTGTGCCTGTAGGTTTGCAAAAAAAACAGAAAAAACATACCGAGGTCTGTAAATTGATCCCATACTCAAAAATCGATACAGTGACACACACAATATTCTGGTTTCTGTTTGCCTTATAGGCAATTCTGGAACACTGTAGTCAATTTTGGAAATTCATAAAACAGTAGTTGTAAATACGTTTGCTGTTTAATCGCTAGACGCTGTATTCATTGATTTGTGTTGTCATACCTGCGCTGTAGAGCTTGCTGATCTCTTCGTTTTAGTCATCTGCCTTCTCTGAAATTTGATATTCTGAAATTAAATTTGGAAAATTTGCTTGCAAAACTGATGACGCAGGCTTTCTCTTTCCCATTCCGATTCCTGGGGAGCTGTGTGTGCATGTCCTTACCGTATCAGGGTTTGGATCAGACTCCTGGTAGGTAAAATCAGGCTGTTGAAATGGCTGCCACAGTTGTGTCTGTATGCCATGAGGTTTGCTTCTGAAAATACCACGTTCTAGACAGGACAGATTGGTCAGCCACAGTGTGTGTGCTTTTTCCAGCCCACTCTGAGATTAGCAAATGCTGTTAAGTAGCCTTGCAGTATTTTCACGTGCAATTTTTGAAAAGCTGAAGTTTGCTGGTAGAGATATGGATGTCATCATAGGTAATACTGCTCTCTCTTGCTGTGAAGAGTAAACACCGTGACACTTTGTTCAAATGGTTTGGGTATATTAGTAAGTATTACTATAACTAAAAATACGTAAATAAAACAGATACTTACAAAGAAAGATAAGTTCAGACCAGTTCTTACCCGAAAGATTTTATAATTTCAAAAAACAGATACCCTCAAGAATCCCTATGTTTTAAATCTTTTATTTGAGGCTTTCTCAGAAGTCAAGTTTGAAGCTCTTATTGTAGAGAAAGTTGTGAAAGGGGTATTTTACAAGACCTGAAGGTATTCTTTGAACAGACTTGAAAAAAAAAGGGTACTTGATAAATTACTCTTCAGTAGTAGTTTCATGCTGCTGAAGGGGAAGGTTTCACCCCCACCAGGTGTTTCCACCCCTCGCTTGTGCCAGCAGGAGTAAGAACGGATCTGGTTGGAAACTACAATATGAAAAAAAAATGGATCCAGCTGACTCCGTAGCCACACAGGTACTAATTAGTACTCGACAAGAAAGGATGTGCCTAGAGGTGGTGAGAAAGGCTGGAACTCCCCCTTTTTGTATACGCTGGATCGACTGAAATGTAAAGCTAAATGGGATGTTTTTAGTGTTGTGCCCCCAAATAGAATTATTAGCCTTTCTTTGTGGAAAAAATATTTCCTTTTTCCTTTCTGTGTGATGGTTAACATGAAGGCGTGAATATGAACAGTAAAGCATCATTGAAACACTGGTATTTTAATAAAGAACTACATTTTAATACTGTTTCCAGTGTTCCTCATGATGGATGGTTGTTGTGCATGTGAAATAGTATGAAAGCTAAAGAAGAACAAAATGGTTTGTTTTTTAGCTACAAGAGATTTTCAGGAAGAAAAATGAGAAGAGAGAAAGAAAAGGAGATGAAGAAAAACGTGCAATGTTGGTAAGTAAAATTAGAATAGCTGCAGCTGGTAGTTGGTTTGTTGTCTTTTTCTTTGGCGTAAGACAAAATGCTGTGTGTGTATTTTAGTAATCACTTCAGGTTTTTTTTTAAACAGTAAATTAATATCATTAAAGGAATGTGCATAACTATATGTAGAAAAAAACTAAACTGCAGTTATTGAGAAAAAAATACCTAAGTGTTCTGTTGAAAGGAAAAGTTGGTGTTTAAATACTGTATTACGTATTATGACAGTAGCATTGATTCCAAGTCTATAAATCTAGGAAAAAGTGAGTAGTAATGATCCAGTGTTGCTGTCTGTAAGAGTGAGACGTCTCAGTGGCAAGGCCAGCCTATACTCCTGCTCTCATAACTAACTGAAGCTACGTGGACATACTGATCCTGATGCTCGTTACTAACAGAGTAGTTTTAAAACAGCTAATGAAATGTTACTAGTGAACTTAGATTTTTATATTCAGGTTTAATTTTTTTCTTAAGTACTGCTTATGACCAATGCAAAATGGTTTTAGTTGTTTATATTATCGGATCAGATTTTTGTGGAATATTGAATACTCATATAATGTCAATTCTGTGTTTTTTATGTGCATAAGAAAGGTAAGTCAGAAATAAACAAGTGTGTGATGGTTTGTCTGGAGGATGGCAGCAGTAGCAGGAACTTAATTTACTGTCGGACAAGTAAAAATCAGGGGCAAGGCTCTGTCAAACCCACAGCAGAAAAAAACATGTTCATTTGAGATTTGCATGTTAATGGCAAAAATTCCTTATTATAAGAAATGTTTTGACGTATATACAAAGCTTCTCATAGTGCCCATTATCCTTTTGGGACCACAGGTGCTTGATCTCAGATCTCTGTCCCTGAAACCAGAAGAAGTTTGGATTTCAAAAATGAATACTGTTTAAACCTTCCCTGAACATAAAAAGGGATCTTTTCTTCCCACCCAGAGAGACCTATCCTTCTTTTTAAAACTGTGGGTCAATTGTTGAATCTCTCACACGCTGTTTATTCGGAACAGTGGAAGCTTACACCCAAAGGAGGAGCTTTTGGGAAAACTAGAGATTGCAAAGTGGAACATCTCTCCTGAGAGTAATCTCTGCAGCTCTGTATTTCTGAGTATTTGAAGAATGAGATTGAAGATAAACCATATTTTCTTCACCATCATTTTAAAAACAAACAAAACAATCTGATAGTATATAAAAGAAAGATTTGCTTGTCTTAACCTATTCTGTTGTCTTTTTTCCCCCCCCCCTTTCTTTTGGCTTCATACTGACATGTGGTACTTGGCTTGGCCTGTTTTTGCTGTATGTCAGCGTCTTCAACTTTATGGATATCATACTTCTACTAACAGTGTATGTACTCTAATTATTTTCAATTTATGCAGTCTTCACCAGTGAGGTGAAATAGTATCCTATAAGAAAATTTACTGTATTTATCTTTTTCATCAAGTAGATTACTTCTGCTAATCAGTAAAAATGTGATGGATCTTTACTTGCATAAAGGATTGTGCATGCTTGTTACACACATTCTGAAATAGGCAAGCCTAGCAGGAGGAAAGGTTGCGCTCTCTGTTTATGTAAAATGAAGGAAACAATATTTTTAAGGGAAAGGACAAAATACACGTTAAGAAATTATATAGTCTTGTTTTTAATTAACGTGTGTGGATTAAGTCATCCTGCATGAGTCATTTGATCCAAGTCTGTCTTGTCTCTTTGCGTATAGTGTGAAGTAATAATTAGTCAAATGAATCCTTCACCACTTCGTTCCCCTGCCCCAAAAAAGTGAATCAGAAGAGAGCTTTTATATTTTTGTGCTTTACTTACAGAAGAAATAAATAAGAACTTTCAGTGCTGAACTAGAGTAGAATTTTACAGAAAATAGTCCCCATGCTATGTAGGTGACAGTAAACTTACTTTCAGTCATTTTTAAGGAGTGGAAGAGACACTCAGCAAGAGAGAGATCTGTTTTTTTAGTGTCTTCATCATGACCTGATTAATTTTTGCATCCCAGCAGAAGTAAGAATGTTGTAAAAAAATTGATTTGATGTTAAAATAGAAGAATTAATCTTGTTTTGGTACGCACATACCAATATTTTGGTTAGCAAATACGATTGGGGCAATAATGCAGGAAGGAAGTCTGGTGAATCTACATGATGTAGGTGCTGCAGTGTTGTGAGAAGAATGTAGTAGGAAACGTGAGGCCTTACGATTTGGTGGATTTTAGATCGGGCTTGACTGCAGCTAAAGATGCTGTACAGTGGTTGTCATATTCCTGTGCTGCCTCCTTTTTTTAAACTGCAGCCAAACTGGTTAGGCTTTCCTACTCATATAATAATTTTCGGCTTTAGTAAAAAAATCTCCTTGTAGACTCCATCCACATCCAAACTCTTTATCAAGATGATGCCCAGGTGTGCATCATCCTTTTCTGCCCTCCTGCTACCTGAATGAAGATCTCCATGCAAAGGAGACTCAGATGTATAGGAATTCACAGTATCCAACAAATCCTCCACCCCAGAAAAATGATATTTTGGGTTTCTGTTTCTCCTACTGAACCAAGAAGTCTAGCAGCCTTTTCAGTTTCCCTTGATGTCCCAGGGAGTTGAAGATACCCAGGACCAAGGAGATTCAGCCCTAAAATGTCTGGGATAGTCCGAAGTGCTGTGTTGGGCCCTTCTCCTCACTTCATCCTTCAGAACAGTTCTAATTTTTTGAGAAATGTCAAGGTCTATTAGTCATGGAGTGCATATAGTGACATTTTAAATGGGTTAAATATTTTAATGTTTTCATTTGCATGAGTTAATTCTTTCAGATCAGGTTCTGGTGCATAGTGCAGTTGTGTGTTATGGCTACTTCAGCATGTGTTGCATGAGTCCTTGCACTAGCCAAATGCCAGTCAGAACATGGTAATCATGGTGAGATGCATGTAAGGAAAATAAAACGTGCATGCCCAGATGTACTAATTCCATTGGCTAAAGTTAATCTTCAGTAAGAGAACAATTTAGTGACTACGTAAAATAGATAATTAGAGGATTGCATGCAATGTATGTTGTTCATTCACATGACCCAGTAAACATCAAAGGGATAAATAAGTGTAAGAGAGAAACTGCTAAGGACCTAATCTGTACACATCGAAGTAAACAAATTTATGTGAGTTTAGCAATTTAGGACTGAATGGGAGTTATATATGAGAATTCCGTGGCCATGACACAGGAACTGTTACTCCATAATAAGAGGAAGAAAACCAGACTTTTTCAAAGAGGAAACAGAAATGTACTATGCATTAAGCATGAGTATAATTCCTGGTAATGTGTCATGTTCCTTTGATGACAATTTGCAGAAAGAGCTGAGTTGAATTGGTTAGTGGAGGAAGTACGTAATAGAACTTGTTGACATAATGTAGAATACATAGAGACAATAAACCTTCAGCTCTGTATTCTTTATGATGATAATGTAGTTCTACACATCGCACAGCAGCGTAAATCTTTTAAGAGAAGAGTATGTGCTGAGTCAAAAGAAATGGTTTTCATTTGTAGTTAGAAAATTAAATTCAGTCTGTCTTTATCTCTCCTGCCCAGATGGATGTGAGCGAGGAGCCGTGAAAGTAGGAGACCTAGTTTAGATTGACTTGTGGAGACAAAGGGGAAAATTCATTCAGTTGCAATAACCCTAACCAAGTTCAAATAGCCTTCTGCTGTCTTTAGGTCACCTCCCCTAGGTTCTTGGGGAAAAAAAAATAAATATGTTGCATGGTTCTTCCAAGACTAATTACTAGATAAAGGAAGGCACAGTTTAGTAATGGAAAATTTTTCAGGCTTCCAAAAATAGAACATTTCAGAGCAAAAAGGTAAGCGTGTTTTCCTTGGACAGATTAAACACTTTATTTTCTGTTTAAACAAGGTAGGTTTGATCATCAGATGTGAATAGTCTATTCTTGACAAATATGTTACAGTTCAAGTTGGACTTACTAGGCTTGTTTTTTGCATTTCTTTATTGGTGAAAGGATGTCACCCTCATTATTGGATGAAATTAATTTTATGTAACTAGTTGTATGGTGATACTTATATTTTGACCAATGAGAAAACAGATTTCAGAAGTAAGTAATTTAATATTTTTTGCAAACCAGCATTTTTAGAAAAAGTAACAGCAAAACACTGAGTGTAGATGGACATTTTCACACGTAGTATTAACAAATATTTTCACTTCACGTTTTCTCTAATTTATTTTGTTTGGGAAAGTGGAGTCTGGTGATGCTTTGGGCACAGCCAAGTTATGAGTAATAAGCAAACAGCTGTAATAGACCAGTGTTCCTTTCATTTACAAAGTGTCATGGAACTGGGTAGAAATGTCTCTGTGTAGAAGCAAAAGAATCAAGCCATGCTTTTGAAGGTCAGTTGGAAAAGAATTTAAAGTCTGTAAGCGGTTGTTTTATTGTTATTTGTTTTTCAAACAATTGTGCTTGAAACTTCTGCAGGTTCTTAAAACAGAAGGAGAGGACGTTGTCCCCAGAAGCTACTGGGATACTTTGAGACATAGCACAAGCCAAGCGCTCTTTTCAGACCTTGCGGAGGTATAAGACAGCCTCTGTCTGTGGTCCATAAACATACTGCTATCTTATTTATTTCTGTTCTGATTATTTTCCTGTTTTATGCATTTTGTTTCTTCTCTTCCATTTAATTACTTTTTTTTCTGTAAACCTAAAAGCTCTCACATGAAATGGATTTGGTTCCGTGCAGTGTGATAATTGAAATTTGTCATTTCCAAGTAAAAGCAATATTAGCTTTTGAAAGAGTTGGAAGATCAAGTCCTCTTCAGTCGTTACTTTAAGAAGCATTTTCTAACACTAATATTTCACAGTTAGAGCAGGAAACATTTGTCATTTAGGCTTGGTCCAGTGATATGACAACTTTAATAAGAGTTGCAAACCTTTAACTTTTTAATCTTTAGGTCTTTAGTGTTCTTTTTATGTATGTTATCAGAGCTTATCTTCACAAAAACAGTATCACACAAAGATTGTTTTATTTGCTGGATCAAACCAGAAATATTTTAAGGTGACCAAAACATTGGTCAATCTTTTTTAAGGTTACACGATCATTGTGGAGGACTACCAGTATCACTGAGCTGTCAGATTAATTTCCACAGTTCTTTGAATTCTGGTAAGATTCTTGTTTCATGATCTGCTTTTGGATAATTAAGACATTTATTTGTATTGATCATGTAAGAGGAGCAGAAAGCTAGATCATTTAGGCTGTTCTGTGCCCCATACAGTGAGGGTGATAGCTCTGCTGGTTGTGGCATTAAAGGACATAGAGCAGCTCCTCACTGACTCTGGTCTCAAGTCCCACGCTTCGTAAGCAGGATCATAATGAAAAAAGAACAAGGAACTGGAACGGACCTCCAGGGTAAAAAAATCGTGTTTTCTTTGCTTCATAAGCAATCTGTGCTTGATGTTAAAAGTAAGTAGTGTTTTGTCCCCGCTGTTCCTCTGCAGAAGCTATGGAATAACCTGAGGTCTTGGATGGATTTTTTCTAATTTCCAGTCGAAATTTGCTCATAGTCTCTTTATACCAGTCTGTTGTCCCTTGACTTTCATAGGGCTATTCTTATTGATCATGGTTGTGTTTATAAATGTAGTTATAGCCCTCAGTTTTTGTTATCATAGGCTAAACACAAGGTCTTTGAGTTTTCTCTTGAGGTAGAACCTACGTTTCCTAGGTATCAAATAGGCCTTCTCTGTCCCTCTCTCAGCTTGAGTCCATTTGCCTTTGAACAAAACAAAATGTAGGGCTACAGAATTGAGTTTTATACAAATATTTCTAGCAATATTCATAGTAATAACATTTATAGTGATCTTGCAATAAAGCAGTATACCCAGCCTTTCATTCCTTGCTTTCAAATTGATGAGCTCCTGAACTACTAGTCCTTCTTTTTTCCACCAGATTTTAAAACCCAGAATGTCACTTCTATTGTCTAGTCAGCTAAGGGAGACATGGAGGGGAGAGAGGGCCGCTCTTTTCATTGCCTGCTTTCAAGGAGCTTGGGGCACGGAGTTTTCTGAATTAACTCTCGTCTTAGTCTACAGTTAGCTGGCATGAATTCAGTCACCATTGTAGATGGACTTAAGTTGGGCAATCTCTACACACCTTTAATTTGAAGAGAGAGAGGTTTTTTACATCTGATGCATCAGACTAATATCTGTAACTACAATGTAATTGAAGCTTAACAGCAGCTATACTACACATTGATGTAAATTGGCTGTAAAGTGTATAAAAACTCTATTTACTCACTTGTAAATCATTTTATAAAGAAAAGTCATGTACTGCATTTGCTCCATTGAGAACTTCCCACTTCTCACCATAATCATCTTTATCTTGCTTGGGTTAAGTTTGAGCCAGCTGGCTTTCATCCATGTTCTTATCTCTCCCAGGTACTCTCACATCTGAATAGTGTTATAGCCATCTGTACTGAGAAAGTGGCATAAAGCTAGGTGACACTGGAGGCTGTGTTGTTTCATAGGCTTTTGAGAAGGCCTTGTGTAAGTTGAAAAGGAGAGTAAATAAGGTTCGTTGTTGTGGGAATCAACTTACAGGGTCTCTTTTGGGGGGGGAAGAAGTTATCCATCACGTCCAGGTTGTTCCTAGAACAGTTTACAGTACTGTTTCTGCTGTTCCTAACTGAGCAACTACACCATCCTGGTGGGGTATGCCAGTTACCACTGAATTCAGTTTGTGGGTTTATTCTTAGATTACTGGAAATCAGTAGATTGAAAAATCAAGGACTTTAAGTAAGAAAGCTCTTATTAATTAAAAGCATAATATACATACTTCAGTCTCAGAATATGTTGCTGTAAGCGGACCATCGCTCATGACTAACTTTCTTCTAGCCAACCCTCTTTAATCAAGATCTTGAAATTAATTTTGCAGAGTATTAAAAAAATGCTGTTATTCAGGTTAGGAAATTGAGAGGAAAAGATGTTGTCATTATGCAGCAAGCCAATAATGTGACTGAAACGCTTGTCTCTCCTGTTTTTCTCCTTGCCTCTGTTTGTATTACAGTTAGTTTAAAGGTAAAGAGAAACGAGGCAGGGTTTTTTTCTCATTTAAATGACTGCAAAATATATTAGATCAAAATAGACTCCTGTTTATATATATGGAAACAGATGTGGCCATTTTATTTTCACTGACCTAAAATACAACATTAGTTTTATTATGAACAATAAATAATAGTTTTCAATTATTAAGGCTTTTCTTTTTATCCTTACCCCTTAAGAGAGCGAATTTATTTAGTGCTATCGGTGCAGAAGGAGCACAGGAATAGTTTTCAGTTGCCTGCAGTTCTGCAGAGAAACACACTGGGTTGAGTTTCTGGAGTGAGGTTTTTGTTTAGGGTTTTTTCATTTAGTGAGGCTGACCAAATGGGAATTGTGAGAAGACTTACAGATTGTATTTTTTTTAGATGGTTCTTTAGATATGGGTGAATGGAAGCTAAGTCTAAGGTTTTGAAATGTTTTTGCAAGATGAAAGGCTGCAATTTAACATTTGATACCTTTTCAGTGTACTTGAGGGAAATTGTTTGAATGTGCTTAGGGATTTAATTGCTTAAAAGACATAAGAAATCAGGGTATCTGCATTTCGGTATATTGTGTCCTGCAGTGGAGGATAACAATATTAAAAGACAAATAGTGATTACTTTTCTGAATTAGTTTACTCACTTGAAGAGCAAAGGTGCCTTAATTAAAGGACATGAAATATCTCTCTACCTGTATATACACTATGTCATCTTACTTCTCCCTGGAAAAGAATAGGAGAATAAAGAGGAAGCTAGAGTACACGAAATACAATCTTGAGAATCCTAAACTGATTATACTAAAGTACAGAAAAGTCTCTCTCGTTTCTTTAGATCTTGGATGTTGAAAGGAAGGGGTTTGCGTTGTTACTGCCTCACGTTTTTCCTTGTTGATACTCAAATATGGATATTGCATTTTACATTTTTTACAAGTCAGTATGTAAATTTGAAATTAATGTAGTGTAATTCAGAGAACGTAGATATGAAATGATTTTTCATGGTACATGATGTTGACTACCGCACGCCATTCAAAATTTCTTCCTAGTTTCTTCATTTAGAGTTTCTCCATCTGTTGTAAATTTATAGCCTTTTCAACTATGAAATAAAGTCGGACTTCAAGGACTGAGTGCAGCTTGCAGGTTTGCATATGCAGATCTTTATAGATCTATATAAACAGTTTTCTGTACTTACAGTAAATCCCATAGGATTAGAATCTATCTTTATGCTGATAAATTACTATTCTTACATCCCCCAAATACTTACTAGCTTTCTGCACTGTGTATTCTGTTTGGTACTTTAACAGTAGAGTCGGCAGGCACACTTGCACAAAAACACGGTGTTGCTGCTGGGTGGTAGCTGGCCTAGGAAGAGCTGAGACTGCTGGGTCCCACTCTTTGCTGGTCAGAAGATCTTGTCTTTGTACAAAAAATGAGAGCTTGAACAGAAGGTTCTCTCTAGGCAGAGGCAGCAAGGAGACTAGATATATTACTTTTTGAATTTCAGCTGTTGGCAGATGTATGTTAATGCCAGAAGGATATTGCCATGGTGGAATACTGCGGCTTATTTAACAGCCTTTTATTACTGAATTATTTTTCTAGCTCTTCAGTGTATCAGGAGTTTTTGTGTAAAAGAGGTAAAATCAATGCACATAAACGACAGTTAAGGGTAATGAGTATGTAGTAAAAAAGTGGAATGTGCACAAGTGCTATACACAGGTGATAGTCACTTCTGTTTGTAAACTGATGGTAGTTACTTCTGTTTATATGCATCTCCCTATTTACAACTCTTGCTATTACAAATGGTCAAAATTAGTTGGTTTTACTATTCTAATTCTGTGCCTTCAAAGTTGATAGTTATTCATTAAGGACAAGGTATTAGCGCAAGTTCAAAGATTTCTGTCTGATGCAAAGACCACATACTCAGTAGATGAGGAATGTTCTTAATGAGTCAAAATATTACATCATGATTGTGAAATTTCTTACAGTTCTGTTCTTTGAAATATATTTGGGCAATAAAATTTAGACTATAGTTATCTATTATTTACAGAAAAGAATTGTATGAAGTACACGTGACTTGTGAGTGGTTTTGGAATAAAATCCCACACTTAGTAATTTTCAGATAGAAAATAAAGAGTATATGAGGTAACATCCTTTAATTTCTTTGTATTTGCATAGTAGAAGAGAAAGGAGATTGTGTACAAAGGAGTTATTTTTATAGTTTACCCCAACTGACTAGAACTTTTTTTTTCCTCAAGAGTTTCTCGTTTTATTTTTCATCCTTTTCCCCCTTCATTGCAACTTCCATTATATTATATTATTGTTCTAAGTGTTTTCTACTAAATGCAATTAACAGCCTAATGCTATTTTGTGTCAAAATTGCATGACTAAATTAGTTTAATGGATTTTAATACTAAAGTCTTTTTTAAGACTGTGAACATGAAACAATCTCTTTTAATAGATAGCTCTGTTGTGAGGATAGGCATTCTCAGATTATACTTCTGTAACTGACCCAATCATGCCTTTTTTTTCTTTAATATTTAAGCGTGCTGATGATATGTCAAGTTCACTGTCAGATACTACGTTGCTTGTACACTTTTTCGGCAAGAAAGGAAAAGCTGAACTGAACTTCGAAGATTTTTATAGGTGAGTCTCAACTTCAATAATTCCTTGTTAAAAATCACTTGCATGCTTGTTCTAATTAATGTGTATTGTATTACCATACGCATAGTTTGTGCAGACATGCGTATAATGTTTGTTCTCTTTGTGTGTATTGTATACACAAAGAGCAAAATAAAACAAGTGGACCAAGTAGTATTGCTTTTACAAGTAGTAATGCTTTTGCATTTGCAAATTTTGTTAGCACTTGTGTGCATGGTTGGTTTGGGGTGGAGAGGTTATACGCCAATACTGTCTTTATTGGTACGTAGGAACTTTATTCTTGGTTTTGAATTATTTTTGGTTTTTTTGCCTTCTTTGTCAGGGCTTTAAAAAAAAATTTGTATGCATCTCTGCTCTTAGGGACATATTTAAATGTAAAGATTTTTGTGAAGATAGCGTGTAGGCACCTTAGAACATGCTTCTTTGGGAAAAAAGTGAAAACACAGTGGAAGCTATTGGCTTAATTATTATGCCAGTTAAAATAGAATTTAAAAATTAGGGAGAGAGCTATAAAAACAGAGCCATAGAACTGTATGTTTCTATGTGATTGAAAGAGATACAGTGTTTGGTTATCATTTCCTCAGTAAATACTCCCAATACCTCTTGTCTTTATAGTTATTATTTAACTGTGTGTTGTAATCAATCAGGTGTTTGCAAAAAGTATTCAGTATTTCACATAGCATAACAACTGTGTCATCAAATGAAATCATGGTGTGGGTTCAAAACAAGAACCAGAAAAGAAGGTACATTTTCAAAAGGCATCTAGTTAAAATGTCCATCTATTGCTGTAAGACGTTGTGAGTGCTAAAGAGGTCAAAACCTAGTAGACATATTCATGAAAGAGGGATCCATCAAGCTTTATTCAACACTACTTTACCAGCTCAAAAATATCATTAGACTGTGAACCGGTGAGGGAAATACTATTCTATGTTATCTTGCACTTACACTTTTGTCTACACCTCCTTTTGATTTGAGCTCCTCATAGTTCTTAGAAGTCAAGTTGTATATTAGGAAGGAGTGTCGCAGACCATGTCTACAGGATGGGAACTCTTGGCAACCCGTAACAGGGAAGCCTTACAGGTCGTGGCTGACAATCGGATGAGTGTGAGCTCCCAGTGCAGGACTATGACCAGAGAGCGAATTTCATCCTTGGTTGTATAACTAGGACATCAAGCAGAATCAGGAAAGTTACATTTCCTTTTTATGTGTAGCTAGTTTTATACTTTATCCCGTTTTGGTGTCCAGAATATACTAAATATGTTTTTAAGTTGGGAAGAGTTTATAGAAATGTCATAAGAATAGTGAAGTATTAAAAAAAACAAACGTTTAGATTGGAAGGCTGCAAGAGCTCATCATAGTTTGTTAAACAGAGAAAGGTGAGGTTTAATCGCAGTCTGTAAGTAACTATATGGTGAATAAATTATAAATTTCAGGAATTCATTTAGTACCATGATGGAATTTTCAGTCTAACATATAAAAATAAAGATCGGAGACCCACTGAAGAAGAAGAAAATTAAGCAAACACAAACTAGAAGTAAATGAGAAATGTAAGTCTACAGTCATTTTAATCCTCACTAAAGCACTTCAGCTAGGAGTTAAGATTGTTGTATTGATTAGAAAATATGTCAACGTAGATAAGGGATTTACCAAATTTATCATCAATGGTGTGAAGAGGGAACTAATTTGTATAATGATATTTGGCTTTATATTCTACGAGTCTTTTAAGGACGTGAATAGTAGAAATATAAATACTACTATTTATTCATATTTATCTTTGTGCTTTAGATTTATGGATAACCTACAAACTGAGGTTCTAGAGATAGAATTCCTTTCCTACTCTAACGGGATGAACACCATCAGTGAGGAAGACTTTGCCCATATTCTTTTGAGGTATACAAATGTGGAAAATACATCAACTTACCTGGAAAACATGCGCTGCAGGATTCCTGAAGAAAAGGTAATTGTTTAGCTAGGACAGCAGTGGGCCACAGCATCCACTCCCAGTGTCATCAAGATGAAAACGTAGCCTTGTTGGACTGAATGAGGTTCTGTCACTGAATTAATTAGCACCAGGATTTTATTCTGATCATAAGCTGTGTGTCTCATGTATTTCAGATTACTGCTGAATAAAAAGTAGAAGAGTAAATAGCGTAGAATTATGTTCCGTAGGTTTTAGCTAGTAAATTTTCTGAAGTTTTTAAAACAAAGCTTTACGTTACGTGAAAATTCAGTTTCAACAGCAAAAACCATAAGACTTGAACAATTTTCTAGCAATGAGGCATTAAAAAAAATGTGTTTTCTTCTTAGTTCTCCTTTACATTGCCACTGGAATAGCACCTCTTCAGAAATAACATGGACACCCTTTATCTAGTTGTTTTGTAGTCTTAATCATAGATCACTTGTGTATAGTTACTGTTGGGTACGTGGTTCTTATTAAAGGCTGAAGAGAGAAGAGAGAATAAAAACAGTGACGGTCATGAGGCAGATAGTCCTGCATTTATTTAACAATGTTGTCAGAAGTGTATCTGAGAAATGCAGTGACAACTGTGCATCAATGGTAATCAATAGAATAACGTTAAAAGTAGCCCTTCAAATAAGAGGTGGTTTGGATGTACTCCTTCTGTTTGTGTTTACAGAAGGAGATCAGATTAATCTGTCCCAGAAATCTAACTCTTTCGACAGCTATATATTTTAATAGCATTGACAGCAGAGCTTGTGAGGAAAAGTAATAAATCAGTTTGGACAGTTTTGTGGGGTTTTTTTATTTGAGAAATTACATCATACTTTCAGTCTACAGAGTAAGTAAAATCAGTCAGCTGACCTGATAGAAACACACTCCAAAAATCAACAGTTTTCTTTCAAATGTCTGGATTATCTGATTCTTCCTGTGGTTGGACAGCGCTTAGGTCCATTGAGAGGTACATATAGCTGGGAAGTGGAAAGGGAAGGCAGGGCTGTCTCTCTTGCACCAGATTAGGTGTGAGATGAAGCGATAAGATTGGGATCAGAGTTCCTGCTCACCGACCCTTTCCGAGTTCCCCATTTGGCTGCTGAGACGCTCAGTTCTAACTGCTCTGAAAGGTCTGCACAGCTTTCAGTTTTCAAAACCAAGACAGTGCAACAGAAAGGATGTACAGGTCACTTTGTGTAGTTCCCATAATTTTTTGTTCCGGGTGAAATCAAGATTTCCATATATATAGGTTTGCATATATATGGAAATCTGAGGGAAAAAAACCACTTTGGGCCTTGTGTGACAACAGTGATGTATCACTTGGGTAACTGAAAAGTCATGACAGTCATAAGTATGGAGAAATACTTCTTTGAACGGTGAAGGTGAAGTTGATTGAGCAAATAGAAATACAGACACTTAAGCACAAGGAGGTATTCTTTCGAGTTCATCTCTGAAGTCTTCCAATACCACTGTTCTGATAGCAAGTCTTCCACAGTTTCCTCTTCTTGATCTCCAGTGGGACCATCAGCTGAGGAAAACTTCCACACAGAAAGCTGTGTCACTCAGTTACGGGTGTGCTTATGCTGTGTTCTGGGAATATCTTGGCACTTGACCAGTGCCATATATCTGCATGTCATATGCTATACCTCCATGAAGTAAAACAAGACATTGCCATTTTCCGTATCTCCATATCACTGGCCTGGTAAATGGCTGTCAGTACAGCAGAAAAAGTAAATCCCTGCGGCATCTCTTGTGCTGGCCACAGGCTTTGGAGAATGGGTCTGTGCTTCTTATTCCCATGGAGGCATTGTTCATATGTTTGCACTTTTTTACACTTGTCATAACATTACAATTTGAAAATTATAAAATGTACTCTCTATATTATTACAGTGATACGCTGCAGTACTAATACAAACCAGAGGATTCCATTTAGAAGAAAAATTAGTCTGCCCTGTAAAGTAATAGGCAGCTACTCTCACAGTTGGCAATGTTAATCTTTTGTGGTGCTGTAGGTAGAAACCTCTAAAGCAACATCACGATCATTTGGCGTGCTGTAGTCACGTTAAAACGTTCAGCTGGCCTGCTGCCTGCTCACAGGGTGTTTTCCTCCTTTCACTAACTGGATGCCAAGTGGTGATTCATTTAAGCTGGCGTCTAGAATTGCTACACATATCGGCTCCTAAAGAAAGTCTATGCTTTTTTAACAGCATTGGTGCATTAATATAAGTTTTCTTTGCTGTGGTAAAATATAATCTGTCCGAATAAATAAAATAGGTTCTTTTTAGGAAAGCAGAGAGGCAGTAGAATGCTGTATGCCCAACTTGCTTTGAGTGTCATTTTGCCTGCCCTTCTGCCTCTTTTGTGTCCTTTGGTGTTTTTCCTTGAGGATTTTTAAAAATCATCGTGAACCTAAAAATGTCAGATCAAGACTTTGATGGACATTTGCTATTATTGCTATTTTGCCATAGTACCTGAGGATCCTAGCTGGGGACTGAAGTTTCACCAATCTAGGTATTTCACAAATATGTCACAAAATTATTCCAGTCCAGAGAGTGTTCAGTCTAAACAGAGTGCAAGAAACAGAACTTGGACATAAACTACTAGATGTCCAATGCAATGAAACAAGGAGACAGTATTGGATAGTATCAGTAAATTAAGCTTTTAAGATAAAAATGTAAAGGAGAATAAGGAGGTGGTTCTGCTTGTGTCCATGAGAGTGTCCTCCCATTTGCAAAGGATGAAACGGAGAACAAACATGCTTGTTGAGAAAAGCAGTTCATGATGGAGATGGGTCAAGATCTCCAATCAGTTTATAAATCTTAGCTAGAGCTTAGGTAGGATCACTTAAGCAGTGGTTAACATCTCAAGTGGGTGGAGGCCTATGAAAGTCTTTTATTTTAACCATAGTATGTTGCTTTCCACATTTATCACAGTATTTACTGTCTCTCATGGGTTTACAGCCAACCTCTGCCATTTTCTCCTCTGCACAAACCTACTTCAGTATGTTTTCTGTGTTCCACCATGCCATAATGACTATTTTATCTTTGAGGAGAGATGTAAGTCAAGATTTTACTTTGAACAGAAAGGCTTACAGGTCTTTCTGTTGTCTTCACGTTTATTTTCAGAGAGAAGTAGTTAAATAGGATAAAAGGAGATGGAAGAATAGCCAGGAATGGTAGTTGAAGGAGGCCAGGAAGATCCTGGCTTGACGAAGAATGCCATCCCACATTCAAAATGACTGAGAGACCATGGAGAATGAGATGCAGGCAGTGGTCCTGGCTTAATTCAAAGTCTCTGTTTAAGGTCTCTTTCAAAATTGATTTAGAGATAGTTTATCAGGTCTTTGGATTTGTAACTAAGATGAAAGAAAAGCAGGACAAATTTCACAAGGAAAGAAGAAAAAATAAGCTCTCTTAACAGCACTTTCAGAGAAGCTTTCACAGAAGGTAATCTGAAGTCAGGTCAAGATGCAAAACATTTTTTAGAAAGCTGGACAAACCTTGCAATACTTGGATAGTTGGAGTATCAGCTGAAGAGACTTAGGTGTCTAAATCTGGATATTTAAATACTTCACCTTAAAGTACAGAGCTTAAGTTAAACTATAACATGTATTTAGGAATTCATTCAATGTATTTATTTGAGCACACACACTCATAATAGTGGTTTGCAGGTTTTCAGTAGTAAGCATATGCCAATATTCATACAAACCTAGACTCGTATTCTCAATATTAACTGTTGTATCATAACAGTCCTGGAATTACCTTAAGCAATGGAACAATATTTTTGACTGCTTTTTGGGTGATAATTGCTATCCATTGCAGTGGCAAAGAGGAAAAACATCTTTCATTCCTCAGGAGACTCCAGTTCTTTACTTTATTGACTTTCAATACAAATATCTTAGTTTTTTCAATGGGTGTAGTATCTGTTCTTAAGTGAAGTAGACATACGTAACTGCAAGGTTTGTTTATTTGGTTGTCATTGCTACTAATAATTCTTACGGTGCATATTGTTTTCTGTTTTTTAGGGTATCACATTTGATGAGTTTAGATCATTTTTCCAATTCTTGAACAACCTAGAAGACTTCACAATTGCAATGCAAATGTATAACTTTGCAAGTCGTTCCATAGGTCAGGGTAAGTATTTATATTTTTACAAAAATCTGTTGATAAAGATACAGAACTGTTGACAAAGATACAAAAATGTTTTGTAATTCCCAGTTTGTAGTTTTAAAGTCTCAGGTAAAAGGCTAAATAGGCTAGGACTCCAGCTTTGAGAGGAGAAGACTCAGTCGTATCATAAGAGACATGATAAAGCTTGACAAAGTCATGTAAGCGGTGGATAAGCTGAATGCAGAATAATCGGTCACCAAACCCTACAACGCAAGAGTTAGGAGGCACTTGATGACAACAATAAGAGATCAGATTAAAGCAAACGAGCGTTTCTTTACACAGTGGGCGTCTGGAATGTGGCCTTCTACGAAGGCTGTAGAACGAAACAGTGTCAGAAGGTCTGAAGAGGGATTAGACAGATTTTTTGAACAAATCAGTAAGTGGGTGCTGAAAGAACTAGGCAGGGATGGACTGACTGAAATCCTGAATACAACGGTTGAGATGCTTGGGGAGTGCAAGTTGAACAATACGTGGTCAGACTTGTGTGCTGTCCTCATGTGGCATCTTCGTGGGTCTGACACGGTGACACCAGCATAGTCGTACCTCATGGCGCCTCACCAAAGGAGTGTACAGTTTACTCTGTGCTCTAGTTCTTAGGCTTGTTTCATGTCGGTTAAGTAGATGCCATCAGTATGTATGTAACATAGGTTTAATTGTAACATGATTCTCTAATTTTCTTATTACACATAGTTTGTCTTTTGTGTAAAATAATTTGTGCCAATTAAGCAGTATCAGTTTATGTCAGTTGAGAACTACTTGGTTTGGAACTGTGAAATTCAATCCTTGTTTTCACATGTTCTTATTTTTAGAGTGCTTAAATGTGAAAACTCAAAAGTTTACTTGTATTTCACAATATGTTGTCCACAAAGTAGGATTAAATTCATGTATTTTGTTTTTTTCTTCTGATGTTCTCTTTACGCAGATGAATTCAAACGTGCTGTGTATGTAGCTACAGGTGTGAAGCTTTCACCACATTTGGTGAACACAGTGTTCAAGATTTTTGATGTCGACAGAGATGATCAGTTGAGTTATAAGGAGTTTATCGGCATTATGAAAGACAGACTCAATCGAGGGTTTAGGGTAAGGATTCTCATTTTTATAGTTATCTTGGTTGACTTTACTACTTACCACTACTTACTTTAGCACCTGTAGCACCAGCAAGTTGCAAAGCAACAGTGCGTATGTTGAAAGGCGTATGTTTTAGATAAATCTTGAAGCAGTCTGCAAGATAAATTTGTTCTTAAATTCTTGATTTTTTTTTGTTAGAAAGCAATACATAGAGGACACGATGTACCTTTATAATACACAAACCAAAGTGGAAATGAGAAATCCTCTGCATAGGGGACATGGTTTAGTGGTGGAATTGACAGCGTTAGGTTAATGGTTGGACTCGGTGAGTCTGAAGGTCTCCTCCAACCTAAACGATTCTATTATTCTACTGTCATTTCTTCTGTATTGTACGACTGATAGATTGGCATGAAGAATTTTAACAAGGGTAGCAATTATGTTTGGGTTGCTTGTAGGGAAAAGAGAGTTTGTCTCGCTCAAACTCTGGCGGTTTAGTTAAAGGTCAACCATTGACTCTTCTAAAACATCATTTAAAATACCAAGTGACTGTTGAAAAGAGTTGCAGCAGGAGATAGTTGTAATTTTCAAATAAAGAATTAGTGAAGTGGTGCTGAACAAAGCTATGTTCTAGGTCAAAGTTGATTTTGGTAATTTAACCCTGTATGTAATACATTAAATTGCAAGAAGCTAGAGGGGGGAGAAATCACTTGCAGAAAATTTTCATAGGGAACAAGCTTGTAAATCGTGGTTTGCCATTTAGATGAATGTATAGGACTTGCTGCCCTCTTCAGGTTCTGTGTAGTACAGGGGAATTTTATGGTAACGGAAAATTTTTTATTTAGAGTATGATCAGTAAAAGTCACATTTTTTTCTTCATATGGCAGGTGTTAACATTTTTAACTAAATGTAAAATGGTGGTCTTACTGACAACCTAATCCCTTAGACATAAGTCTTAAACTATTACAGTTCCTAAATTCGCATTTGAGTATGTTATTTCTGTTATATCATTTTAGTCATTTTTAGATAGCTTCCTAAATATAATTTTAGAACTTTTTGTGAAGTGGTGTTCAGTCTAATAGTTTGTTTGTGATTTTTGGAATATTTTGATGGAATGTAGAATGTGGATAACAACCACTGCATTTGTAACAAACTTATTCCCTTGTTGGTCCTCAGTTCCTTCTATTATGGTGTGGGAATGATGATCGTTTCATAACCGTTTCAAGATGTTCAGTTATATGTTTTAATTGTTCACTGACTGTAAGTGTGCAGTGTATGTTAATTTAACCAGAAAACAGTCTGCTTACTAAGTAATTCTTGTAAATGTATTACATGTTTCTATTTCACAAAATGCATGGCAGAAATCACATATAATCCTTAGGAATCTATATCGCCCAGCACTGTCAGCCTTATTTTTGCCTAGGCCACTATAAAATACTCCAGCGGACTGTAAAAGAGCTATAAAGAATAGCCAAGGACGTTCAGAAGAAGAGCACAATCTTTCATAAATGATATGTCTAATTTTAATCAGATAGGCGATATCTCCTGGGTTGCATGGGAGATGATCATGATTTGATCCTGTAATTCAGTTATATTCAGACATGCTTACATGCAGACTTGTTAGATTATTCAGAAAAATGCATTCTCTTCACTAATCAATAGTATTCCAAGATAATTACAGTACCAGACTTAGAATTTACAATTTCCAGTAAGTTTTTTAAGTGTCACACAAACCTTATATTTTTCCAAGAGTAGGTAGTAGTAAAAACTGCAAAAATTTGCCTTTTCAGTTTAATAAACACCCCCCACCCACCCCACCCCAGTCTTGGCTTAGAATGAAAAGAAAATCCATAAGAACCTTTTGCCCCAAACAAATTGGCGGAAGGTGTCATTAGTTGCTTTCTATTGTTAGTACTTTGGAGGTTGCACAGTATTTAGGGTGGCCAGAACAAGTAGAAGTTTACCGTCCCGCTCCTACAATGTGGTGGGCTCAAATGTTGTCTTGTGCTACGACAAAACTAACAACTCACTAACCTTTGCTTTGCTAGTAATGGTGTTTCAAATCCAGATGAAGATCTGGTCAGTTCTTTTAAACAAATAAAAGAACATTATGGCTTCTGCATGTGCAGTATTTTGTAGCAACATGGAAATTTTTGCTGTGAGAAATTTGAACCTGTGAATAAAGTGTAAATGCCCGATTTTAATGTGAAGTATCCTACACTTGATGTCTGTCCAAATCAGTATAGTCTCTGATTATCACTCCAAAAACATCTAAAAATAATAGTCTAAAATAGGCGTAGGGTTTGAAGTATGATTTTACAATTAACATCTTATACTTAGCAATTCAACTTTTTTGAAAGTTGTTTTACTAAAATGTTTGCCCAGCAGAATCTTGAGGGCATCAGAGAGCTTGGTACTAGGACCGTGGATTTTAGAAAAGGGCATTTTGTAGTTATGTAGTCTGACTAAAGCAAACCTGTTTCAGAGCAAGGAGTGACACAAGTCCAATGAAACTGGAGTTCGGAAAGGTCAGTCAGTGCCTACCAGCTTTGTGCTATTTAAAAGCTTAGCCATATACTTATGAACTTGAGGAGGGCCAAGTGCTAACCCTTATAGGAACATAATAAATGTTCATTTTAACATATACTTTGGATATGTTTTTGGAAAAAGAAATGTCTTAAAGAGTTTATCAAACGAATTTTCTCTCTTCCTGGAATATAGTATTATAATCTGAAACCTTTTTTGGTTTTAGTAGTTTGAAACAAACTAGTATATCAAGCTGCCATCAGGTGGTCGGTCAGAGTATTGCAATAAGCTTACTAAAATGTGAGAAGCTTTATTTTTGCTTGCTGTTTGGTTTAAAATAGTTATTTCCTTACTCTTTTTTTTAATTTTAAAAAAAATATAAGAAGATTCCCTTTCCATTATAAATTCCATTTTTAAACTGAAAGATTTGGAACTTAATGGCTAAATGATAAGCATTTTACCTGTACATACTGTACTGTATCTTCTAGCTATTCGTCACTTAAAGCCATTTTTTTGTATTTTCATGATACCGTTGTCTTACGCTTCCCTCTGGCTGCCTTCACGTGTTGTCTGCATCTGCGCACTTCTCCATCTTCTGCTCCACAGGGCTACAAACCTATACAGAGGTATACTACTTTCAAATCCTGCGTGAGGAAGGAGCTCTATAGCAGATAAATGACGGTATGTGTTGGCCGCCCAGTCTGCGTGCGCTGGCATGCCTGCAGGAATGGCTGAATGTTGAACTGTCCCCGCTTTGTTTCCCGTTCCAAAATCCCGGAGGAGGTTGTCTTGAGTGTAAGCGACGTGGTAGCTCAGAGCATCACGTTGTGGTTTCGACTGAAGCAATAGAATTTTATTCTGGAGTTGGCAACGGCTGACTGGCGCTGACACTGTTTTGTAAGCCAGCTGTGATTTCGTACTGTGTTTGAAATAAGCAAAAGCGTTCTTTCGTAGTTTCCGTGGCTGTTTTCTGTCTGTCCTGTGACCACTTTTCAAGTGATTTCTCAGGTACCTATCGCTAAGTATTTACCAGTTAAGATTGTAGAGGCAGGTTTTTCTTCCTGAGAGACTGTTCATAACTTGATTCTACTTTAATGTACACAGTTCCCCTTCTAAAAATAATAATGTGGTTTGGGCTCAGTTAATGCTATACCAGCAGTTTTCAGAAGTCGGCACTGCGCCCACACCTGACCACCATGGCTGTTTCTGGGGGTCTGCTACATGAATATTCGTCCTTACAATTAGGTCGTGCTGTGAATTTCAGTGTGAAAACTGGGGTGTGCATATATTCTGTCGCCGTATTGTGAAACTGGTTGTCACACGGTGGACACAGCAGAAATGTGTTAGTAGACATTTCTCTTCTTAGGTAAAGCAAGAGTTTGCTCTTGTGCATTTCAAGGTTTTGGTGCCAGTCCTTTTTTCATATCTATATTTACAGACTTTGCAGTAGTTGCTGCAACGGCTGTTAACAGTTGATGTATGTGCCAGATGTATTATTTTGCAGTGGGGAGGAACAGAGAGATGTACAGCTCATGCTCCTGAGCCAGGAGGGTTTGACTGTCATCCCTCCTCTGTTTTTGTTTTTAATTCTGAGGGACAATATTAAGCAATGTATTAATAACATTAATACTCATTCTTGTGGAATAACCATCTTCAGATGGCTCCGTACATCAGCATATTGGCATCTGACCTTCTGGGCCCTCCCCTTTCCTCTTGTATGCCACTGTGGGCACTTGTATGCCAGCGAGCGGGCTGGACCGCTGGGTCACATCTTTCTTCCCTACCTGTGAAGCAGCATGGCAGGAAAGGAATGTAGGTACACGAAGCAGAAGGTTCTTGGATCCTGTATATTTGCGGGTTGGCTTCTAGCTCAGTCACACATGTAAGTCTGTAAGGATGAGAGGTGAGGTCATCATCAAGCAAGTGGAGGAAAAGAAGGTTATCAGGAGTAGTCAGCAAGGGGAAATCATGCCTGACCAATCTGATAGCTTTCTACAATGACATGACTGGCTGAGTAGATGAGGGGAGAGCTGTGGGTGTTGTCTACCTTGACTTCAGCAAGGCTTTCGACACAGTTTCCCATAACATCCTCCTAGGGAAGCTCAGGAAGTGTGGGCTGGATGAGTGGTCAGTGAGGTGGATTGAGAACTGGCTGAATGGCAGAACTCAGAGGGTTGTCATCAGCAGAACTCAGTCTAGCTGG
>Ga0065711_1027429_pt1 | contig 49594 bp, 34 predicted proteins | sample Hoacrofraction12_FD_59098 | JGI IMG/M metagenome (GOLD analysis project Ga0065711, IMG submission 59098) | Hoatzin crop microbial communities from Cojedes, Venezuela - Epithelial fraction 12 v2 (version 2) | ecosystem: Host-associated > Birds > Digestive system > Esophagus > Crop | place... | reverse complement strand
CCCCCCCTCCTCCTGTTCTTTTTCTTCTCCTGGATCGGTTGCACGTTGTGCTGGGATAGAGTTTTCACTTCTGCTACGTGGTGGTAATACCGATAACCTCCAGTTTTATTGACTGGAACGTTCTTCACCGACAGCCTATGTTGCTTCTGTGAATGCAGAATACAGCCCAGAAGCGCTGTGCTTGTTGCCTGGCTGAATTTTAATTTGTTGAAGTTTTTCTTTCTTGAGGTTTTTCCTGATTCTGCTTTGTGTGCTAACTCAGAGCAGTCTTGATGGTGGAATCTAACTAGCAATTTTATATGTGGTATGAATTTTGTTTTCTGTTAAAATCTGAATGCTAAATGACTGACCTGAACGTTAGGAAGCACCTTCTGATATAATATTGCTGAACTGTGTATAAAGAATCATAGAAGTATTTCAGGTGTATACATGAGACTCTGCTCCTTGAAGCATCATAGAATTCTTTGAAGTGGAGGTGTCTGCAGCATTAATAATACAAAAATTTGGCACGATAGCAGGAAAGAGCTGTCAAGAGGTATTGTCAGTTCACCTGCTGGAGCCTTTAAAGTGCTAATTTAGATATCTAAAACAAGCTTAGACCAGAGATACTTTGCAAATCTGAACTTAGCCACTTCAGGCAGGTTTAAGGTAGGAAAAGGAGTTTCCCCTGTTGAAGACGGAGAACAGGAAAAGGACACACAAATGACATATGAAATTACTTCTTTGAAGGCTTCTACAGTCATATGGTGTGTGTATGTTTGCCTTTTTTTGCCCCTCTCAGGCTATTTCTTTAACATCTCTTAATCAGATGTAACCAGATTTGAAGAGAAGGACTTACATACTGTGTTCCTGCATGAAGTTAGTTGGTTAAAACAGTATTCGAGCAAAAACCTGCAATGTGAGCTGATTTCTTACATGGGACTCCCCATGGGAGAATGTTCTTTTGCTTGTCTGAATTGTGGAAAAAGTGTTGTTGTGTCAGGGAGCAGGAGGAGCTGGGCAAGCCAGTAGCTGAGGGTGGTGACAGCGCAGGGTGGGCGATGGCTGCTACCCTGGCAGGGCAGAGCCCCACAGCGCCTGGGCTGGATGAACAGAGCTGGAAAGGGAAGGCAACAACCAAGTCTAAGGTCAGTCCTGAAAATCCAAACTTGAACTTGGGGACAGGCACAGCTATGATACAGCTTGGGCTGGACCTGAAGGCCTGGGCTTGAGCTTAGGTGGAACCCCTGGGCAATGGGCAGCGGCTGGGGGAGTCCCAGCCACAGCCTGCGAAGCCCCGGGGCAGGCAGAGCTGCTGGCCCTGCTGCCAGCCCCCATCTCTAGGTGCTTCTGCAATCAACCCATGAATGTCTTATATTTTATCCAAAGAACCCATAACAAAATAGTTGCACACGGGTGCTGTTTCTGATACTGTAGATCTGTGATACTTCTTAAAAATGCATATTGAGGAAGGGATGTCTTGCCAAGAATGAACATCGACATTTGTTACAGCAAATGCTGCTTTCTTGCTGCCCAGTCTGCAGCCTTTGAGGAAACAGCAGACACATGGTATTTGCAGAAGATGTATATTATTTCGACAAAACTTTGCCCACAATTTCATGTACAATGATTGAGAGTGACAGTGAATTCACATAGTTGTAAGTGGCTTTTTGAAGTTGATAACATCTAGAGCAGGAGTGGGAGTAATTTATACACAAATTATTTGCCATGCATGCCTGTTGGTGCCATTTTCTAAAAAAATATTAATTGTAATTAAATTAATCTGGTCCTGTGGAAATATAATCTTGACAAAGTGTGTTTCTTGCTGCCACAGAATGCTATTAGCTCACTGAGTTGTACATGTTGTTAGTAATTTAAGTACTGTACCAGTCAAAATAACTGCAAATTGCTGGTACCAGATGTCATTAATGCAGAAAAGAATTTCTCTGCCCTAACATTTTCACCAACATGAAGGAAAAAAACTGAAGATATTGTGCAGTTAATTAGGAAATTAACTGTTACCTAGTAATCTTGCATTTTGTTTTCTAAAAAAAATGCTGCCTTCTGTATGCAGATCAGAGAATGAAATATAGCACAAATATTAATTCCTCCACCGGAGGAACTGGTGGGGAAACTTTGTTTAAGCATTTTCAGTTGGCAAATGCAGATAACTTCAAGTCAGCCTTTTTATGCACAAGCTTATGTGCAGGAACTGAAATATCACTGAGGAGATGGGGTGGGAAACTGGGCAGGTAAGGTCAAAACTGCTTGCCAAAGGAGGTAAGAGAAACGTCACAGCAAGTGATGGAGACCCGGACTCAAAGTGCTGCTCCATGTGATTGCCAGCTGGACTAGAATTTGGGCTACCTGCTTCTCCCTGGGGAATGCTCTCAGCACTTGGCTGTTGGTGTTCATGGGGACAGGTAGTACTTCAGCTGCACAGATATTCATGGTGTATGGTCTTTGCCTTGCTCCTTTCTTGCTATTGAGCTAAGTAATTCATTAAATGTATAGTTTATGACTGTGACAGTCTTTTTGAGCTTGAAAATATGCTTTGGAAATGGGCAAGATTTTTGTTTTCTCCTTTACCATGACTTGGATCAAATCGAAGTGAAAGGGAGGGATAGTAATGCTGGGAGAGTGGAAGGAATGTGTCAGCCAGAAGATATTCACATAGCAGCAGTGAAAAAGAGGAGGAGAGGTAAATGCAAAGATCAGAACAGAGACAGGGTATTGAGCAAAGAGAAAGCAGTGGAGGAAAAAGGTACAAAAAGGAAAGGGGAGAGAGACTAAGGGTAAGCAATAAAATGAATGATCAAATATGAAAAGCTGAGAAGTGGAGGAGAATCAAGGCACAGTGGGAATTGAGTGCTAAGCTGCAAGAGGAGCGAGAGCAGGATGGGCTGTCTCATGCCTCTCCAGGCAGAGCTGGATGAAAAAGAAGGTGAACAAAGGAGAAAAGGGTGAACAGTCTATTGACTGTCAGAGTCTTGACCTGCTTGGTTGGAGGGACTGTGATTTTGACTTTGGAGTTTGGGGCTCGTAGTATGCGAACAGGCTGAGGAATCTTGCATCTGTTTTATGTAAGTGGTGAGAAGTTAGCCAGAGTGCTATGGATGTGGAAGGGGAGCTGCAGGAATTTACTACATTCTCATGGAACAGTTGCAATTGGATTACTAAGATGAGTAAAGTATTTTCACAGAGGCAAAACACAGGTACTAAAGGGCATTTCAATCTAGCTCAGAAAGATGGAATGAGAAGCAGTTGCTGGAATGTGAAACCAGCTTAATTCAAATTAGAAATAATGCAAGTATCTTTAATGTTGAAACAGATTACCAAGGAAGAGGTGAATTTTCTAACTATCTTTATGTCGGTATCCCCTTTTAAATGTGGAAACTAAAGCTATATACAGAGGTAGTCTTATCTAGTCTCCTTTTAATATTACCAATAAATGGATCAAGTTTTTGTTACAGAACTGTGCTTGAAGCTCATGTTGTCACTTCTTTAGCACAATCCTACTTTCTTTTTCCATTGCTGTTTTCCTGAGTATTGTTCCTTAGTCTTGAAAGCAGGGCCAGGGATGGAAAATTGAACAAACTGTTTTCCATGAAAGACAAGTGAGTGGAGATGGCCTAACGGTTTGTTGCAGGCTGCAGTTGTAAGAGGATGTTGCAAGGATAGTGTGCCTCGTTCTTCGTGCCCACTGGGGACTGGCGAAGAAGTGTGTCATCTGAAACTGCAGCTGAGGATGTTTTAGTCTACATGTGAGGAGAAACTTTCGAGTCATGAAGGAAAATAGGAGACTAGATCTACTTGCCAGGCCTGTGAAATCTCAATCATTAGAGATTTTCAAGAAAAAGTTAGACAAATATCTGTCTGGATGGCTTAGACCTCCATAGGAAGATGGGCTTGGATGATTCATAGACCTTTCCATTCGGGATTTCTAGGATTTCTCCCAGATGAGCATTTTTGTGAGTTTTGATTTAAAACATGTTTTGTTCAAATGAGTCCTGTTTCCCAAGTGGCTCTGATTTCTTTGTCGGTACTCTCATCCTTTCCTCATTTATCAGTCTGCAAGTATTTGTACTATCAATTCCCTCAGCCCAGTTTGCTTTAGTTAGTTCTCCTTGATGGAAGCATTCCTTTGTAAAGGGTTTCATCCCAATCCTTTTGGGAACTTGCTAGTAATGGCACCTCAGATGTTAAGTTCCTATTAATGTCTATGTTTTCAAGCTACGTAGATATTTTTAATCCTTTTAATGTGTGCTTTAGTCATGCTGTATTCTCAGGTGCTAATTTAGGGGTCTTGTATGAATCTAGGAAATTTGCCCTACTGACCTAATTTGTAATCAGCTGGAAGACTAAATTAGGTTTGTTAAATGAGAGCTAGTCTCCAGCAAATAATTTTTGCTGACATTTATTATATTCCTGGCCTTATTTTGTGTTGCTTGAATGCAACATTAATAATTCCATTCACCTGCACCTATTAAATATTGCAATAATGTTACCACTCTTGCAGTCTTATGGAATGTGCAGATTTAGCCTTGAGCTGGGGATTAGTCTCACTTGAAATTAATTTTGTCACTGTGGGGGGGGGCATCAACGACCCTGAATTTTGGGACAATGAGGTTTTTCATGAATTTTCATCCACTTTGGAAGAAGTAGACTTGCAAAACTTTATGTATAAAAAGCCACATCTTTTTTCTGTGTAACCATTGCTGGTTTACTATACTTTTCCTGAAGCTCATAATGTTACCTCCCCTGTGGAAGGGAATGCGTGGGGAAAGGAATGCGTGGTTATGGCTGAGGAAGACGGGAAAGTGAAGAGCACTCAGATGTGCTCTCCTGGAGGCCTGAAGTGCACTGCTGGTTCATTGCAGTGTGGGGCTGTCAGTAGTACAGAAAACAAATACGTAAACGTCAGAAACCGCTGCAGATTTAGTGGGCCAGCTTTCAGAAGAAATGTATCAGCTTGGAGTGATCAGCTTTGAGAACACATCAAGAGCTGTCAGTGCAGCCCAGAGCCATAAATATTTAATTTATCTTGACCCTTTTGATGTTGACAATCAATGTTGTTCTCTTCTGCTGCAGATCTGGGACTATTACGCTGACAGTGATACCAGTCAGTTTGTCAAATGGAATGACACTATCTCTCCATATTCTGTTCTTCATGGTCATGGGATTCTGTCAGAAGCCTTCGCACACAGTGCATAGACTGTGTGAAATTTATAGCTGCAATCCTCCTGAGAAGTAGAACAGACCAGCATAATTAGGTAATATATCTTGTTAATGATAGTTTTATGCAACCAGGTATACAAAGTAAAACTGTCTGCCTGCAAAAAACCTTCACGTTAACTAATGGTAAAATTCTGAATGCTTATAAAAGTCAAATGTTAACATTGTGGTTTTGCTTTGCCACCATTTTTTTTTACTTTATTATTGCATTAAAACCATTCAAAATATTTGTGCTAACTTAAAGGAATGAGTTATCTGTAGCAACTGTTCTTTTTTAGGTAACTTTGCCTGTTACAGAGATTGCTGGGGAAACAGGGTATGGCTGTCCAGCAATTACACTTGCACATTGATTCCATAAGTTTGGAGAGTACATCAGCGTTTAAAACTGAGTATTTTGGTGAAACAGGTAATGAAGCGAGGCATTTAAAAGGGTTGTGGGTTTCAGCTATCAAAGAGAGGGAGAATGACACCTGAGGTAAATGGATTATTATTGGTCATCAAAGCGATGCTAATTTTTAATGTAGCATGTTTCATAACAGCAGAAGCTCAAAAGTGTAAGATTTCCTATGCAGTCACTTCAGGTAGCAGATCTTCAGTGGAGTTTGGTTTGACTCAGCAATATTTACACCATGATTTATGGGTTGGAAATAGGGAGTGATGTTACCATTTGAAACTTGATAGAGCTCTCGCAAGGTCCATTAATGTGTGCGAAGTCTGAAGAAAGGACATTACCACCCAGCTCTTCTGTGAAGTGCTACAGATGTTTTGTGGTTGTGTATCTCTTCCAGAACAAGGGAAATTAGTGGAAGTATAGTACGTCCTAGTATCACACAGCAGCCTTAACCAAGGTGCCACCTCTTACGTATGTGGAAATTATTATTATCTGGTTTCTCCCAACCTGGGGCAGGACAGGACTCTGACTGATACTGACTGGAGTCCCGTTGGATCCGAGTTCCAAACAATTTCACAGCTCTGCTGGTAGTAAAAAGTTCTGATTTACTCTCTGGATAGGAGTACAAATAAGATGAATAAATGTGAATTCCTATCCTGCAGGATTTCCTCGTTGTGAACAGAAGCATGCAAGTGATTGAAAAGGTGTTAGAACAGGGTATTTCACAACTGCATCACGATGGCTTTTTTACAGCTACGTACGAGATGCACATTTTCACAAATACGACTTTCTCACAAATGTTCTCATTTGTATAATTTGTGAAATATATTATGTAATGTTCTATTTATCAGTATTTGTGGCTTTACTACTGTGGTTCCCAGCTATCGGTATGGTTGTGGTTCCCAGCTATCAGTATGCTTCTGTATGAAGCAGTTGGGTTGAGTGGAACCTGCTGGGACATGCACTTTCTCAAAACCATGAAGGTGACGACTCTCCAGGTCTTGCTTTCACCTGCCAAGGAGCCCTGTGTGATTGAAAACCATTAGTATTGGGCATAAAGTCATAATTTTCTTCATGATGGACTCTGAGTTCCCCTTTTTTGGACTGGGAGCCCTTTTCCTCCCTGTTTTATCTGAAAGTCAAAATCCAGCAACACGACTTCATTTCAGAGAGCAGGTTGATGGAACCATTTTGGCTGCTACAACGTAATTTCATCCAACTTCTACTGATTTTCTTAGTCAGGAACACATGCGATTCCTTTTTAGTTTTTTTTTTTTAATCTTGGTTAAATTGACTGCTGTTCTCATAGGCTGTGGATGGAATGCGCTGCAGGTAGGTGGCTGAGCGAGCTCTGTGTCCTGTCTGCATAGGCACCTGTTCAGTGCTGGCCTGTTCTGTGGTGACTGAGAAACGAAATAAGCATGGGAATTCAAACAACGGTTTTGCACAAATGCTTGTCAGTAAAGCTGGTGACCATCTTTAATAGCTAGCTACAAAATCACACCAATTGGGAGCATTTTCATATGGTTGGTAATATTCTCTGCTTCAGAGCAGTGCTCTTAAGCTAAGAGCTGCAGGCTACACCCCGCCCGGAAGGGACAACTGGGTGATCTGCCAACAGTCAGTACAAAATGTCGTCTTTTACCTCATGGCTCCAGGCAGGTCAAAGGAGGGGAACCAGTTCTGTCTGTCTGCAGGGCTGGACTATAGTGTGGTCTATTACGAGTTTACCTGTGCCCAGGGAAAACAAACAGCACACCACCTACTCAACTTTTTCTTCAAACTCTATTAATTTAATTAAAGTTTGGAAGAACTTGAGTGAAGGGATCAGTTTGGGGAGTTGACTGTGGCTTCAGATGAAACAAAGATGACCATATTTAGTTCTCAGTCAGAGAGAGAGGTTAAATACCTTTGGGTTTATAATATTTTCCTCTTAATTTGTGATGGATAAAACCAGTGTGATGAAATGCAGTACCCAAATAGCTTTTTTTTTTTTTCCAATAAATTGTTCAGCAATTGGCAGAAATATCTGAATTGATGTGGTGGGTGTCAAAGCATAAAGAATTACAAAGAAGAATAATCAATAGGTCTAAATGTTGTGTCTTGAGAAAATATCCACGGAAAGTTTGTTCTGAAAGAAATCCTACCTCAAGGCATAACAAAAAATATGACCAAAACAAACAGGAAAAAATAAAGTATGTTTTAACAGCCTCATTCTGAAGGGGGGTGAAAATGCTCTGTTGCAACTGTGTGATGGCCTTGCTTTTATTTAAATGCATTTTTCACCTGTCTTGCAAATTTTATGTAACATGACATGAACATTTCAAAACGTTTCCTGAGAATTGCTTCTCCCGTGCACCAACAACATCTTAAAATTGGAGTGAATTTTGGTTTTGATATAACTAACATTTCCTTTGAGAATCTGTTAAAGATTCTCAAATCTTTAACAGATCTTACAGATCTGCCACACAGTAATTTTACTTCTGTGCAGATTTTAAGATAGGATTTGTGTGTTTTGGCGGTATGTATTAGACGATACTGGCTGGATTTAAACATACTATTTGTGTTAAAACAGGAAAGGTGTCTGGGTAAAATGATATGAGTTCCTGCAAAGAAGTGCTTTATCTATTTTCCAATTATTTATATAATATTAACAAGCCAGTTAATACAAGGCAAAGAGTTGTTTGCATTCCATTTAATAATATCTATCCATGCATAATGCTTCCCACATTCAAGACTCGAACGTCCTTCTGAAAAAGAAGAAAATCTCTGACCCACTGGGTTCACAAAGAAGCCGAAGAGTGGCCAGCGAAGTGACCGTGCTGACTGGCCAAGATGGGAATCAACAGGCAGTCCAGTGCCTGGTTTTGATGGGTTTCCTCTCTCTTAAAATGCATGGTTGCCTCTCAGCTGCAATCAGGGACCATAGTGTTTATCCCAAGACCTGTATTTTATGATCTTGCTTAGTTTTTCAGTTCTTTTTCATCAGCTCAGATGGTAGGCTTAGAGCAGTGTGAAGAGTGCATGTGCATTACTTATCTGCCTCAGCTGTCTGAAGGGGAAGCAAATTAAGCACCGCAAAGCTGCCTCATGTCAGCTGTCTTGGGCATGCTTACACTGTCTGCTACGGTTAGTACCTGGATGCTGTAAAATTCTCACTGTGCTTTTCCTGAAAACACTTTGTGAGGTGCTGCAGTGCTTTTAGCTCCACTTCACTAATGGGGAATTGAGCTTCTCTAAAACCAGAGGAGACACGGAGTCCCCTTCAGATGCTCCAAGGTGTTTCAGACCCCTTGCTTAAGAGGTGATAAGTTTTCCGCTGGATGTACCCATTTCTCTACATAAGCTTAAGAAAAACATAAACAGCTTGCTTAGACTTGTCTAATTAACTGCTAGTAATTGCCTACCTAGGGGGATTATGCTGATTCAGGCACTAGAAGGTAGATCAAGTGAATACCTAAATTATGTTATTCAGGGAGGTTTGCGTGTTTGCTCAGGAGATAGAAAATGTCCTGGCCAGAGCTTAGCCATCCTTCCTATTCTTCACCCAAGTTTGTTTGCTGTTTGTTCGCCTTCCACAATTCCCTCTGGTGAACTTTCTGGTGGAGACCTTTGCTTACGATGGGTGTTTGGTGTGGGTCCTGGTATCCTATTTTATGTCTTTGCTATTTCAGTTGAGGCTCTAATGCTACAAATGTCGCATCTGGTTAGGAACTGAGTATCAGAAGAATTAAAATATAGTCAAGCAGACAACCAATATTTGCATTCTGATACCATAGAAACCTCCACCAACTGCTGCTTATACTCAAAACTTGTCCTCAAAACTTGGAGTCTTACAGCTGGGTTGTCTTGATTCACCATATTGATGGTGTATCTGCTGTTGTGTCTTTAACTTCTTGGAGTCTGTTACGTCTGAGAGCATAGTATTCCGTGCAAAATAAATCTATATAATTTGAATTTTAGGCTGTGGACAAATTGCTTCTTAAATTGAAAGAGGCTGAGCTGACCTGGTGATTTGTCAGTTTAGTAAGGTAACTGCTGAGATCCAACTGCTTGCAACCAACGTTTATTCCAGCCTTACTTAATCTAAAGGGTTCTAATTTCAATAATTAGCACTGACTTGTAATAGTTTAGACAGGAAACAGAGGGGATTGTTTGTCTGTAGGGTTCTCTTTATTTTGTACATACAAGCCTTATTCTGTACATGGAGAGAAAAAAAAAGGTGCGTGTGTGCAGATGGGCTGGAATTCTTTGCTGTGAGGATGCCAGTTTGGGAGTGAAATGTATATTATGCTTTGTTCTTGCCTTTAAAGTTAGGAGGAAAGCAACTCTACAGGAACTTGGGGAGAGGTCTTCGTGAGACGTTCCTATCAACTGGTGTTCACAAGGAGGCAGAAGTGGATAATGTTTAGCAGCAAACAGGAGTTTAAAACCCCCTATGTGTGACACCAAGAAGGAGACACCCCAGATGGTGATTCTGCAGCCTCAGGGAGTGGCACATCCAGGGGCTGCTTTCAAGCTGCCAACACAACTGGTGCTGTAGCCTCCAAATGGGCCAGATGTTACAGCTCGCTCTTTGCATGGCTGGGACTCAGCCATGAGAGAAACAGAGGCCTTACATTTTCTCTATTTTCACACCACCATATGGGAGTGGGATGCACCATGGATAAAATCAATTGCATGTGACTTTCTAGATGTGCTGCTAGGCTTATCTCTCTTCTGTATTACAGCAACTGCTGATACTTGAGGGCCCTTTAGGTTCTTGCTTTGGTTTGCTGAAGTGTGGGCATCCAGAAAGGCACATATTCAAAAGCCTCGAATGTGCAAATGGTTATAGAAACAATTTGGATGGAAGATAGATGATTTTTTTGTTTTGTTTTGTGGTTTTTTTTTTTTGTTTTCATGTGAAGGCAGCGTTGCTGTGTCCTGGCAGTGTTAGAAGGTGTGCAACTAGGATGTACAAGACTGAAAGGCCATTAAAGAGCAAGGTGGCAGAAAGCTGTTTGCATTACAAGAATAACAACCAAGAAGCCGTAGTCACGAATAGAGTCCTGTGGCCATAAGTACTGGATGAGACATTGGGGGACAGCCTGTCTGACGTTTTACAATCTAGATGTTAAAAGCAGGCAGTGCAGTCCAATGAGGCATATGTTATGCCAGGGGTCTCAGGGGCCACTGCACTTACTTCTAGAGGTACTGCTGTCCGTAGCCAGTTGATCCAGTGCTCTGTGGCTGGCTGCTCTGCCAGTTGTGCTTCTGAACTGTTTTTGAAAAAGGTTTGCATTGCGTGCAGTCCTTTCTTGGCTCCTACCAACAGTGGGTACATATATAACGGCGCGGGGCTGTGCCTTCTGGCGTAGGCAACTGCAGGCGTGAAGTAAACAACAAATGGAGACACTGAAGTAAAAAGCCCTGTGTAGACTGTGCACCTTAAAGTGTGGCAAAGTGGGGTTTTTTGTGTGATGGGACTGAAGTCAATATCTGGGTTTTGTTTCCCCCTAAGGCAGATCGCTATCCAGAACTCCAGGCCCCATCTGTTGAGGCTGTTGCTGGCAGCGTTGGATCCGTGCGTGTGCCCGCTGAGGTGCTGGCACTTGTTGCGCTTGCAACACAGGACTGTGTTTTCTCTTGTGTTTCAGGCTGTGCCTGTTGCATAGATGTGTGAGGGGAGAAAGGTGCTGCGGTGTTGCTCCAGCTCTGTGTGGGCCGTGCTCCAAAGCTTCCCCCCTCCACTTGCCCAACACCCACTTTCCCAAGAACAAGTGTCCTCATGCTTCAGCTCTTTCCTGCCGTGCCAACCGGGAGCCTGCTAATGGGCAACCACAGCCCACCGGTCAGGTTACCTGCCGGGCGAACGGGACAGGCTGTCATCAGGGTACATTAAGGGCTCTTTGCAGCAGTCTGTCTGCACTACAGAGCTTTGTTGTACATCTAGAAAGCAATAGCTTTTAAATCCAGCCTTCTGTGTTGTGGCAGCATGCGGGTGCCTAGAGGCACTGAAGTACTTGCAGCCAGCAAGAGGGAAGTGGGGAGACTGAATGTGAATTGCTATTATTATTAATAATAATATTAATGAAAAAGCTCTGAAAGATCAAGGACTTTCAAATTAATTATTCCTAGTTACAATATACAGCATGCGAAGATGCTGCCTAAACCAATAATGGGCTTCTAGTCTTTATTAAATTAATTTTGTTTCAGATCTTCAGCTTTTTCCCCATCTGTGCAAATTTTTTATAAATACTTAAAAGAAGAATTAGAAAGGAAAGATTAAGTAGAGCAGGAGCAGCAGTGAGCCAGCTGAGAAAGGAATATGGAAAAGAAATAACTTATGAGAGACTGAAGCATTTTTGAATAAATATCCTTTCATTTTTATGACTATTATAATTCCTTTTCAGATACTCTTATGACCAGATCCTGCATTTCTTGTGCATTTAAATCTCCCATTAACCTCAATGCCACGATATTCAAAGCACCCCATCTTGCCTTCTATGTGCTCAGTGGGACTTTGGATTTGTGGGGAATGAAAAATTGCACCTCTAGCATAATTGAGCCATCCTTTTATTCTAAAACTGATAGTAAAGATTGAAGGTAATCAGATACTTCTGCATGAATCGTACCTTCTTAAAATATAATAATTGCCTAGGTTAATCTGAACTATAGATGTGATGTCTATTGCTGTCTGTATGGATGAATATTAATTGCATAGTTCCTGTGTGGTTAGCTAGCTTCTCTGTGGGCACGAAGCCCTGCATGGAATTCCAGAGGTGATACCCTATTTCTGTTGAGATCACTGGCAAAATTCTTGCTGACTTCAGAGGACCCAGGAATTCACTCCAGATACCTTAATAGAATTATACTAGAAAATATTTACTGTTCTCGTTAGATCCTTGGGAACTTTTCCAGAATGCTTTGCTCGTACACACACCTTTTGTTTAGGTAATGCAATTCATTTGAAGGTTGTCGTCTGTGAATGCGTTGAACATCAAAAAAAATCAAATGATGGAAGATATGCCCTAGTTGTTTTGTGTACTTTTTTCTACAACTCTCTGCATAATAGTGTGACTTACACATGGTTTTCCATTGTTGGTATTTTATTTATGCCACATTTTTGAGCTGGTAATTTAAAAGCTTACAGTATCTTTTGAAAGTATTGCTTAACTAGATCATTTAATTCTCAGCTGGGAGTCTCTATTTTTCCCCTCCAAGAAGAAAGACATTAGAGTTGCAAAGTATATTGCAATTAAAAGGAATTGTTTTGACCAAAGAGGGGGAGAGAAAACAATGTGCTTTACTCCTCTGTGATTCTATACTCCCTCTCCTCCCCTTTACAAATCTTAGTCATAGCTGCCTAAACAATAGGCGTTTGGATGCCTGGCTGACTCTTCATGTCTGTGATCAGCTGGTAGATACTCCAAATAACGGGAATTTTTCCCATCAGACATGTATATGCCAGCTCAGATTCCTGTTCGGCTCAAGCTGAAGACAGCTGGTTGGCTGGGAATTTGCGGGGGAAGCTGCCTGGGTGTTGCAGCGGAAGGTGTAGCGGGAGTGGAGCCTGTCCTGTCTTTGCCAAGTGAGTGGTGCTGAAAGGCTGTTATAGTCCAAAGTGTGAGTTACTGTGGTATGAACTCATCCTGAAAATAGGGAGCTGCTGTGACCCTTCCTTGGCAGCCTCTTGTCCCTGTTGTGAATGTGAGCGGGAATCTTTAAGTGACTCCTGGCAATGCTTGAAAAACAAATGTCATTAATTGTAAATAATTGCCTATTGGGACACTTCAGCTGAGATGCTTGTGTACTAACCCACTAAAATCTGTTTCCTAATTTCTGCATTCATCTACTTACCAGTGGAGCTGTGTGCAGATGGCATAATAGCTGCCATGAATATTTGCTCAGGTCTGAGTGCATGTTGGGATTCAGCCATACTCAGGACCTGCTTTCTTTCTCAGAAGCTTTGAGCACTTGCTTGTCAAATTGGTTTCAGCTAACTGTTTGCACAGTTCTAATTTTAAATCCTCTCATTTAAGGGGGAAAATACCCCCACGCAACAAAACCCACCTTTCTTCCAGTCTGCCTCCTCTTTCTCTCAAAGTTGCACTGCTTGAGGGCTGTCTGGTCTGCCCTGGCTGCTGCTGGTGTCTGGAGAGCTCTGGTAACCCTGGAGCTCATGGAGAGGAGGTGCTGTGTTGTCCTTCTGAGAAATACCCCGTCAGGGTTTCTAGCACACGATTTGAGTTGCCCCGAGAGGTGCCTTTCTTTCCTATGTTATGAAAGGGCAGCCTGTGTTGCTCACTGGTGCATCACAGGTGTGACGAGTCCTGTCACTGGTTAGAGCAGTATGCTGTACTCTTGGTTCTTCAGTTTGGTCATCAAACCTGCTTGGGAACAAAGTCTTGGCATGCTGTCATTGATAAACCATTCCAGGTCTTCTGTCTGCCTTCAACCTGCACAGGAGCAGTCCTGACTTGGAGAGGGTCTCCATGACTAAAGCTATCAGGTGCCATCAAATAGTATTGAATAGGATGTTTCAAAATTACTTTTTGATGACATCAAGATTTTGGGGGGTGCTGCCTTTTTAAAAGAGCTCAACAACGAAGAAAATGGTGATGGGGAAAAGTAGACTTTAGAGCTCTAATTCTAGCAGATTTCAGTCTTGTTTACATCCTAGGTGTGTGGAACTTGATTGAAAGACTTAATAGTTGGTATCTCCATGCCTTGTGTTTAAAAATGAAAAATGGATTTAGAAGAAGCATGGAGTTACAAGCTGTTAATTAACCTGTGCATATAATGGAAGTCTGGATTGTTTTCATGTGAGATACGGGAATTATATTTTTTCTGCTTCAATATTAGAAGTTAATAAAACAATCTGAAAAAAATAATTGCCCAGCTTAGAGAAAGCTTTAACTATGTAACCTACTATTTGTATAGCCTCCTCTTTCGACATGTTGCTGAAGTGCATTTGTTGTGTTTTCATTTTCTTCCCCAAGAAAGAAAAATCAGTCTTATTAGGTTAGCACTATGTTTTAAACCACTGTGAAATGTCCATTTTATTATTTAAAAGTAGAACAGCCTTAGAATCTTCTTCAGGGTGAAAATTTAGTTAATAGAGGAAAGGCAGATGGTGATAAAGAAAAACTTGGCGGGGAGTGGGGAGATCTGAGAACTTGGAGCAGCCTGTTCAGTATGTCTGAGGGGATGTCTGTGCATGCATGGCCTTGTTCCTTTTGTCCCTTGAATCCATGCAGTTCATAGCCTTCGTGAGCATGGTGAACCTCAATGACGTTTAATATATAATAAGAAATTATTTTGCTGGTCTCACTTGGGGATGTGAATTTATTACTGGTCTCAGATGTGTTTCTTTTCTTCTTTTGTAATGCTTTTCAGGGAGGGAGGCTCCTCCTAACAAAATGGAAGTGTTCATTTGAAATTTTCTTTTCTGTTTTGTCATGGGAGATCAATAGCTTTTAAGAACAAAACAAAAAATAGAACAGATAAAAACAGGAGTAAATTCTACATTGTGCGAAAATTGAAGAAAATGAAGGACTTGTCTTCTGTGAAGTAGAAACAAATATCATGCTTCGAGAATTTTTTGTTTCATGTAACCATAAGAAACTAGTGTGGATGATTTTCTGCTAATTTATATGTTTATAGGGAGCAGTTCTTTGTATATGTAATAATCATTTTAATTTGCATTTCTGAACTACCTGTTTCTTGCAGTATAGCTTTGGAAGGGCCCTTAGAGAACCTGTTAGCTATGTTACTTGCTTTTCTTGTTAAGTATAGAATTGCAGAGTTAATATTCTAGTACTAGTTATACCTGATGATGACAGAAGAAATGAATAATCACAAACCTTTTTTTCATGAAAACTTCTGATGTCACATTTCGCAGCATCTGTAGGGTCACTTACAGTATCATTCTGCAGTTTCTTGTCACTTCTAATCTGCTTCTAAAATTGCACTGGAAAACAGGTAGCGTTTGTAATCCACTTAATTCATCTCTGCACCAACTCATACAGAGGTGATGAAATTAAATATCTCTTTGGTCATTAGGGCAAATAATAAACAACCCTGATCTGATTAAGAAACTATATTGATCTAAGCTGCTCAAGAGCAGCTAAGGAGACAAAGTTCTTTAGCAGCAAATGCCTCTTGAAGATTGCCAGGGGGCAAGAGGAATTCTCCAGGGCTGAGTCTTTTCAAGGTGTACAACGTGTTTGATCACTGAGCTGTGCAGGCCGGTGTGATGTGGATATATAAATCTTAATGGAACTTCTTTACATCCCCTTTGGTACAGATAACGACCCCAGGGATATTTAGTTTAAAGAAAAGTCACTTAAAAAGAGAGATTTGATCAAGGCAGACAAAATGGGTCTCCAGTGGGCACAAATTGAAATAGAGGAAATTCAATTTAATGGTAAGAAGAAACTATTTTACTGTAAGGGTGATTAAATGCCAGAACAGGTTGTCCGAATGGGTTATAGACTCTGCGTCCTTGGAGATAATCAAAACCCAAAGGGACACAGTCCTGAGCAGCCTGCTGCAGGTGGCCCTGCTTTCAGCAGGGGGGCTGGACTAGATGATCTCCCGAGGTGCCTTCCAACCTCAACAACCCTGTGATTCAGTGTAATAATGACGGTGTGAAAAGATGAGTGAGGTGACTGTGGCTCACCTGTTTTTATACCAAGGTCAAGCAGACTTTTGAGAAGTCTAATGATTAAGTACTGTGCTGCTTTTCTGGCCTTTTCAGCCCCAGAGAGGGTTTGGTGTAGTTCAGGAGCAGAAGGAGAGGGTATGGAGAAAGAGAGCGAATGCTAGCAAGTTTTGGATTTCCATCTGTGGGCAGTGGAATGCAGCTCATTTCATGCTTGTATGTGCCTTCAGTGCTGGGTGTTAGGACAAAGACTGGATTAATTAGCTTGTGCAATAGTAGTTATACAGATCCATGTGTGGTCTGTGCATTCTCTGCTCCTAGAAATGAGACAAGGCTGCTGCAAATTCAGTTTTAAAAAAAAAGCATGGAACTGAAAGGGAAAATTATGGTCTTTTTGAATCACCTAGCAGCACACATTCATTCTGGGCACATACTTGGCTCAGTAGGTGGTATTATTTACTGACCAAAGAACATTAGTCAGCATGGCAAGCTATGGGCATTTCAAATCAGAAAAAAACTAATAATAGAGTGTTCCCCTGACTATATAGCTCCTCTTCTTAATTTATCGTTCGCAGTAGGTGGAGAAGATGGAAATTATAATGGTGATTAAAAATGAGCAGACAGAAACTTAGCAAAGTAGTCTGACAGTCTTGAGAAATATCCAGATCTAACCGGACAAAGCCTGAAATCAACTGCAGTCCCTTACTCTGCACTCAAAACACGCCTGCAAGTGTCTGGGTCTGGCTGTTTTGCAGCCACTTCCTAGCACTTGGGCTGGTGGTTGGGTGGGTGGGGAAGGCGAGTCAGCGAGCCAGCATTTCAGTAAACTGCAGTGGGTGGGCTAACAGTGAGCCAAATGTAAAGCCCCACTGTAATTGTGAGAGCTGCATTAGAAATGCACCTTGGAACGTTATCAGAGATTAATGGTATGTTGTCTGCTTACCTCCAAATGGCTTGCGAATGAGCACACTTAGGGAGACAAGAGCTTGGTTTTTTGGAGATGTGCACTAAAGTTTCAGACGAGTCGGTATTCAGTGGGTGTAAAAGATCACTCCCTTTGGGTAGTTCTAGCAGGCAGTTGTTCTAGTAATATATTGTGTATTGAAAGATTAATACAGTTCTTTAGAAATTGCCAGATAAACTAAAAAAATAAAGAATGGGATTCTTCCATTCTTCTGGGGCGGGAGGGGGACAGGGAAGAAATTGCTGAGACTGTCTGCCATACTGGAAAATACATGAAATAAATATGCAACATCTGTAAAAGCCAGAGATGCATCTTCTGCCAGCCCTTCCTGTGAGAATTTGAAGGAGAAGATGTTGCTGGTGGTCGATTGTCTATGAGAAGTTCTGCATGTTTGAGAGATCAAAGGTTGTGTCGTGGCCCATCAGGAGACGCCTCTAGCAAAGCCCAGATTAGAAAGTCATCAATTCAGGAGGTCACATCTGCACATGTTTAAAAGCCCTTGATATGAATGTTACTGATGTGAGTGCTTAGAGGACTATGTGCTCAGGTGCACTCAGTAGGGACCAACCTGAAGCCAGTGCTTAACTCTCTAATGAACTGGAGCAAAAGAGCATCAAGTTCTTTGCAGGACTGGGACCTCAGTTTGTACGGGTACTGTCTGTGGGCTCACTTAATTTCTCTAGTTGTGTGCGCACACTGTCAGTGACAGCCACTCAACATGCAGCACACGGAGCCTTCTTCAAGTACAGAATATTACCCTGCAACTAAGCTTAAGTTCTCCCATTAATCTAAGGTTTAGATTCATGATGACAAATCTTATTTAAGGGCCTATGTAAATTTTGACATTAATACTTCTCTAGCACTTTGACTTAAATATGGGAGCTCCCTGCAATTCCTGACCTCAGAATCATGCTATGATATATTTTTTTACAGTTGCTTTTATCACAGCAATTCGTCTTAACCTGTCGCAGAACATTGTCTCTAAACACACAGAACCTGTCAGTAATGGCTGTTCAGTTAGTTCTTTATTTTGTGGATATAGAATGACAAGTTTCAATGGCGAGTGTTTTGTTGAGAAGTTTGATAATACTTTAAAGTGCATTGATTTCTCCCCGATAGGCTACAGCTTGTGATCTTTACACATGGGAATGCTTTGATGCCATGCAATAAGGCACTACTGCTTTTGCTCACCAAATATTTGTACAGTGCTAGACAGGAGAACAAACATAACTTAATGTTTGAGACATTCCAACATTTCTTTTCACATTTTTTTGAATGCTGTATAGTTTTAATTGTGTGTGTTCTGCATAGGCAAAGGTTTTGCCAGTACTGCAGGAACTCTTGTGTTTTTAGTCTCCCTCATCTCCCTCATTCCAAAACCAGACTTCATTCTAACATAGCAGTGTGACACCTGTCATCTCTCACTGATGACATCTCAACATTGATTAAATAGAACGCTAATCATCATGGCGTGTGCTATCCTGCTGTTCTTTTTTTGCTTCACATTGCAAATTCCCATGAAGTGTTCAGTGTCTCTGAATGTCTTCCATTTTCAGTATTGCTTAGGTTCATGGACTACTGAAATCCAGCTGTGAAGGACAATTTTATCTGAACATGAATTACTTTTAATTTCTAGATTTTAATTAGGTGGCTAATTACTTATGACCATATTGTATCATTGATGGCATTTCAATTTTTAAGATAATTACACAAGTATGTGAAGCTAAAGAATTGTTCTTTACAGTTCTGCAAATCTTGCTGTTATAATACAGATATGAAATAGAGCCTCATAATTCTGAAGACTTCAATTTCCATAAGTTAAATAACTATTAATTGTTTAGTGGAGTTAGCTAATATTTCTAGAGCAACTCAGGGTAATAAAAAATGAATTGTCTGTTATGTACAACCATACTTTGAAGGGCAGACTAAACATTTACTGAATTTGTTTATCTATAGTCTGGATTTTTAATTTAGCTTCATGGAATGCTATTTTGTTGGCTAAATTACATTATCTATGAACTATCGAAAGTAGAAGTGGTAGCCGTAGAAATAAACCAAAAAAAGCCTTCCCCCCACCAGATCATAACAGCTCCCTCCCCCACTCTGGTTTTGTTATATTAAGCGGGCAATCTGTAAAGGTGTGCTGCATCTCTCGTTGGTGGGACTGTGTGTATCGCACACCGTTACTGAACAGCATATGCTGACTTCTTCATAGCACCACTGCTGAAAATGCACAGGCTGCACTCGTCATGTATTTGCACGTTAGCTTTCTAGTACTCATGGTTTGGTGGCTGTTCACTACATCTGTTTTAAGCTGGTTACTCCATGGCAGCTCAGAACAGAGACCGTGCTCAAGTTACTGTACCTCTGGTGCCATGAAAAAGTGGATGTAGCAGGGTTGGGTACAGGAAGTTCTGCGACAAAGACCCATGGCATGGACTTCAGCTTGTGATGTATGAGCCTTCTGAGCACCACGAATGCTGATGTGAGCACCCGAATCCTGTGACGGGATGCTTTACCCTACCCTGCAGGATAGCAGAACTGATCAGTCACCTGCCCCTTCCAATGGTCATAAATTTTGTCAGGGTATCTTATCCTGAATTTCGTTTGTTTAGCTATATTAAAATGAAAGAGTTCCTGTCCTCATAAGAAAAACAGCCACGATTTCCGTGCTTAGCCAGCTCAAGTATAGACTTGTACAAATGTTTCTATGGCATGAGAAAAACGTTTCGATGTTTTCTTTCTCTTGGGAGGGGGCAATAAATGAAAATGCAACTAAACTTTCACAGAAGATGATGTATGAAAAATTAATTTTGGTAATGCATTTGAAACCTGGGATTCCAATGCACTGATCTGGGCCAAAGTATTTTCTCATGATGTAGTATGATATTAAATGGAATTGTTTTGTTGTGACAAATTGCCTACATGAGCCTCTCTGCTTTGGGATCTGTTATTCCTGGGGGTTCAATGCTATGTCTAGACAATGCTGCTCATTTTAGGTCAAAATCTGCATTGTAGTGATGGCTTGCTTTATTTTCTAGGAGGTTGGGAAGGGGTGAGCTGCCTCTGGGAGAAAACTGTGTTTTGAAGTACCGGACCCAGAATGAAATGGCTTGTTACACTGATGCAAAATAAAATATTTGGGGCAGTTATTTGTTTTGTTTTTGTTGGGTCTATCCATGTCTAAGTGTAACAATTCCTTCAGAGCTTGGACTGGAAAATTTTGGGGTTTTGTAACAAAAAAATGATGAGAACTGTTTTGTGTGGGAAGAGATAAAATCTTTGTTTTTACAATAAATGATTCATTGGGAAAATTACCAGTTATCTTGACTGGCACACCTTGGGAAGTTCTCACAGCTTTACAGTCTTGTCTGGTTATTGGGGTAGCAAACCAGTCATGTTTATAAGCTGGTGTTTTCCCTTCACTGAACTTAGTGAAGTAATACTTGTGTTCTGTCTAAATTTCCTACCTGTAAAGTAGTCCGGTAGTAACTCCCACTGCCTTGCCTACTGAGACCCTCAGTTCTTGTGGTCAGTCTTTACACAGACCTTAGAACAGTGGGGCCTTGAACACAATTGGTTCCTCTCTGGTTCCTGAAATGGGAGAAATTATACATAATGTACATTCCAAGCTTAAATATCCGAGGCTGGAGCTGCAGCTGTCTGAACAACTGGGAATGCAGCCTGGTTGAACTGAGCCCAACCAGTGATGGAGCAGGTACAACACCTCGTAAATGTAACCAAGTGGCAAATCAGTTTGGATATTCTCAGTGAACTATCAACACATGGTCTGCAAGCATGAGTTATTTGTGAATAGTTTTGTGTAACGAATACATTCCAGAATTTCACAAAATGCTCAGAGAGATGAAAGGTGAAATGCAGTCAATAAATTATTCATAACAAATTATTCACTAAGCTCTATTCATCACTGAGATGAGACAGAATTATTGACTGGACATGAAAACAAAGTTTCATTTCAGAGAGATGATATTAAAATACCGGTGTGTTAGTGTAATTATGCTGTGACTGTAAAGACTTTACTATTCTGCAGTAAAATATGCCTTGGGTACTGCTGCAGGATTGATATTCTCCCGGGCTAGTACAGTGGATTTTTCCTTTAGCTACCTAATAGAATTTAGGTACGCTATTGATCTCCTCCCATAGTGAGACAAATTTTTGCTTGTTTCCTTTGCTTATAATTTGCTGAAAAGCAAATACTGTGCTCAGCTGGGCAGGATGGAGAGGGGTTGAACTGGAGGTGGTACATACGTAGATATTAAGCATTCTTCCTTGTGCTTGGATGACAGTCTGCAGTGTCTTTAAGTGTTGCTATGATGTGAGAAGGAGGGTACCTTCTCTTCTCACTTGCATGTTCAATATGTAAGCGTTTGGGTCCTGCTTCAGTTTCGTGTGTGTAAGTACCTGCATTGACATGGGAATAATCTTTTGGCCAGCAGGTTGGGAAACAGCAGTTAAAATGCCATCTCCAGTAGAATTTCCATCATCACTATGACCAGTGGATCTAAATGGATATTGTGAATGTGTATTCATGTTTCTTCAGCCCAGGGGCTGCTTCCTTTAGTCAGCTCCTTAGGTTTTTGAAACATTTTCCTCTCGATTTGCTTCTTAAGGTACAAAATTAATACTAGCATGTCTACTGCAGCCCATACATGGGGATATGACCCTAGTGCTCCAAATCCTAAATGAAATCAATCTATTGTGTTAGGAGCTGCATTTCCACAAAAAGACTTTGTATTATTTCCTTGAGTTCTACTGTGGAGTACCTTCTATCCATAAGCTCTTAACATCGCAGTCTTCTTAAATCTATTGGTGATGTGAAGTGTAAATTGTTCTTCTTCCCCAACTCAGTCGTTGTGTTTGTCCCTGCACGGTGAACTCCTTGGTGCCTGGACTGTCTCTGTGTGATCAGGTACTTCTACTGCATAGAAGGTGTGCTATAAGCAGTAAGCACATAGGGTCACTGAAGGGGACAAGTGTTCTGCCTTTGAACTCGTTGCCTGAAGGGACAGAACATGAGATAAAATAAACAAGTTGCCTGATGTTAGCACAACAAATCTAGTGTTTGAGTCAATCTACACAGTTCACCATTTCAGATCAGGACTCGAAATCACTGTAGTACTTCTCTGCTGTTTTTAGTTGTTGTGGACTTATTTTCAAAATCACATAATAGAACTGCTGTTTATTCATGGCAGATGAGCACATATTGGTTTGTACTGGAAGGCCCAATTTGTTCCACCCCAGTTAAAGATGTTGGCCTAAAACCAGGGAAGGGGTCACAGGAAGTCTTTGTGCAGCATTGCTTTTGATGCTGCTGTACGAGCTGTAGCTTTGGCTTTGGTTACTGAATTGCTTTCACTTATTACTGACAGACAGTCTTCCAGCAAAAAGGGAGGCTTTTCAAAATGGTAATAAAAGCATTAGTGCTCCATCATCATCATCTTGCAGAAAACAATGTCTAGATCAATCTATCTCCTTCTAAATCTTTAGAGAAACAAAATTTAAACTCATTTTGCCAAGGCCAAATGTCAATCATAAGAAAAAATCTATATGAAATTTTAATTGCAAGATGTTCAGTGCAAATTTAATGAGTGAAATAAGAGATCTGAGAATTCAAGCATGCTCAGCTCATGCATAATGTTGACTTAAATTGGCTCTCTAGAGGTGCAGGGAATTGCGTTTTTAGAATTTACACACTGATAGAGCAAATGTACTGGGCCCTGTAGGTTAAGGTCATAAATCAGAATCATTTAACTGCCTTTGAGTGATTACTACAGACTATAATGGTTGGGAGAACTGGCTTCAGCTACAAGTGATTACTCTGCTTGGATTATTGAAATGCTACTCAATATTCATAAATCAGTGATCATTAATCCCCCAAATAGTTCCTGTCAGCTTTCTAAATACATTTCCTACTAGCTAATTGAGATTGAAGGAGACTAGCATGCACTGGTTCAGAATTAGGACAAATGAGCTGCTTTGCCTACCTAGGATCAGAAACACATCTATGGGGGAGACTGACCCGTGCTGAGTACATATGTGGCTGCTAAAATTGTTGTGTTTAAGCTGTTAACTGGAGAAGCCTTTCTTAGCAGGTTTTGCCCTCATGAGCTACAATGACTATAAAAAGAATTTATGTTTTTCTATGACAAAGATTTTTGTGTGCTACGCATCGAAAGTAGCTAAACTGTCAGTTGGCATTCATCACGGTGCAGAGGGCAAGTACGTGAGAGACCAAGACCTGCAACCCTGGAACTGCATTGGTGTAAGATGCTCATCGTCATTTTCTCCACAACAGTTGAGAAAAAATTTAAATTCGTAGCTTTGGTGTTGTGATGTAATTAGAATGTTTTAGCTCCACAGAAATTTTTATTAGCTACACATATGAGCTTAGTTTAATTTTGTTTAATACTCTAACTGCCTATACTTGAACGTGAGGAAAGTTTCACAGATACTAATGGTCTGTATTACTTTCTAATACAGTAGATGTCAGGTGGATTTGCAGACTTCAAATACCAAAGTTCTCTGAAAGCAGAGGTTTGAACTGTAGGAGATCTGATTTGAAGTTGACATAAGTGGTTGTTTCTGTGGGTTCTACAGAAGGACTTGGTATCATTTGTGCACAACAGCTGAGAGGCACAGCTTGGTTCTTCTCTACAGAATCATGTAAATGGCTCAAATGTATCTGAAGAATGCTCTCTAGGATAGCCCTGGCACGTTCCCTATAGTTGCATTTTTGTTGGCTTTCCTGAGGAGATGAGGACGCTGTGCCCATACTGGGTGTGTGACCGTGTAGGTGTCTGTCTGTCTGCTCTTCCTGTCTGCTGGCCATTTTGAATCTGTGGACCAGCTTCCATCCAATGTGGCAGAGCGGGAGGGGGGTTAAAATTATCGGGTTCCTGCAACTGGGTAGGGAAGAAAAGACTGTCCTGCTAATCCCCACGAGGAAAAGTGGCAGTGTGAGCTCTGCCCTTTAGCAGGGATCAGGAAGCCACGTGGACCTTACCCCCTGTTTTTCTCATAGCTCAGGTGCTCACAGAACTCCTTGTTTTTCTGTTGTCCTGTTTAAATGTTGCTGTTGCCATGGGCTTGGAGAGCCTGTATTTTTAAAAACTATTATTGTTTAAGTACTGCTTCTTTCTCATAGTTTCCCTCTTCTATCCTGTTAATTTATTTTTTGTACATGCTTTCTTTAGAAAAAAAAAAAAGTGAGACGTAGTTGAAGGGCAATAGACAAATTAAAATGGTATTTGTAGGTGCTAGCACTGGCAGGGATGCTACTCCATTGTTGTGATGATGTACAGTATCAAAAGTCACTGAGGAAAGGAGAGATGCTGGTGCCTTGTAATTATCTCTGAATATCTCTTATTAGTAGGATTTATGAGAAGATGAGCTTGAGAGGAAGGATTTATTTTTCTATCTATTTCTTTTTTTAAATGCATAACTTAAACCACGACTGATGTGTATCTAGGTTCCTTTCATATCACGACCACCAGAACTCCAAGCAAAAAGCTAATTGTATCAAAAAGACGTACTTAATTTGACAAAAAAGAATTATATTTGAAACGTGTGGAAGGAATAAACAATGTACTTAAGAGTAAGTGTACTTACATTGCTGCTGCAGTGCATCCTTTTATTGCCGTCAACACTGACTCAGACGTTAACATAAGTCCCTTATCTTTAATTGAAACTAGTAATGTATATGAAGTTGAGGATGTGATGAAGCAGTTTAAGGCGGAAACCTCGTCTTTTGTCTCTCTCTCATTGCTGTTCCACCTGTGTTAGCTCCAGCCCAAACCTTCCCTGGCTGGCTGCTGTGTTAAAATGTAACCGGGCATCCCATCGGACAGTTACACCTAGGGGTGAAGCACACACCCGCATTAAATGACATCAGCTATGCCCTCAAAGAAGCTTTTAAATCCAGGCAGTCGAGGTTGCGGTCCCTTCTGCTGTGAATGTTTTTTCTTCCTGTCACAGGTGCTTCCACGTAGTACAAAATGCTAAAAATGTTTTTATTTTATAGTGTATCGTTACTTCATTACTTTGGTGTTGCGGTTTGGTTAGTGATAAACTGTAAATTCTCCTGTAACTTCTCTTAAGCTTCTGGAGTCGGGGAATGGCGAGTGTGTGGTGATTGGTGCCTCCTTCGGGATCCTTTGGCGGGCTTTCGGGAAGCGCTGCCGCACTGGCAGCATTAGCGGCACAGCCTGGGAGTGGGGAAGCCTTTCTTCTGGTACCTTCTGCCGGGAATGGATTTTAACTTACTGCTGGTACGTAGCCCCTCCAAACGTGGACTTCGACTTCTACTGTACTAGATGCTGTCTATAGGTAGACCAAAAAGTTGCTCTAAACTTCAGTTTGCAATTGAAGTACAAAGCAAAAGACACATCGTAGGCAGAGAGTGAGGAGCCACTCATGTGGGGCATTTTCTTTTTCTTGCTGGTGCTATAGAGGTGTAGCTCCTCATGTCACTATTGATGAAATTCTTCTGCAGTGCTTTGTGATTGAATTTCCTTTCTTTAAAGCCATGCTGTTCTATCTGACCAGGCCTCTGTGGCTGATGCGAGAAGTAGAAATGAGCTGTTGATAGCTTCTTTACTAAAGCCACCTTGTGTTTGCACTGCGATGGGACCAGATTGCTTTGTTGGGCATAAAGCATGCAGTGCACTGTCTGCATCTCTGCTACCCAGATAAGCAGGGAGAGAATGTTTGTCCTTCAGGCAGACTGAAGTGACGTAGTTTTTGGCACAAGAGGCAGCAAGCAGGTAAACTATGCGCAGAGACTCCTGCCGCGGAAGGAGAGGGATTGCTCAGTTTGTTGCCAAGCTTGGATTCTCAGATGTGGGAGTAGAAGGTGAAGGTGCAGAGCATCTGAACAGAAATAGGACAGAAGGACTCTTGAGGGCCAGGCTCATTTTCTGGGTGGACTAAATACCACCTAGACCTCTGTGATCTGTCAGGAGTCAGAGCAAACCATCCCTTGGGAACTGCGGGAAGGAAATGGAGTGTAGTCCAGCCGCCCATGGCGTGTGGTGATTAGCTGTGTTGTCATTGCTGTTTTCTGGTTTGGCATAAAGTTGAGATGGCTTTGACTTGGCTGCCTCCCTTACACCCTGTTAGGTCCCACAGGCAACCTGTCGAGAGAGGGAACCAGCAATGGGGTTTTTTAGTTTTTCAACCTCATTTTTTATGGATGTTTATACTTGGTTGGAACAGAGGTAGAGAAGACAAAAAGGACAGTGTCATTGCAAAGTCTGTCCAGATGTTTGTCTGCACTAGCTTTTCCACATGTATAGCTCCAGACTGTGTTGTTTGCAATTATTTATTTACTTTTTAGCCTTTTTGCACACCTGCAGCTCTGGCCCTAAGGATTTTGTTATTTTTATTTCCATTGTTGTGCCTCCAATTCTTAATTCCTTCTGCTATTACAGCGGTTTTTCTCTAAGAATAGACTGTTTGGTTCTGTAGAGCTTGGTATTCAAAGAGGACATGCTAAACTGAAACAAGGATATTCTCATGTCTGCATTTTTCATGCTGATTTGCCAGTGCTTCCTTCTTGTACTGTGAAAACTGATTGTGAAATGATAAATAGCCAAACCTTGTTATATCTTGTTAATAGACTAATCCCATTGTCATGTCAGATCCTCTAATCTTGATCCAAATTTTGTCTCTTGATCTAATTAGGTTTTTCATTTGTTCCATTTCTGGCTCTTGGAGTTGCTGGGCTGGCTCTTGAGACTGATGAGGTGGAATGATCCATACGGTTCCTAGTGGTTTTAAACAGAAACATCTGTCAGAAGCGAGCAATTTGTTGGCGGAGTTTAGCAGGAACTAAACTTGCATTTGACAGCGCTGCTCTTGCTTCTGAATGACTTAAGTTGGTGAGAAAAGCTATTAGGGCTGCAGAGCCAGCAGAGATCATCTGTCTCTCCCAGGGTCTGTAGGATGCACCATGCTCTCCGGTAACCTTCAAAGGAAAATTGAAAGTCCAGAGAGATAATAATGACACATTTTCGTTGTTTGTTTGTTTCCTTCCTTTTCTTTGTTGGAGAGGAGGCTTCAGCAGTCATATCTTCATTTTCTTCTTGCTGGCTAAAGATTAGCTGTAATTTTTTTTTTTTTTAATTTTAAGTCATCAGGGACTTTTGCTGAAGTGTGAAAGCTGTGAGTTTAAATACTGTCCTGAACAGAGATGATCCTCCTGTAAATTAAGGTCTGACTTAGTGACCTGGAAGGAGGGTACACATCTGTAGTGTCTATGTGAAAACTATCTATATCCATATGTACACATACACATATATAAATAAAACCAACAGCCTATTTCCTTTTGTCACCTTATGTTGCATCGTGTCATTCATTGTTAAATGATATGGTTTCAGAAGAGAAGTTATTTCGTTGGCACTGATCCTGCCACCATTTAAGCCCCTGGCAAAATTTCACTGATGTAAGAGAGTGGGATAGAGGCAGTGAGGAAGGGGAGTTTGTCAGTACAATTCTTTCCTTGGGCCGCAGCTCCCAAGAGAGCAGCAGGAGTCACTAGGCAAAGGTCTTCAGCTTGTGGATTTTTTAAAATTAAATTGTGGACACAGGCCAGCTCGTGAACCTGCAAGGAAATGGAAACACCACAATTTCATTGTAATCCTGTCTGCTGCAGATACATTACAAAAGGTTACAGTCATCTGCTGGGGCAGCAGTTTTTCTGGCCTGGCAGTGGCTCCGTCGCTGCTTGTGTAGTGATGAGGAAGCACCTGCCGCGTGACAACAGCGCAAGGACCGTAGGAAAAACAAAACGCTGCTCTACTTTGGCTGAGACATGAAGCAATACAAAGCCTGCTGAGAGCAGAGAAAGGAGCTGCCTGCACACACACAGCCTGCGCAGAGCAGGCAGCGCTTCAGGAGTTGTTTTCGGGAGGGTATTTGGCAAGGCAGTTGAGATGAGATGGATAAGATATGCTGTCAAAATTCACAATTAAGATTTGTGTATCTGAGTAGTCTGCTACGCGTTGGAGTAGTTGTGCTGTACCTCCTGCTAAATGCAGGCAGCACAAATTAAAATTGGACATGAACTATGGTATGTGAAACGTAGTCTCTCCATGAAATGCCTGGGGTTCGGGAGCCCGGCAGCTGTTGCCTTCATCCTGTGGACGTGGGGCTGCCTGCCATGGTGCGCGGGCAGACGGTGCCTCTTCATGTGCGTGGCAGGTCGGGCCTCCACGCCGTACCTGCTGTGGGTCAGGAAGAGCTGGAGTTTGTGGCTCCAGCACAGACAAGATTATGCAGAGCGAGGTGCTTGTGGGGCCTTTCCTCTGAACCAGGGGTGCGAGCGTTGCTGGAGGCAGTCCTGGGCACTGCTGGGTTCCTGGGGCAGCCCCGTGCTGGGGCAGTGCTGTGCTAGTAGGAGCACAGACAAGGCATTTTTTCACATTCTGATGTTTCAGCTGGCAGCTCGTTATCACTTGAGTCGTATTGTTGGATCTGTGTTGAACGCAAGTGCTCAGGATCATGCACTGATCCTGTATTTAAGAAAAAAGACAAAAATCCTTGTTTTATCATAAAATTAAGTGTTTTCTGGCTATGAGTGATGTTGATTGGAGTGATGTATATAGCACATACAGTTTATTCCAGTCCTCAGTATCTACTCCAGATTCGTGGGTGATGGGTTGCTGTGCTTTTTAGCAAATACTTCCTGCAGAGGGTGTGAATTTTGGAGATGATAACGTGTCAAGCAGAACTATGCAGTTAGTTAGCTTAGCTTTACTTTGAATGGAAACCTAGGTGTAGCTTAAGTATGATTCTTAAACATTTCTGCTCTAACTCATAAAGCCAGAAAGTTATCATTGTAAAGTGGGAAATCAAATTATTTTGAGCTGAGGTGGCTTGAATTACAACGACATCCATTTTGAGTGAAAATAATCAAATGTTTCAATGGAAGTAATAGAATTGGTCAAAATATCTTTAGTGAGAATAAGATTTTCAATGTGAAGTTTTACATGGTGCAAGTCTTACAGGTGTCTGCCTTTCAGTTCTGTATCCAGGCACGCAAAAATTCCAGGTTTGACTTAAATGATCTCTAGTTAACAAGAAGATCAGTTATTGCTTGCACCGTGTGTTTCAGTCCAGGCAGTGATTTTTACATGATTCTACACTAATTAGGCATGTTATCGCTAATCTTTTGTGGCTATTATGAAAAGGGGGAGGAGAACTGATAAATAATACTTATAGGTTCAATATTAGATTCTCTTTAAAAGTACAATTATCACTCATGGGAGACTGCATGTGCACAAAAAGCAGATGTTATTTTAATGTGTAAATCAATAAAGCTGCCTTTTTTTTTTCCTGGTTTTATTCCAGTATTGATGGGATTTGTAAAAGTCTTTGTGAAAACAGCATCCTATCTGTCTTGGGTTTTCAGTAGGAAGGATGGATCAATTTCTTTGGGAAGATTCTGAAAGAGTATAAAACAGACAGATATGATCAGTGATTCTGAAAACCAAGATTAATCTAAGTATTGATGGCTTCCAGCCAGGCCCTTGTATGCTTCTGGAACATGTGCAGTAGCCAGCTGTGAGCTGTGCTCTGGTTAAACACAGTTGACCCCAACTGAAGCTGAAAGGCCTATGATTTGGGGGAGAGGGAAGGAAATAATAGTAATATTAAAGAGTCAAGGTATTTGGAATAGGAAAATAAAAGCCTCAACCTTTTAAATTAATTTTTCTCTTGGTTATGCATGATGGCAGATTTTGCTGTGGAGCAACATGCCACCCTCAGAAATAAAAGGGAAAAGAGCATCTGTACTGAGGAGTCCCCAGGATGAGTGTGTGTGTGGAGTAGCTGTGCTCACTAAAAGGGACTATAATGATTATATTTCCGAAATGATTGAGACTAATAAATGTTGATATGTAAAAAGAAATGATCCTTTTTTATTGGTCCATTGAGATAGGCTATAATTTTTTTTATGTTCAAGCTCTGATCAGAAATTGAAGTGACATATGGAATCAGAATTGAATTACAGCTCTGTGGAATACTTTGTCAGTAGGAAAAAATTGCGTATGATAAAGCTGCTGAATTTTTGGCATCAATTGCAACACCATCTTGTGAGCACTGGTGACAGACATTTATGCCCAGGTTTCAGCAGCCTTGTGCTCTGAATGAATGGAGAATTTCAGATAACTGTATTCCTCTTTCCTGTTCCAAGTATGTGTGGGTATTCTGCAGGGTTTTTATTAAATTGAATTGTGATCAGATAGTCATTACTTAACTGCTTGGAACGATAATTCCTAAGAATGAGAAATTAGGGTGAAATTAATTCTTCTGGAAATTTAGAGCTATTAAACGTACCAGATTTTTCAGGATGTTTCACATCTCTGTTTCAGTGCGCATTTGAGAAGTACAAATATCCTCCAGCCTAAACAGAAATGCCCAGAGCTAGGACCCAGGAGACACGGAGTTCTGATCTCTCCTGCCTGCAGCCTGTGTTATGGTGCATTATAATTTTTTTAGAGAGCACAAAGCCAAACCCCAAAGATCTAGCAGCCTGCCTAGGACTGTGGTCAAATATGGTGGTTGATAAAATTAAACCCCTTGATGTTACACAATTCCACCTTGGATAGCATTTTTGAATTAAATTATGCTATATGCTGTGATACTCACTGATGCGATCAGGTCCATGCTGGCATGTTCTGCAGTGGAGGATCGTGGTGCCGTACGCCTCTGTGGACACCTACACGCACACTGACCTCCCCAGAGCTGGAGGAGCTGCCAGGACCCAAACTTGCATGAAACTCCAGAACCTGGAAGTAAGTCCCTTTAGGGTCCAAAGACAGAGGGGGATGTCATGGGTACAAGTGTGCCCAGCTGGATAAGCTCTTCAAGCAAGTAGCAGTGTTACAAGAGGAGCTTAGTAGGCAGCGCAGTATCTGGGAATCCAAGTGAGAGATCGACACGTGGTGGTGTGTGCGCTCACAAGCTGAGCGACAGCCCTGCCTTAAGCCTTTGCAAAGGGAAGGTAAGCTTGCTTTCAACGCTGAGCTGAAGCACTCGGCTAACTCACAAGACAAAGGAGACTGGACTCTCATCTCTGCTCAGGGCAGGAGGATGAATCTTCCCCTTCCCCCTACCATGCTGTTAAGTAACAGATACGATGCCTTGGGGCTGGAGGATGACAGAGTGAGTAACGGGCAAGACCTAGGAAAGGCCAGCTGTGCAGAACTGATCCAACCATCCACCTGCATTAGAGCCAGTCCCCCCAGAAAAGTGTGTAGGGTGTTAGTAATTGGAGTCTTCTCACTGAGAGGCCCCAAAGTGCGCATTTGTCATGCAGACAGTCTCTCTAGAGAAGTTTGCCTGCCAGGAGCTTGCATCCGTGATGTCATGGAGAGTCTGCCAAGCCTGATGAAGCCTGCAGACTATCACCCCTTCCTATTATTCTAAGTAGGCTTGAATGATGCTGCAACAAGGCGACTAAGAAATATGAAGAGGCCTTATGTGCCTCGGAACAATGTTCAAGGGATTGGGAGCACAGGTGGTGTTCTCTATCTTCCCAGTCAGAGAAGGGAGTTCAAGAGAAAGGAGGTGAATTTGAACAGGTGGATGACTGGCTGTGTAGCTGATGCCATGCTCAAGGTCTCGGCTTTTACGAACTTGGGCACACCTTTGAGAAACCAGGCCTGTTGACTGGCTCAGCTGCCCAAGTGGGGCAAGAGTGTCCTGGGCAATAAACTGGCTGGACTTATCAGCAGAGCCTTAAAGTAGCTTTAAACTTTTAACTAATTTTTTTGTTTTGCCTTGGTCTTCAGCAGCAAGTGCTCTATCCGCACTGCCCAATTCACAGAATCCAAAGGTAGGGACTGTGAGAATGAAGTACCACCTACTGTAGATCATCAGGTTCGAGACTGTCTAGGGAACCTGAATGTGCACAAGTCCATAGGACAAGGGGTAACAGTTTTACACAGAGAGAGGGGAGATTTAGATTAGATATTAGGAAGAAATTCTGTACTGTGCGGGTGGTGAGGCCGTGGCCCAGGCTGCCCAGAGGAGCTGTGGCTGCCCCCTCCCTGGCAGTGTCCAAGGCCAGGTTGGACGGGGCTTGGAGAACCCTGGGCTGGTGGAAGGGGTCCCTGCCCGTGGCAGGGGGGGTGGAACTGGGTGAGCTTTAAGGTCCCTTCCAACCTAAACCATTCTATGAGTCTATCATTCTATGATACAAACAACATCTCAATTTTTTTAATGTTATATCTCAAGGATATGCTAATTGAAATCAACCCTCCAGGTTTTTCCTATTTGTAATATCTGCTGTGACTTCCTTTCTATTCTGGCTTAAACCAGATTTTAAATTTTGAAACCATTATAATGCCTCAATTACTGCAGCAAACAGATATTCCACATTTCAGACCCATCTTGTATCCTGACTGCTGTAGCAGGTGGAGAAAAACAGCAAAGAGCTGCTGCTGTATTAGCATGTCAAAGGTGGTGTTGCCTTGATCGCCACCTTGATCGGACTGCAGGCACGTGCGTACAAAGAGAAAGGATGTTCCTGTGGTCACGGAGCTCCAAGCCTTACTCGAAGCCTCATCGTACCTCTCAGCTTCATCTTTGGCCTCAGGCCATTCGTCCATCCTCGGTACCTTTTTTCCCCAGGTTGCGTGCCCACCTTTGTAACGCACAGTGAGATGTACAGATGAAAACACTGCTCTTCCTGAAGTTATTGGTGACAAAAAGGTGGCAGATCCCTTGAGTGGTCGTAGTCCATGAGAGACTGGGTTCAGGCTGAATGCCTTCTGGTTGGGCGAAGGAAATTTAATCTGTGTGTAGCTCGCTCTGACCTTTGTTGTGCTCTAGCTGCAGCCCTGTTAAAGTCTGATCCTGTTGCCTTATGGAATACTTATTGCCTGGATTAAATCTGGCGAGGCACTTCGCCCATCTTGTTATGGATTTATTCACAGTAAAGCTGCTATTTAACCGCTGACTGTAAAAAGTTTGTTGTTGCATACCTTGATACACAGGCAGGACAGAGGGTTGTAAATAAAAAGAATGAACAGACTGACATGTTACTAAGGAAAATACAAGTAGTGTTGTTGGGGTGGATGTAGCTTGAGAGCTAGCAGGACTAGGCCGCTTAAGCAAAACAGTTAGCATAACCGAAGAGGCCGCTGGAAAGGGCAGTTAATAACAATTCAGAAAGTTCTGATAGTGCACATGATGTGGGTTAGCAAAAACAAGATGTGTTCAAGGACGTGAAGGCGGTCTGTTGCTATTAGCGTTAGTGCATAGTTACAATTATAAGGGAATGTGGGGCATGTGAACAGTGTGTGATTTATGTCTGTAGCCTATCAGATGTAAGCGTAATCGTGTGTACAGATATGGTAAATGCATATAACTGCACAAGCGGGAGAATAAAGTATTCCGACTGTGTATCTTAGCAATGCGTGTGAGAGTCGTTCCCGTCCTTTCACGGATGCTGAGACCCGGCATAGTGTAAGTTAGGAACGTTAGGAGAAGTGGGAGTAGTAGTTGACTGTGTATCAGCATTTTTTTATCCATTTGATCGGACTCCACAGAGAATCTTGCTGTCTTCCTCATTGTGCGGTTCCTAGGCATCTCGTCCTCATATGCCACATGAGGTTCCTCTGAAGTAAATTCAGTCAGCGTCACATCAAGCAGAGATCCATATTTTTCCTGTAGCGGCTGAGAGCCTCCTGTCCCTGTTTGTTCCTGCATCCCTGGCATAGATTGCCATCATGTCAAAAAAAGTCTGAGCTCTGACTGACCTGAGTCAAAAACCTCAGAAATCTTTATTTTGCAGGTCTTGTCTTAAACTGACATTTTGTCCCACAGAAGCTGTAAGACTGAGGTGCACCTGAAGGTTTTTTATAAACAAGCAAGAACACTTTTTACAGAAGAAAATGTTCTGCTGGGACTGGTCAGATTCGTGTGAATTGTAAACATCTGAGGTGGCTGACTGTTGAAAAGTGAAAGCTTGAGATTGCAAATGTGAGCTCTGTATACTTTGTTGTTATGTAGGCTACGCTTTGGGATCCTGCCTGTGAGTCGGGGCCACACTGTATGCCGCCAGCGCAGCCTCAGGGTAGGCAGATGGTCCAGCCCAAAGTATTTAGCAAAAAGAATACAACAGCTGGACACCAACAGAGATGGAGCAGCAGAGCGAAGTGGTGAAGCGGAACTGGTCGATGGGGTAGCGCGTGCCCTCGGCACATCAGCAACCTTTTTGCCCTGACTGGGCTCCCCAGGTCTCTGAATGTGCCCGGTAGAGAAGTTAATGCCAGCAAGAAGCAGGAGAACCCCAGAAATCAAGCAGAGCCATCCTGTTGCCTCTTCTGTCCTGTTTCTTGAGGTTGAGAGCCCTTTCTCTTCAAAGGTTACTTCAGTACAGAGACTGGTGGTGTTTTATGAGGAGCTGTCTTTCAAGGGGCTTTACTTTACAAAGCTCCTTTTTATTTTTTCCTTCATACTCTGTAAAGCTCTTGCCAGTTTCTCTCTTCTAAGTTTGAAGTGCCATGTGCTCTGTGCTATTCCAAGCTTTTTTTCTGGCAAGGAGAGAAAGGCAGGGCTGTTCTGCTGTAATAATAGTCACCCTCATTCACTGAGGATGCCATGTGTTGTGTTTTTGAGCCAAACATATTTCTGATTGTGATACCTAAATCTACTACTCAATATTTCCTATGCTTTAAGTATTAATAAAAGCTATTCCAAGTTGCCTGTATTCCAAACGGAGTGTGTAATCCCTTTATTATGCCTGGCCTGGCTTGCTGGGCACATGAATAAACCTGGCTGTGTGTCGTGATGACTGTTTGTATCGCCTGATAATAATTGGAACAGAGTTAAATAAAATCAGTGTTTTGTCTTTCCTTAGATTGGACTCATCTGCAGATGGGGAACGCTGCCATTCTTTCTTTATTTTTGGCAAGAACCCACAGGGCTGACAGACCCCTGCTACGATGGAAAGAGATGGTTCAGTGAGGTTCAGGGAAGAACTAATAATACATCATTTACTTCTGTCACACTTGGAATATGGTTTGATTTGATCATTTAAAATGTATTTTTTTTAATCTTAAAGGAACCTGCTTTATTACCTACCTCCTGGTTTGACATCTGTGTAGCAAAATGTGAGCATTTGGAATATGCAAACTAAAATCAAAGTGTAGAATTCCCTTTGAAGCTGACTTCTAGCTCCTCTCCCTTCCCACCTTTTAATATTCGGCCTGCTGTAATTTTATTTCTCTGAAATTTTCAGTGTAATTGAAAGAGTGTTGAAGGAACAAAACAAATATTTATGTTGCACAAATGCCACTTGATGTGATTAGTTAAAAGCAATCTATTTAAAATTTAATGTGTGTATTAAACACATGCGTACATGTCCATGCACACATAGAGAAGCCAGTGGAATAAAGTCGGAGTTTAGGTAACCTAGAAGCTTCCAGGCTTTGTAGCACAGTAACTGGAAAAAGATATTGGACAATCTGATCTCTAGGTTTCAAAGGAGCAAACCCACCTCTAACTCACTGCAGGACAGCAAACCTAGAAGGCAGTTAGAGACTTCTAGTGCTGCTTTCTGACTTGATCTGTGCGTCCTGTAAGGAACCTCCGCTTAAACCCTGGGCTACTTTCTCCAGCATTAGGGGCCAAATGTTCGCCAGTACATAGGCCTGTATATTTTTTTTTGAGTTAGATGAGCAAGAAACTTGCCTTGACTCTGTGCTGCCTGTCCCTGCCTGGAGCATGGTGCTGCTGGGACGACCTTCCTGCGTCAAAGAGGAGAGCAGGGGATGGAGCTCTGACTGGGTTGTGCCTGATACCTTGCTGAAGTGCAGATTTGGCCAAAATTGCTTGCTCTGGGCTATGTCTGGAGCCACCATATAGTAGTTTTTTCCTGTGCCACTAAGCGATCAACTTGTTCTATCTTCTATGTGTCTTAGATGTTTATGGATCAGTCCAGATTGCATGTACTGAAGGTGCTGCACAACTTGAGCAAGTGGATAGCAGTCACAAATTTCCTTCCCTCCTTTGCCTGAAGCTTAAGGAAATGTCGCTTTTATGTGTTCTCCTTTATGTCTGAAACAGACATGAATGAGTAGGAGGGAGGTGATGGAACATACAAGCTAACCCAGCCAAGCAACCTGAAAAATAGATCCTGGACGCAGCGGAGAGAATGTTTTCTACAGACCAGCTGATGCTGGCAGACTGTCTGAAGAGAGGGATGATGATTTTCGAGGAAGTTGGCTCATCCTCCTTTATTTATCCTTTTTTAATGTTTTGTGGCAAATTTAGATAAGCAAGCCATTTGATTTTTCATCCTTTTTTTCTTTCCTTGATGATTTTTACCAAGGATACTATGGCATGGGAAACTGTATTTAACCATTCCCAGAGGAGATGAAATCGCAGGAATTCAAGAAAATTGAGCAAAACCTCTCCAGACCTGCTAGATCTCATGGTTTGTGCAAGACTCTTTCTCAGACTTTTGATGGATACAGTACCATAGTTTCTCTAGTTTTGGACTTCTCGGACAACTTGTCCTGGTCTCTGTGGTCTGAGAGGTGGTGAAGCTGTAGTACCAGAGAAGTACTTGCAGCAGGGATGTCCCAAGATTTGTTTTGTGCCAGCTGTGGTGGTTTGGGGAAAAACTTTGTTTGAGCACTACTTCATAAGTTTGGTTTGTATAGCCCTTCAGAAACAATTGGTTAGCATGAAAATAGAGCTGGATTCCTCCCAGTGTTTGCCCCAGGAGGACACTGAAATGTGAGAAAAAGAATCTCTCTTATGGTTTTGACCCTGAAGGTAATTCTTTGCTTTGTAGGTTCTTTTTGAGTGGTGAGTGGAGGGAGATTCCTGTGCAATGTGATGGTTATGATGGACTTAATGCTGGAAATGTTCAGAAGGTGCACATCTGGAGGCTAAGGCGCCGTCTTTCAAATGCATCCGTAGGGCTTATTTGCATGAGTAAGGTTTCACAAGCGTTGAAATGAACTCTAACCTGTGATGTTCTGCATTGCTTTTAGTGTGTCCTGAAAACCTGTATTCCTCTGCCCCATACGTGCCGTAGACAGTCGTTCTGTTGCAATTGTGATCCACCAGGGATGCAGACATTTTTGGAGTGGTTTCCCAAATATTCTTAACACTTTTGTAACAGTATAATATGGCTTCTGTGGAACTGATGTAAGGGTCAAGATTCACCAAACCTGATCTGTCAGAGGAGGAAATAACATTTAATCCACATTATTAAGCCTGATTTCGTGTTACTGAGAGAGTCACTGTAAATGGCTGGATTAAAAGAGTATCTTAACAAGATTGTAGAGCACAGAGAAGGAGCCATGTAGTGTTTTTGTAACGGATGCCTCTGTTTCCTATGATCCTCTTTTAATGTGGCTTTGAAAATTGCCCAGCAGTACAGTATTATTTAGCTTTGCTTTAAATGTTAAAACATATTTCCTTTTTTCAGCCTAGAGGAGACCTTTATATGGAATTAATGCACGAAATCACAAGTAAAGGATCATTAAGCAAGTATAATGCTGGGGGGAAAAGTATGCTTTGAACGCTGCTTCCATTATTCAGAATACATGAAGTTTCAGCCCAAATAGAAATGAAAGACTATTGAGGAAACTTTGCAAATACCTGAAATTCTAACTTTTATTTTGCTCTTGTTAACTATGTCATGGTTAAGGAAGAAAGGAAAATTGTTAAGAGGCTTTGCTATTGCAAGTGCTATAACCATGACCCTATCTTAACTATAGGCATGTGCAAAAGTTCATCAATAGTTAGTAAATGCACTGAACTTTAAAAATGTTTTTCTTTGATACATCAAACTAAAAGTAATAACCTATTCTTGAAAGCACAAGAGAACTTTGTATATTTGCCCGATACTAATGACACATGAGGTTGTATTTCTGCCTCAAGATGAAATGACGCAATTGTGTCTCATGGAAAATAGTTTCTTACCACTGTAGGATTGTTAGATTTTTACAGATTCCATGCTGCTTTCCATTGATTTTGAAGGTAAGGTAATTACAGAGATGTAGAAGTGTAGCCTTATGCCCCACAGAGCTGATCCTTCAATAACTGTTTCCTATGGGCTTTATTGTATCAGTTTTCAGATACTTTTCTGGCCAACTTTTCCTTCTCTGCTGGTGTTGCTGGGGTGGGTGCCCTTTGTTCGAAACAAACCTTCTTACCCAGCGTTCTGGGCCGCAATCCCAGTTCATAACATTTGCTGGAGATTGTTATGGTCTACTTTATTCGGCGGGACTGTAGCAGTGCTCGGCAATCAGATAAGGGCCTTTGGAAAAGGGTATTGTTTGAAGCTCGAACACTTGTTGTTCTTCATGAACATGTATGTGCGGGGCTGGTTTTATGAGAATTCAACCTTAAATCTTTGCAGACTGGCTATCCATAAACTACAGCAAAACACGCTTGCCGCTGGGTACAGCATTCCAGCACATTTTGCACTAGAGAGGGAATGCTAATATTTTTTCTTTCATTCCTCTTTTTAGAGAGCAGATAATTGTGCTTTCTTGCAAGACTGTTGGGGTTTTGTAGCTGTCTATTTTGTCTACAGTGGCAGTTTAAAAAACTAAAGAGAAAGTGGGGAGGGGAATTATTGATTTCAATTCTTGCCACTGTTTTGTATTGACAGAGCAGAAAATACAGTATAAGGGGTGGAGGTGGTAAAGCAGAGATGGCTTTGCTAATTGCTTACTCATATCATAAGGATTCTTGGCCTGACATCATGTGTTCTTAATCTTTCTTTATGATATGCGGATGTTGCTCACTTAAATGGATTTCAACTGAAGTAGAATTCTCTAATTAGATGGTAACATTGGAGAAATTGACTGTTATCTCCAGTTATTGAATTTTCAGGCAGCCTCTATTAGCAGTCATGCTTCTACCAGTTGGTCTTTAAACATAGAAAAAATGCATCCAGAGATTATTGTTCAGAACTATTTTCAATAGTCTAATAGCTTTTAAATATTTTTAAATAGCTTTTATTCATCAGCTGGAGCTCAGGGTAATCGGATTGACTCAACTCAGTTATTTTGTCCCTCTTAGCTAATGACAGGTTGTATTTAGATATTAAACCAACAGGGAAGCTGTGATTTATTTATTTATTTTTTTTTTTTGGTTAATTTTATAAGCAGTAGCCCATGCAGTCAGTGAGTTAAGGTTGTGGGATTCTCTGCCAAGTAAGAAAAGGGCCTCGTAGGCTTTAAGTAAATATGCAGAGTTGCTTTGGTAGTTTGTCAGTGGTTTGAGTGATTTGTGTTTACTTTGCTTTATTGTACTCTTGTAGACTCAGCTATGTAGGGAAGATACTGAGCAGGGTATAAATTCTTGGTGTTCTGTCTATACTGTGCTTGGGTCTCTGTGCAGATGCTCTGGGGACAAGATGTAAGGGAACTGAATTCTTCAAAGGTGTCACTTATCGGCACCAAATCCAGTTGTGATCAGGACAAAGGGGTAAGTGTGGGTTCTGTGGTTATCTAGGAACTCTTTCTGAGAGACCAGGTGGATGTGCTTCACAGAAGGGTGAACGGAGGAAGCCTGTAACCTCTCCAGACACCTTTCCCTGGTAAAACATCCCACAGCTCACTGCATGTAGACAAACTCTGTCTGTTAGCATCTCTCCAGTGCAGGTCAAATTCTCCAGCACACTAATGTTTCTGCCCTTGGTTGGAAGTAAAACATTTTAAATAAAGTAGCGCCTGGGTTTTACTTGACAAAAAGAGATTTGCAGAGAGGTTCAGGACCCACCGAGGCTGTGGGGTTTTGGAGCGCTGTGTACAAGGCCCAAGGACTATGCATGGAGGCCCAACAGAAGGAGCAGGCACTTCTCATCAAAGCCAAATGCCTCCTTTCAGGTCAGTGCCTATGGCTTCACATAAGCCTAATGCATGCTAACAGCTAGAAGGAGACTTAGTTGCTTGTGTCACCTCAGTGTATTTTAGTTGCCCATTAGACACAGCTCCATCTACCAGCGTGATATCTTGCTGCATATTTGCCTGAAACAGATGTTTGGGTCATTCTATAAGATATGATGAGGTTACCTTGGTATTTCCTTGGTTACAGCTACAACAGATATTACTGCTTCAATAGCTCCAGGCTATTTTCCTTTGCCAAATCTGGACTTTATGGGACCAGCTCTGAACTGGAGGCTCAGATTGAACTCAGGGCATTATAAAATGCAGGGCTTATAAAGGAGCTCTACAAAAGAAGGGTTTCAACCTCTAGCTCCTGACCTGTAGTTTCTTCAGACAAACATGGATGGCAGGTCAAGCCATGTAGCAGTTCGCATTTGCAGCATCAGACAGTACACTGTGTAAAAAATTTCCCATAGGATCTCACAGAACTAGGCAGATGAGTTGATTATAAGCATTGATTTTTTTTTTTTTAAATTACTTACTGTATAAGAAATAGTTTTCAGTATTCCACTTTCGAATGGTCTTCTGAGTCTCAGCACTTCTGGAGTCCTGTTGTTGGAGTGTTGCCCAAACACTGATAAATTAATGCCTTTGTAAGTCAGAGATGTACAAATATGGAGAATGGAAATACAGTGAGTTTGTCTGTAGAATCTGTATAGTAGGTATGTAATATCTGTATGGTGATAGCACAGAGTGGAAGATATTGGTAAATGAGGCAGTATTCAATAAACATTGGTTCCTATGCAAGCCCTAATGTATGAAATTAGAAGAGTTAACACAAACAAAAATGACCATGCTGAAGGATAGTCAATATGCATGTTAGGATTCAAACTCAGATGTCCTTTGCTCTTTTACTAGGCCTGGGATAAATCTTTTCCCTGTGGTACTCCATGGTTAAATAAATTGCAGTCAGTCAGTTCTAGAGTTGTAAACTTACTCTTTTCTTCTGAGTTTTGGTTTTGTGTCATCCTTTCTGGGTCAGTTTTTGTAGTAAAACTTAGCAAAAACATCTGTAAATGATAGATAAAAAGAATCTGTTTCCGCCTGACTGATCAGTACTAGCACAGGGCTACCTGCCTATCGCAGGGTTCCTACACAGCAAGGCCAGTTTGGATCCCTGGAGCAGTGCGTTAGTGTGATGGCTGGTGCTAATCAGCCCAGGTGAGACACAACACTGGTTTTCTCCTACTGCTTCTCTGGCTCGGGAGCTGGCTTGTTTTGTGCTGGCTCTGGGATCTCTCCAAAGCTCTGTGTTGTGCATCGATAGGCATGTTCCAGGGTTGAACTCGCAGCATTGCTACGCTTGTGTGAAATTGTTGATTATAAGCATCTTCAAAATTTTGACATGATAGGAGGCAGATGTATTCCCATCAGTTAAATTTTCCATGAAATTGATTTTCCATGGAAAAATACTTCATTTCATTGAAGTACAGTGGATAAAAGTTAATAATTTAAGTGCATCTTTTTCTTTTCTGAAAGAGAAGTAGTTGACTAGATGTACTTTGGTTTTTTTATACAGAAATTCCAGTCGTCTGAAATGAGTTTGCGTGTGAACAAAGGTTGGTTCAGTCCACCTTTCTGTGTCTGGTTATGATTTGCTTTTAGAGACTCTCTAATCATTTGCTGGGAATGTTCTCGTCTGTGGAAATATGTACTACAATCTGTGCCAGGTCAAGCTTATGTACCGTCAAAGGTTTGGGGGAGGATAGTTGTGAAATAAAGGAATAACAAAGCAGCTCTGTTTTTCCAGTTTCTGAAAGAAGGATGATAAGCCTCTTAACTCCTTTGGTTCTTATTTTGTTTGGAATAGAAGAAATTTGCAGCTGCCGTGCAACAGATGCATTGTGGCAGCAGTCTTGAAGACACTGCTGATTGCTGTGACATTTGCATGCCGGCTGTGCAGCCCAGAGAAACCGACACAGGCCTTTGTGTTTGGATGCACAGTGACCAACAGACTTGCTACGAAACGGTTAGCTCCTCATCCAGTAAGGGTTCAGCCATTTCAGAAGGAGTCAGCAGCAACTGAAGCTTTGACTTTCATCTGCACACACAGTTTGTTGCTTTCTGAATAAAGAACTAGAGGAGTGTGACCCCTTTTTCCATTCTGGACCACAGATACCAATAACTTCTTGAAAAGGCTAAGTCCTCTTTTCCAGATGTTTAAATTGTAAGTTTCTGGTTCCAAATTGCATGAAAACATGAAGCATTGAAATTTCCCGCAGAATGGGAATGCTGAAACTTACTTCTGCAAATACATGGATTCTTTTAAATATATCCAGGCTTTCACCAAATTCCTGGAGTGCTTGAAACCCAGAAGGCTGGGAGTCCTGGGGTCAGGCTTGCCTACTGCCAGGAGGCTTCCAAGGAGCTGAGGCTTCAGAAGCAGTGGGGTTACCATAAATGCAAGGCAGTGTGCCTGGTGATTTACTAAGTTGACAGGGAGCCTTGCAAACTTGGCTTGTGAATTTGCTAGTCTGTGAGTTTAGGACTCTGAGTTTCTTTATCCCCATGTTTCCATCAGCCTGCTGGGATGATTGCAGCAGAGCTCTGAGGCAATGAAGAAATTTTCCAATGGAAACCTGCCTGGTTTTCATCAGAATTTTAGCCAAATTAATCAACTAAGATGTTTTGATGAACTTGATTTTTTTTTTTTTTTTTTTTTTCCTACCCCTAGTGGAAAATGTTCTGTTGGAAAGTTTCTGAATGGCCATAAGGACCTGTGCATCTTATTACAGCTCCTGTGGTGGTTGCTGGGTTTTTTTCAATTTATTTGCTTGAGATGATCTGGATAATGCAAACATCATGACTGCCATCTTCAATCACAATAGGAAAATATTTTTTAAAAAAATCTGCTATGTAGTTTATGAAATGAACTGTTACTGCAAATCAGAAGAAACATGCTGTAAACTGTTTTACTATGTCTCATACATAAAAGTGATTTATTTAGCGTTGACTTTTTGTTAAATTCATCGATGTAAGGAGATTACAAAAATCGGTACAAATTCAATGTGTTCAATGAAACTTCCATACAATGAAGGTCATCTATTCTTGCCTTAGTATGAGTCCTAGATAGGAAAATTATATTAAAAAAAATATATGTAATTCATGCTGTGCTTGTTATAAGTATCCAGTGTTTTAATTCTTGCTTGCTGGCACAGAATCACTAAGTGATGTACTCCATGTGCAATCTAAATTATGCCCACCAGTTGTGCTCATCTTGGGGAGAGAAAGGTTATTGGAAGGGATCTGAGGAAGAGTGAGAGATAGCTACGGTCCGGATATAGACAGTGGTGAACTGCCTTGCACGGGCTTACCCTGTCTAGAAAAGTGCACTGGCACAGGAAGAGGGTTTGAGGTCCTTGGATCCATGCCTAGGCAGACACTTTGGTCAAAGCTGCTGGGGATGGGCTCTGCGGGAACGGAGTCTAAAATGGCTCCGAGTCAGCAGCAGCAGCTGCAGAAAATGTGGCCTGGGGAGCAAATGGAAAGCAAAACACACAGGTGTGCAGAGCTGAAACAATTTTGCTCTGCAAAACTCAGTTAACAATTCGACCAATGCTGTACAAACCAGGCAAGATTCCAGCTCTGTCTAGACTCTAGAGACACTTAACATACAATAAAATGCAATAAAATTTTTTTTATCGTAAAAATAGAGATGTGTTGCTGAGTATCCACTGTGCTCAGATGTGTTCAGTCAGAAGGAGTGTTTTGACGTGTCTTCAGGGGTGGTTACTCTGCATTCTGGTGTAGGCAGCCAGCCCTGCAGAGTCTGAAATGCAAAAACTTTGTACCTGTGCAGCGAGAACTGAAATTGGCATAAAGCTCTGGAAGCTTTTCACAGATTTTGGCAAATATTTTAGGAGATGTGGTTGCTTTAACACTCAAAGGAAGCGTACTATGTGAAATCAAATGTGCCAGACCAACACTTCACAAAGTTTGGTTTCAGACGCTGGTCGAATTTCCCGCGCAAGGTATGTGCCAGGTCATGGTTGAGTCTATAGGTACCACTCCTTGATGATGGGTGTGTGAGGAGGATAATGTGTGGACTTGCAGCGTTAGTCTAGTCACTGATTAAGGAAGATGATTGTTGGGTGAGAATAGTAGATCTCACTGCTGCAGAGGTCAAGTTACTCAGGTTCACATCCTGAAGTCGGTGTTGTGATGTATCAGTTCACTTGCGCATGTTTATAAGGCTCTTGTGTCTAGGAATCCATGTGACTTGAGCTCCAGTGACTGTATTTTCTGCTCTCTGCCCTGTGGCACATGTGAAGAATCATCCTTCAGTGGTTTTGATCTGCTCCTGAGAATATCCCTGGGTGGTGAATGAACTTGTGAGTAGGCCTCCAAGGAATATGTTGCAGCTGGGCTGAGTTGTTACATCTTTGTTGACTTGTGCTCTGAAATCTATATCCCACCGAGTCTTGCTGTGTAGCTGCCACCTTTTTACCTTGGGATTATTGATTGTATTAAAATGTTCACTTTGTACTCAGCACAGCTAGGGTACTTGTTACTTTTATTCATGTTGCCACTTGGAAAGGTTATGTATGTGAGACTGTTTCCAACATCTGTGCCAGTCTGGAAAGCAGGATGTTTTATCTTTAATTATTTATTGAAAATCTTTCTACAAAAAAAGTTGCTTACTGAGCTGAAATACTTTCTTGGGGAGACATTTTGCCCTTTTTATTTACTTCATTTATTTTGGTGCATTATCTTCAAATTAAGAAAACATCAAACCTAAATGGGTTTTATTGTTAGTTATGTAAAGACTTGTATTCCTAATAAGAGATCACCCAATCTAGGTTAGTGGCAGAACATTTTTTGGTCACAGTAAATGTGCTTGCAGCGTTGTGCTGTTACGTATGTAGGTGTGGATATAATTTTATGTGTAGAAAACAAACACAATTCCATGCTTACTGCTCTGAATTTTCCTTTTGTGTCTTCAAATCATGGAAACAAGTTCCTTTACCGTACTGATTGTTCCCCTTTCTGGACTGCTAGTAAAACATAGACTTTACTATGTAATTACATTACCAGGATTTTGGTTTTTGAATTGCAGTATCAGGATCCTGTTGTATCACTTTGCAGAAAGCTTTGGCTTCATACTCAAAGTCGTCGTCTTTCACACCAGGCTGTTTCATCAAACACGACTTACTAGGATTTCCTCTAGCCACTTACCTTCGGGACCAGTTTGGCATATGCTTCTCACTGCCTGTTATGACAGAATACGGGGGCCACCTTGATTAGAAAATGCTCTCTGTAAGTAAAATTATGGCAAAGCTGAGCACTTGCAGTTCTTGGAGAGTTTTCTACAGTGAGATCCTAACCATTTTCCACTAATCTGATGGAGCAGAAGTGAGGCTCCCAGAGCAGTTTCACTTGCTTCCAAAGCAGCTGGGTGTGCATGGCGTGGCGAGTCCCCGGCCGTGCAGGTTGACTTCGCTCTTTGACTTCAGCAGCGGCAGCGTGTGCTAGCTGCTGGGTCAGCTGCCTGCACTGCTGGTGCAGAGGTGGGGCAACCGCAACAGTGTGAAATGAGAACTGCTTGATTTCAACCTCAAAGTTTGAAGTTAGCTTTTGGGTGTCTTTTCTCCAACATTGTTGAAAGAAATCTTGGGGGGAAAATAAGTAATTTGGTTTATTTTCAGCTGATTTCCCTTTTTTGAATCCAGTAGGGAAAATAATTCATTTATGCAGTGACCAACTGAATTAATTATCCTTTTAAAAATAGCTGAGTATGGTTCACAGACTCCAAACTGATTTGTCATTTTAAAAATTGCAGGTTTGGGTGTTTTAGGTTTTTTTTGCAAATAAGCCTCCCACACTTAATTTGCCTAGGCATAGCTGTCATCTCTTGTTTTCAATGGCAAGGCAAAATTTGTTTCAAAATCCTGTTTTCAGTTCTGGGCACAGAACCTTAGAAACAAGGAACTTCCTCAGGCTTGAAATCAGTTATGCTGTTTGCATCCTTATTGTAGCCAATATTTTCCATTGAAAATTCATTTCTGAAACAACTGGAACATGAATACCAGATAGTGTTTTCTTTTAGATTCATAATGGTGGAAAGGCAAAAGACAGGGCATGAACGCAGAGCAGATCAAAGTCTAGAATTTCTGCTTTATTTTCATACTATGCAAAACAAAATCCATAAAGTGAGTCTTGGGAGTCAGAGTCAAGGGCCTCTTGATTAAGAATTAAATTACAGGTATGATTTACTAAATTTGTGCTTGGGGAAAGAAGGATTTTGATGATGATGTGATTGGTAAACTACACATTTCCTCAGCAACATATTAAAATTAGTGGGAATGGCATAACCATACATGCAAAATATTTCAGAAATCTCCGCAAATATGTTGTCTTATAAACCAAGCCACATAACCAAAAATCTGTGTCTATAGCTCCTTTACTAAAATAAACCCAAGGGGAGCACAAAGCTGGCCCCCACTCTTCTCAGACGGAAGTTTCTTCTGCTGTTGAAGAAGATGTAGTCAGAGGAGCTCTCACATCAGTTCCTTTATCGGATTTTTTTTTTTCCCCACATAGTTTTCATATGATTGTTTTAAAGCATCGAAACGTAGAACCATTTGAAAGCATTATTTTTAATGGTTATGTATTTTTCTTAGGCTAATTTAAATTTCTTTTAAATTTCTTTCAAAATTACCTGAAACTATACTTGTTATATATACACTTGTTGTGTAAGTTTGGCATAGTGGGATCCTTAACCATGTTTTGGGCTTCAAGATGCTATTGCACGCAAAGAACACCTGACCACAAGGTTTGGAAGGAGAGAGAACGCACTTAGTGCTAACTCACGTGGATGCAGAGGCGAGCGTCCGTGGTATGCAGGTTCCTACGCTGCAGAGTCTTGGCCCAAGAGCTGGTGTATTCCCTCCCCCCTTGTCAGTGTGAATCAGGTCTGGCTTATAGCATTCAGCCAGCATGGGTATGGCAGCATGACTGCTTCACGTGGTGCAAACTAGTGTGTGGGACGTCAAAGAAAATCCACATCGTACCCTGCTACTGTAGATCTGCAGTAGGTTTGACCAGCCCGCAATGCAAAGTCTCTGCTCTCCCATCGCTGTTTGGCTGTCTTAAGGTAGGCAAGTTAGACCAGTGTTTCATGCAAGCCCAGTTAAATGGGTGTTCCTCTTCCATGGATGCAGATATTTAGGAACTCAGCGTATGTGAGTAGGAGGCAAGAGACAGGAATAGTTGGGGTCGAGTTTTCGAGCGCTCTGAGATCACATCAATTACTGTAATGCAGGAGAAGCTTTTTGCTTGCGGCTCCGAGGCGTACTGCAGCTGCCAGGCTTTGAGAGAGCGGGTAACAGTTGCTCCCGCTCTGTCCATCTGTTGTATTTCATTGGGATTAAAAACCACCCTGTTCTTCTAAAACCTTTCATTGGCAGACATTGCAACTTTGGAGCTTTTGACCAAGAGCAGCAGAGCTCTGAAAGCAGAACACTTTTTATAGTAGAAAAAGTGCTTGATTTACCTCCAGCTTGTGCTCAGGCTCCCTCACCTGAAGACCGAAGGTTCATCAAGGAGAGAGCTCTCAGCCATACCACAAGAGCAGAGAAACATGAAAGACTGCTTTTATTCTAGTATGCAACAAAGGACATAATTAAATAAACAAAATAGCATTAACCATGAGGTCTTGCTGGTGTCGTTTTCAAAGCCACGAAGGGATTTTGGAGTCTCTAAGATCTAATCTGTTTGGATTTCAGTAAGGCATTAGCTCCAGAGCCACATGGGGAATTACTAGTTAAGCTGGAAATTGGTACAAGGAATCGGCCAGAAAACAACCCCATTTTGTGATGTTAAGGGAGATATTGGGCTGGGGCGAGATTGAGCTGGAATGTCCCCCGAAACAGTGTGTGACTAACTGTAATTACAACAGGAATGAAGTTACTAATGTTACTTGCTGACGACGCGATATTGGGGAGCTTTGTCAAATAGAGCAAAAGAGCAGAACATCACACTGGAAGCAGAGGGTGGTCCTGGGAACTGAAATAATAGACTATGAAATATATTAGTATAAAATTCGAGTGAGTGATTAGGGGCTAGTAGTAAGGGTTTCATTTATAAGGTGGGTCTTGTAATTTGGAAGTATCTGAAGAGGAAGACCAGAGCAATTCTACAGTACATCCAGCAAATCATTGGCAGTACAACCACGGTGTTCACACTGCTGTTGTACGAGGCACAAGTGAGACTGTGTCTGGAACGCTGTGCTCAAGCCTGGTCACCGGTATTCAAGAAAAATGAATTAATGCAGGAACAGCTACAGAGAATACTGCCAGGAGGATCAGGGAGCTGGAGTTCTGAGATGGAGCTGGAAGACTGGCCTTGTTCTGCCTTGCAGAATGAGCTCTGGGGCAGGGTACGATCGTTGTCTGTGGTGTGTCAGGAGAGCAGGCCGAAGAAGGGGTAAAACTCTTAGATGTCATAGACAACAGTGACGCAAGGCTAAGGGCATATAAGTTGGCAAAAGCAGATTTAGACTTCTTTTAGGGAAAGGTTTCTATCATTTAGGGCACTTGAAAAGTTTTGGAACAGTTTGGTGGTGGTGGAGTCAATGGCAATGCGGGTATATGCGTTTAACTTCACGTGTGTTGTCTAGGAAACTGTAAGCTATAGTTGCCTGTTTCAATACTTGGCAGATCTCAGTCACCCAGGAGAACGCTCTTCTTCCTTCTGTGTTAATAAACTGAGACGTGCCTGGCCTTGTGGAGACTTTTTGAGAATAGGCATGTCTATGCATGTACAATTGCAAGGATGTTTGGATTTTTTTCCCCCAGTGTAAATATTTTAATTTCAGGGCTTCAAGGTAGTTGCAAGTATGTTGCTACAGGTAGTTAAAATATTTTGTGTTTAAGCCATGGCTATAATGAAGTTTCTTCTTAATTCTACTCCAAAGCATTTGATAGTGAGACACAGCAGCTATGGGAAACAGCAACTAAAGAGCACTAATTAAGACTCAGAGTGCTTTCAATAAACTTGTGTTGCAATGAACAAATTAACTGACAAGGGAAAAAGACAATATTGCCCTCGAGGGAATGTGCTGACATAGAGATAACTCTAAGTAGTTCAGCAGTCTGTTGATTTGGAGGAAACTATGAAATATGAGTCCAGTTCAGTAATGCTTACATCTGATGTGTCAGAAGGAATAGGACAAAAACGCCATCTCATTAGAAAACAAAATAATTTCCAACTAAGGACAAAGAGTGCAGGAAAACCAGCAGAAAGCTGAAGCAGGCAATTGTTCTTGTGTCGGCCGGCCTCAGCTGCAGTGCCCGAGGACGGTGCTGTCGCAGGCAGTGCGCAGGCAGCGTGCCTTTTGCTTTGCTGGATACAGACTACAGCGAGGGGAAGCCTCAGACATGTTCAGTTTTACTACTTATTTTAAGATACAAAACTTTTTTTTTTTTTTTTTTTTG
>Ga0065711_1027428_pt1 | contig 49594 bp, 42 predicted proteins | sample Hoacrofraction12_FD_59098 | JGI IMG/M metagenome (GOLD analysis project Ga0065711, IMG submission 59098) | Hoatzin crop microbial communities from Cojedes, Venezuela - Epithelial fraction 12 v2 (version 2) | ecosystem: Host-associated > Birds > Digestive system > Esophagus > Crop | place... | reverse complement strand
CTTCTGCTGTAGACTTAAGGGTGGTAATGACTAGTGGCAATCCCCATGTTTCTGCTGTAGGATACTGGTGCCTTCAACTGCAGGGCCTGCAGGGATGCTGGTAGGGTCAGCATCACACCCGGGAAAAGTAAGATTCCAGGAAAGTTTTTTTCCTTTCTTCTTTTTCTTTTTTCTTTCCTCTATAGCTTTTTTAACTATTAATGAGGATTTTCTGAACTAATTTGGACCACGGCTGTATGTAACTGAAACTGGACTAATAATTTGGACTATTATTAGATTGTTAAAACATTAATTAGGTGAACTATTTTTGCTCATAACAAGATTTTGAAAGGAAATGGAAGTTTGGTGTGTCCAGGACAGCAGTGAAGAACTCAGAGGCTGAATGTAGTCAAGAACAATGGATAGATGCAGCAAAGGGGACCAGAGCCTGAGGACTATCAGGGCCAAGGACAACTTCTCACAGGAGCTTACCATAAAGTAGTAGAGCTGTGAAGACCTGGCCATGAACTCCGGTTTGCACTCGGCCACACAGATTTCCACGAATCCAGCATGCTGGCTGGGCTTGGCCTCCCCCATCTCACATACTATCCTGTGGAGAAAATATGAAGCAGAAGCAAGGTTTGAGGGATGGTTTGGTAGTCTGGGTAAGATAGAATTGGAGCAAACATCCCACACTGCTGGGAAATGGACTGTAGACTTAACCGTCCTCTTCTTTCCAATACAGAATCCAAATTGTGGACTAAGTTATTCTTTAATGAGTGGTGGCTTCTGGTTGTTGGCACTCAGAAGGGCAAATGCTCAGCTTGTGTAAATCAACACATCTTTACTTCAATATACAGGTAAATGCTGGGCTGAGGTCTGACCCTAGGGTTCCCTTTGTCCTGCAGCCTTGCATCGTGGACAGCTTTGCAGCTGTAAGGCTTAATGAACAATTCAGCATGGGATAAGCTGCTTCATGGGACTGCTGCCCCACAAACTGGAGTTGAACACCCTTCTGGCAGCTGTTATGTGAGACATGAAAGATAATTTTAGGGTATATGCCATAAGGGTTATCTAAATATGCAATCTGAATACAGTAAAAAATAAATTATTAGCTCCTAAATTGCAAGTGAGGAATGGTATCTTCCATTCCTCACTTCCAAGGCTGGGTGGAATGGAGTCCTTAGAAGACCTTACAGGTAGCAATGACTGTTATTAGGTGTGCTGTGGCCCACAGTCTGCCACACACCCAACTTACTGCTCTGCTGGGATGTACCCTTCCACCAGTGGTTTGCATTCTACTCCAGCCACTTTGACGTGAGACGCAATATCTCTGAATTCCAGCCCCAGATTCTCTCCACGGATTGTCACTTTGGTCCCTCCTTCACGAGGGCCTGTCACTGGATTGATCTGCAGAAGCAAGCCAAGAAAAAGGAGAATAATCAAACCACCTGTGCAAAGGTATCAGCATCCTCTCACGTGAAAGACAAGGCAAGTCTTTGTGACCACTAGAGATGCTCATGATTATGAATGCTGAACAGCTGAGTGAACAAGCCTACTCCAGATACATCACTAGGACAGGTGCATGCAAATACGTTCTATATCACACATGCTCCAACTTCAGAGCATCCAAAATTCTGTCTCTTTTACACTCTTTTGACTATTTGCAAAACATCCAGAGATGAGTAGGAGATATTTTCTAGGTAGGAGTGGGGATTTCTGCTGTTGCAGTTGAGTTCTACACTGTATAGACAGGAGGCATGGAAAGGCAGGATTGGGACATGGTGGAAAGAAATGAGAGAAAAAATCAAGAAAAGGACACAAATAGCTTCAGCCAGTCACTTTAAATCTTAAATTCCCAGCCCAAAGCACACGGAGTTTTAGATCTGTTCTGGAGGTAGATGTTGTTCATGCATCACAAAACTTTCACCTGCAAAAAAGATGAGATACAACAGAAACAGCTTGTCAGATTAGGTACAGAGTAGGTGGATGGTGACTGAGACAGCAGCAGTAGTTGTTGTGTGCCATCATATATTTATGAAACAGCTCCAGCTGCCCTCACAGGAGAGCTGGGGCTGGGGGAAGAGCAGACACAGGAGCATGGAAGGTTTATTTGTGGGATGGAGAACTCCTGACTGGGAAACCCCTCAGCCCCATCTTGAGATGAGTGGCTATCCCAACAGAGTAGGGGCTGGTGGCATGATGTTTGCATCTCCATCTGGACCTTCACCAGACTCTAGCAAAGGTAAGATTGCTGCATCTTGCTCAGCAGTGGTTGTGTTGGGCAGCAGAGCCAAAGCACCACCTAGACTCCAGAGCTCACCTCTCCCTCCCATTGCAGAGCTTCACCCTGCACCAAGAGGTGTCCATCTCTCTGCCATATTTCTGGCCCATGTAAAGGGTATATGTATGTGGAAAAGTATTTTGCATCCATCCACCACCTTTGTTCAGACCCAGGTGGACATTAGCATTGGAATTGTCACCTCAACATTGAAACAACACAGAAATCACGGGGCTGGCCCTTAACTGTCTCAGTTCTGCCCTTCCAATTATTCAGCATGTCCAAATGCTTTGCCATACAACTGGCTAGTTGAAAGGGGCTTCACACATTGCTTTCAAAGGGTATTCCCTGCTGCCCATTCAGGATGCCATGGCTGCCATCAGCCAGCGTTGGCACGGCCCTCTCTGCAATGAGGAAGAAGGAATTCCCTGTCTGAGGTCCATACTCGCCGGCCGATGGCTCTGCCAACTGGGAATTAGGGCTGGCAGCTTGATCCCTGCATAGCAGTCGGACTGGCAGGGAAAGTTGAGGCACTGGCACGAGCAGGGCTACTCTTGACTGCTTCCCAGCTCTGAGTTTGGCACCATGGTTAGCATAATTTCCACACAGAGACCAGTTTTTAGAAGGTCCATCTTTAATGAAATGAGAGATACCCTGGCAACTTTAGGGGATATTTTATTACAGGATATTTAATTTTAGGTGCCGTGAACCACCTCATGAATGACCATGTCTTTGCTCCCACTATCCAGGGAACCAACAGAGGTTAAAACATTAATAGCACAGATGATCACAAAGTGCTTGGACCTGTAGGGTCATGTTCCATAGACACAACCTCTGCAGCACAAGATCCTTGCAGTGGCCTGGTCTCAGGTCCAAAAACCAGAAAAATGCCACTTGAGCTAACAAAATCAGAACCATGGCAGGCTTATTCCTACTCAAAAAGTCAACAAGTTACTTTAGTATTCCTAAACAAAAATCAGTAACACTCATAAATCTGATAGGTGAAATGATTATTTGGGTAGGATGGGCATTTGACCTTTGGATGATCTGTGGTGATGAAATTGATAGACAAGTAGAAAACGGATAAAAAGATAAAGAAAGAGAGAGGCAATTGTGGTTATTTTCCAGGAAATGAAGAAAGTATCTAAAAAAAGAGAAAGAAAATGAAATTTCTATACTAGTACTGATTGTCTCAGTTGGGGACTCCATATTGAAAACTTCAATTATTTCCAAAAAATGGCAATACCAAAATATTTTTATTCTGAACCATTAATAAATATCTATTCAAGCAAAATTTCCTGTTTGAAATACTTATTTTGCTGATGGCAGTTCATCCTCTCCTGATAAAACACTTTATATGAATGATGCTGGAAGGCTAGAATATATCACCACACCAAATTCAATCAAAATTAAAAAAGAAAGATAAACTAGAATTCCCAGATTACATTTTATTTTCTTATGTATTAGACACACTTTGTAAGCGAACTGAGTTCCCCATGGAATATTTTGGCTCTGTTTTGTGATTATTAAACTTGCCATCAAGTGGTTTTTACCTGTTCTAGTAAGGTAGGTGTGTGGTAAGCTAGATCTGTAGTTAATTAGGGCTCATCTATGCTTGAAAGAGCCTGCTAGCATGGGCGGTACATCTCATACATGTCAAAAAGAGGATTTTTCTTTTTGTAGGACTACTATCATTACTCTGGATAAAAGAATTTGTAGTGGTGAAAAGGAACATCTTGCTAGAAATGTCCTTCTCTTTGGAACTAAGGATGATTTGAGACAAAATTTTCACTGCAGAAGCCACAAAAAAGTCAGTGGAAACATTGTTATGCTCCTTCCATCTCTGTCTAAAGCACAGATTTTTTAAAAATTCTTGTTATGACTCAAAAAGCATCAACAGAAAACTTCCCGGAGTGAAGCCAACACAGCACCTCTGTACCCCTCCCAGTGCCATTTGTTAATTGGTAAAGGCCAGTTTCAAAACCCACGTATTTCCTTAAAGCAGAAGGGCCTGGGGTTCTCCCAGGAGCATGTGGGAGATCATTTTAACCCCAACTCACTACACTCCCCCATAGACGTGTACAAGAAGCAGGCGCTACGACACTGTTTTCGCAGCGAGAGAGAAGGAGCCCGTTTTTATCACAGGTGCGAAAATGTGGAACGAGACCTGTCAGTTTTGGAAAGAAAAATACAGGCAGGGGAAACAAAAGCTGCCAGGAAGTGTCAGCCCAGACCTGTGACACTGCGCCACAATTTACGCCCTCTGCTCATATCAGCCTAATGCTGCGGCTTGACACTCTTGAAGGGGGTTTTGTGGCTCAGCGAGTCTGTAAGTCCTTTAATTTCACTGAGTGGCAACCTAAATGCAAGAGCTAGTAAAGAAGCGCAGGTTATGAGAAGCTCTGTGGTGGGTAAGCGTGTGTGCCTGTGCAAGCGTGAGTACATGTGTTGTTTCTTCTCCTTCACCTGCACAGACACTGCCCTGGCTCCTCGCCAGAATACGCACGCTCTTACCAACCACTCTAGAGCTACCATTAGCTGCAATATATATCCAGTCACTTGAGATTTCTTCCATGCTAATGGCTCAGAAAAAGACTTTCTGAGAGCTACTTATGATTGCACCAGACAGTTGGAACATTTCATGAGCGACTATTGTAATGATCTGTTTGAGCTTTGAGAGCTGCTGGAGGAAATGCCAGCAGAATTAGAAGTAAATCCCCTCTGGAGCTGTAGGGTGAAGAACAAGTGCTTTGCAGACCATAAAGGGACTGTAGATGCAGGGTTGGGGTCAAAGCACAGCAGAGAACTGTGGATGGACCTTCAGAATATCATGCTACTGCATGGGCAGGTCCTTGTGTTTTGGGCTTCTGCTTTAGTTGGTCATTCGTCAGCTCCCCAATACCAAATTCTATGAATCTGTGAAAAATTTCTGAACCTTTTTCAAAGTTTGAGAATCTGAAAAGATTCAGAAAAGGTTTCCCCTAGCTCCCAATAGTTTTCAGGGCCTCAAAGCTGAATTTTCAGAGGTAGCTGCTCATTCTAGGTGTCTGGGTGTGATTTCCACAGATTCAGCTGGTTCAGGTGGGCTCAAAATTACCAGCCCCAGATAAATCCAAGTGCAGTGGAGACTTCCACCTTGGAAACATCAGAATAAGCATGACACTTCAGCAGTCCAACTGAGTGAGTACTTTGGAGACTGATGAATGACAGGAAGATGGATCAGAACACAGTAAGAGAGATTCCTTTTAGTGGAATCTGGGAAAAAGAGATTCTACCCAGGCTTTTCTTTCACAAAACTTTCATGCACAGACATTCGTTTAGGGCTTGTCCATAACACCCAGACGTTTTGATTCTCAACAAAATACAATTGAAAAAGCCTTTCTTGCTTTCTAGGAAAATAACCGACCTAATTATTCATATTAAACCACAACCGTGGAGGCTGGATTTTCCTCCTTTGCATTTCTCCTTATCTTCTCCGTCTCGTTTTCCTCCTTACTCTTCTCATTTGCAAAGTAAGGCCCTAGCCACCCTGAAAGGGTACTCGTGTTAACTAAGGCATGGCGAGTGAGCAATGCTTAAGGCAGGAAGCAGTTGGTAAAGGTGGAACCTTCATTTTCAAGGCTCAGATCTATCCTGCTGCTGGCCCTGTGACCCTGAGCATGGTACCTGTCATTACGGCAACGGTGTCCTAAGACAGCACACAAAAAATCCTTTAGACTGCAGGCCTGATTTGTCTGCCTTGACTTCTCTCCCCTCCTCTCCTCCGTCTCTCCATATTTCTATTCTCTTATCTCCTCTTTGTACTGATCCCCCAGCTCTTCCTTTGGCCCAGTCAACACAATCAATAGGCAACCTTCTAAAGAACAATGTTATCCTGCAGGTTCTTCCCCTCAACCTTGCCCTCATTCTCTCGTTATCACTTAATAGGACAGTTCCAAACTTTGTTTAGTCCAGGTTTGATCCTGCCTCCTCCTTGAGCCTTCAAAGGGGAAAAGTTGACAACTATGCAGGGCTTTGTTTGCTCTGTGGAGACTTCTTTCACCATGCAAAGTCAGCCAGGCAAGAAAAAGAGCGTTACTCTGCTGGAATCTGTGGAGTCTTGTTATTTCTGGACATGGACTTTGTCCATCTCATGCTACCAGGAAGCATGAACTGCAACCTGCCCCCTTCTTCAGCCTCCTGTCAGCAAAACTCAAACCACTCTGGGATCACTCAACATCTTCTCAGCCAGACTGGCCAAAGAGACTGTTTCAAGAGACAGTTGGGCTCTTTAATTGCCCTCACGCTATCCATTTGAGATGCCCCAGAGCTTCTTGTCTCACCTTCAGCTGTTTCTCTAGAGGTCAAGATCTCCTAAAGGCTTCATGTCACATCTACCAGCCCTATGTGAGCAGGTCAGATGTTATGGGTTCCCTCAGACTGCACCAGTAGAATGTGTTTGTGCAACTGATTCACGTCCACTTTGACTATGGTGGGAACTCTGACACGCTTCTCATCCCTGTGTTGTAGACACCTGAAGTGGTGCGCCTACCTTTGAAGGCCACCATGGCCTCCCATCCTCAAGGGTGCCTGGGGCTTTGCCTGACCTGGTGGAGTACAGCCCTGACCTTCCCCTCACCAACCCAAAGATAATTCAGGAAAATAAACCAAGGAAAGGGTACAAGAGGGAATGTCCCAACTTCTTGCAGATCCATGACTTACATCCGTGATCTTGGGGTTGGTGCATTTGCCCTTCGTGCTGGACAACTCCAGCCACTGGCTGTCCTGGGCTGGACAGTGCTGCTTCAGGGTGCACTGGTTCTGCCCCTCGCACCAGCCACACTCGAAGTCCGGGTCGGCTTTCAGGCAGAGTCCGCAGCTGTCCCGCATGGCTCCACACTTGTACAGGTGAACTGGAGGGACAGGAAAACAGAGAGGACCTGAGAGACGCAGACAGCAAGGGAGAGTGGTGGCATGTCAGAGGGCAGAATGAGGAGGGAGAGAGGGGAAGGTGTTCTGGGCTGCTCATCTCAAAGGCAGGATGGGACGTCTCCAGGTGGCTAAATGATGGGGGGGAAAAAATGTTTACAACCTTCTTGAAACAAACTGCACTTGTCAGAGTTTGTTCCTCATTAAATACATTTTTGGAAGCTGAAAGCAGAAGGAAGGATGCTGCCCTCAGTAGGGTGAGGGGCTACAAGCAGGAGGCTTGAGGGAAAGTTGCTTGGACAGTGACTTGGCCTCAGTCCCTGGATTTTTCAGAGACTGATGGAATGTCATACGGTGCCACCTGTAACCAGTCTCATCCTCAGCTCTTCATCCTAAAATGATGTTGTATACCTGGTCTACCCACAGCTTAAACGTGAGGATTTGTCTGGTGTGAAACTACCCAGAACTGGGTGCCAAGGTGATGCCACTCAAGTTTCCTCCTTAACAGAAACCCTAAGAGATAATTGTAAATCCACAACGGTTCACTATGAGGCTGAATCCAGGGATTCACAATCAGCCTTTCCCCCTTTTTCTGCTCCAGAAATTCAGTCTGCTTTACACTTCGAAGTATTAAGTTGATCCTCCTCTAATACAGACAGCAATGACTAATGCTTAGCTCCACCTTGGGCTGCTGAATGATTAGAAGAAGTCAAAGATTTTTCAAAAAAAAGACTAAAAACTTTGCAGCCCTCCTACAAAATAAGATCATGTTATTTATCCTTATTTTACAGATGTGTAAACTGAGGCCTGGGTTGCACAGTGGGTTGAGCGCAAAAGTGTCCTCCCTGAAGATGAAGGTGGGAGAAATGAGGCTTTCAGACTTGCTTTTTTTCTGCTTTTGTGGGTGTGTTGGTGGATTCCTTTATAAGATGAGGGATTTTCCCTTTGTGTTTCTGTTTTGTTATGTTGTTAGGTGACTAGAGTCTTGTCTGTGGTTATTACTATAGACAGCCCCAAAGCTCAAGGGCTTTGGATATGTGTGCTGAAAAGCTCTGGCTGTCTCTTCATATCTGCACCCCAGAAGTCAGCAAGTATTGACCAATGCAAGAAAAAGCTCAGAAACTGTTTATTTCTCCAGGCTGGGTGCAAGAAAAGTTTGCAAAATGGTGGTCAATCACGGTGTGCTACAGGCCTCCTGGGATACAGTCTTTTCCTTTATTTTCTGTCAGGTTTCCTCAGATTTGCTGAGTTGCTCTGCTTGCAACGCTATCAGTGAGTATCTCTGCAGGCACTGCAGTACGCTTGGTTCGGTTTAGCCTTTCAGCCCACCAGCCCAGCACATGTGGTGCTGGCTATGAAAGTAGTGGCATCTTGGTTTCTCGAAGGCAGCGTACCCCAGCACAGTTGCACTTAGGTAAGTGTGTCTAATCCTGCCTTTGCCTCTCCCTCTCAGTTTTCCAGAGAAGAAGGTCTGCTTGTTTACAGCACTGTCCAAAGCCCAGCCACGATTTCGTGATTGCTCATAGCCACTATGTTTATGCTAGCAAATAAAGCTCTGTCCCCTCTAGAGCATGTGGTATGCCTCCATGTGGTATATCCGTGTGTGCATGCTTAAGCTCTCCTCCTGACGCAAAACATGATGGTATCATTCAAACTACTCATCTGAGATAGCCACTGGCCAGTGGCACTTCCCAAATTTTTCCTAGTCATAACTTATAACCTTTTGGGTTTGAATAACCCAAGAACTTGTAGGGGACTGCTCTGAAGACTTAGCACTATAGAAGTATTTTGAGTTCATCCCCTGATCTGGTTCATGTTACCAACACAGGCATGCCTAAAGACATGATTGTCATGATCATGAGACTGATTTTACTCCTACATCACCTAGGACAGCTCAGTACTGCCCAAAAAAGGGTTCGCCATGTTGCACCAGGAATGCTCAGGTTATAACAGTAGCAGAAAACTAAGCAGGACCGAGGCAAGAGCCCAAACTCAGACCTCCCACTCACACTGTGAAAGGCTAGCACAGCACTATCTGGGCGCACTGTCCTGGCAATGTTTTGGCACAGCTTGGAGAGCAGGAGAGAGGGCAGACAGCTTCAGTGTGGAGAGCGGTTGGTAGTGTGAACATTGGCTGTGCCATGCTGCTGGATGCCAGGGCTAGACAAGCCTGTTGTGTTAACCTTCAAGAACCACATTTTTGGGGAAGACAGTGCAGAACCTTTTGCACTGAGACTGGATATTAAAATTCACTGGTTATTCAGGGAGACAAAAGGGGTCATGCCTTAGGGAGCAGAGATGCCTTCTGTATGGCTCTCCAGCTTCAACATGGTGTTGGTGGAAACCTCACCCACCATCCCTCGCATGAGGTTGGGTGTGAAATGGTGTGAGAGGAGCATGGGAGTACCTGATGGGGAGAGATGACATAGGAGAAGGTGAGGAGCATGTCCAAGAAAAAAGAAGGTAAAGCGAGGGAGGGAGAAACTTCTGAGAGGTGGAGATGTGAGGAGGAGAGAGTCAGTAGGTCTAAGCTGTAAATGCAGAGCAGCTAAGAGGAGAGGTATCCTGAGGGAAAGATCTCAGGGTGGCTGAAGGTAAAGAACAAGAAGGAAGAAGAAGATGTGAATGGACCATCTATCTCTGGCAAAAATGGCTGCCTAAAGGTTGTGGCTGAACGTGCAATATCCCTCTGTGAGGAGCACATCAATCCTGTGCCATCGGTGGTAGTTAAATGGAGCCAGGCTCTGGGCAGCAGGTAGTATTCCGACCTTTGCCGTTATAATTTCGTTTTGTTCAGACTTTCCCCGCTGGCAAGCTGCAGTCTGCCTCCTCCCCCTCTCCCTTCCCCTGCTCATTACTACATTGCCTCTGAGCAGAGAGCGCCCGATCTCCTGGAATGTTAACTTGAAGAACATCTCTACAGGAGAAATAAAGAGGGGGAGAAAGCTGGAGAAGGAGGGGCATAAAAACAAGACAAAAATGTGAGGAGAAGCGGGAGGCAAAGATGATGAAGGAAGAGGGAAAGCAACACAAGTGGGAAGGAGAGTCATATTTCTCAATTGCAAAGAGAGAAGGCGGGGGGGGGGGACACAAAGCACACACAAAAAAATTGGTAATTTGCAGAGTGCAGAGAACAAGTATGCACCAGACAGCACGGGAGATGGTGGCGGCTTTGTTAAGAGTGGGGAGCAATGTGGCCCGTTGCTAAGGTTACCGCTTCCAAGGACAAGTTGAAATAACTCTTTACCTTTGTTCTGTGCTGGGTTGTCAATGTTGAAATTCCCGTTCCACACGACCGTCAGCTCCACCGGCAGGCTGTTAATCTCCATCCCTTCATAAGAATACTAGAAGTGGGAGAGGAAAAAAAATAAACCCAAACAAATCCAGACCTACATGGTGCCCAGAGGTGGGAAGTGGATGGGATAGGATGAGACAGGGCAAAAAGTGGTGCTGCAAGTTGTAAACGAGTGAAATGGAGCTGTCACTTACCTCCCTAATCACCATTAACTGCCAGAAAGCCACAGGATGCTCTCAAAATTGTGGTTCTCAACACAGCAAGCCATGCCCCTCTCGATAGCCTACTTAGCTGTTAGGTGAATATTCCATAATTTAAGTGTGTTTGCATGTGATGGGGCTTATTCTAGGTGTTGAACACAGCTCTGAAGAATATTTTGCCATTTCTTGGTGCACCTCCAAGGTGTACATTATGCATTGTGGGTCTACCATCCAAATACATCTCTGCTGTGTACAATGATATTTTGCAGAACTCTTGGGAGCTGAGCGATGTCTCAGAAAGCAGGGAACAGGCAAATCATGGAAATACCTTAAAAAAGGGTAAAATGGAGGTTCTGTGTATTTATAGACCTGTCAGCCTAACTTGGCTTCCCAGAAAAAAAGTACATCAAACTATTAAACAATCAATTTATAAGCACCTGCAAGATGATAAGGTGATAAAAATCAGCCAGCATAGATTTGTCAAGAACAAATTGTGTCAACCCAGTCTAATTTCCTTTTTTGACAGGCTTAATGGCTTTGTGGATAAAGGGGAGGCAGCAGATGCGATTTATCTTGATTTCAGTAGAGTATTTACTACTGTCCTACAGGAGATTCCCACAAACAAATTAGGGAAATATGATCTAAAAGAAGCCACCATGAGGTATATGCCAAAGCTACCAAAAGAAAAAGAAAAAAGAAGTCAAATAATTCAATGTCAGTCTGGGAGGTTGTTTCAAATGGAGTATTGTCTTGAGTCTGGCATTATTCAGTATTTTCACTACTGACTTGGATGATAAACTGCAGATTTCAGGAATGACTGCTTTGGGAGAGGGTGCAAGAACATCCAAGAGCAGGGTTAAGAATTCAAAACAAACTTGACAAATTGTGGCATTGTGCCAAAATCAACAAAGTGAAATTCAATACAGGCAAGTACCAAGCATTCTTCAGTAGGAGAAATCAATGCAAACAAATATGAAATTGGAGTGACTGGCCAGTGCTGCAGGAAGGGGTCTGGGGACCGCTGAAGATCACAAACAGATTGTGAATCAACAACGCCATATTGCTGCCAAAAAACCCAGCAAATCTCATTTGGGGATGCACTAGACAGAGTCTGTTACATACACACGCCCCAAGAGGCAATTATTTTTCTCTACCTGGAAGAAGAAAGGCTTCAGTTGGAGTAGAGGGTATCCAGTGTCAGGCAAATATGTATTAAGAAAACCATAGAAATCTTCTGAGAGAACTGGACAGACTTAAACAAACACTTGTCAGGCACAGCCAAGGTGTATAGATCTGGCCATAATGAAGGAAATGGAAGCTGATCTCTGGAGGCCCTCTCCACTCAGAGAGCTCTGTGACACATGGTGCTTCAGCGGTTTTTCTCAGCTAGAATTTGATTCTTCGTAAGCCAGTTCACACAGGGTTCACCCAGTTGCCCCTCAGATCCCAATGCCCACCTCCATCAACAGTTTCCATTCAACACTTCACCAAAAGGCAAAAAGCCCCTTAATGGGACATGAGATGGTTGCTTAAAGAACAGAACGGGAACAGAGCAAGAAGAGGAGAGGTATTTCATATCTGCTGTTATTACTGACCACATCACACAGAAGGATTTACCCTCCTGAGATCAGGAATCTCCCACTGCATTGGGTTCTATAGTGGCACAAACTCCCACTTTTAAAGAAAAAGTTGCTTTTCCCAGTAGAAGATTAAATACAATTCAAGAAGAGGTCTGGTTTGGTTGGGTATGTCTTCGACGTCACTGACGAGTTTCCCCATCACTTCAAGTCTCAGCGTGGTTTTCCACAGAGATGCCAAAGCTCTAAGCCTTGAGAGGCAGGTTTTTCTGCATGCATTAATTGCCACATAATTGCAGAGTAAATCATATATGGTGATTTCTGTCCATTATGGCAGAGCGCTAGTTGCACGGTAATTTCTCTTTGGACAAACTAAACACAATTAACCACTGATCTGCAAGACCCTGTGATTACAATCTAGTTGTAGGGTATTTATGGGTATAAGCTTTGTGGTTACCATGGAAGTAAAGAGCAGCCGCAGGTTAGCAGAGTCCTTTGCGATAGGGCTGTACCCGCCAGTCTCACTCAGTATTAGCATTTTTATGACACTTCTCAGTGTCACTGCCAGCAAGGTGCAAGATGATGCAGAGCCGCTTGGACTCACAACACTGGCTTTCCACAGCTTTTTGGAGCTAGGAGAAAGGTTGGGGAGACGGGAGTGGGAAGGAGAGCGCCTGGAAAGTAGAGAATAATTAATCTTCTGCCACTCAGGAGCTTTGCAAACGCCTGCTTTGCACAGCACTGTGCAAATGCTGATTGGAAATGGGAAAGAACATATACACAGAACCACTGGTCACCCTTAAGTCAGAAACTGAGTCTGTAGGTGCCTGAGAAAGCGTTACTTTCTGCCTCAGCAGAGCCTCGTGTGTATGTGTTGGGATTTAGATGTTAGCAGAGCCTAGACAGGGCTGCCAAGGGACAGGCAGCTGGAGTCCCTCAGAGCCTTTCATCCCACTGAGGATCCGAGTGCCAGCAGCAGGAGCCCAGCTGGGATTTTAGATCTTATCTGTCTGCGGCACCGGGGGCAAACACATATTAGACTTGTTAACTCAGCAGACTTGATCCAGAACTGGAAATGAATGCGAGGGAATAAACAACAGGATCCCCATGGAAAAGCTCCAAGGATGAAGCCAGCTGGGGGGCTGGAATGAGGATGCTGTCTGTGCCTGGTCCGCTCTGACAGCTCATGGGCTGCACAGCAGCGAAACACGGCGATTTGCAAAGTAACAGTGAGTAAATGCTTCGTCCTCTTCAGACCACAGGAGCTGCTAACTGTGTGACCCCTGTTCAAAGCCCACTGAACTCAATAGGAGACTTTGAAAAGGATTCACTCAGCTGTAACAATAAGAGGGAAATATGTCTCAGAGAAGAAAAAAGGGATGGTGTATCGATCTCCAGGACTAGCAGAAGAGTTTCCTGGATACTCCTGCACAGAGCATTCATAACATTAGGGTTTATATGTATACATTGCCTTGGACAACTTTCTCTAGCACCAGCAAAACTGCTGAAAAGGTGTAAATCTGACCCCTAAGTCTGCAAAATCTGGATTCCCACCACAAAAACCAGATCAAAGCAGAAAATTACAGGCAATTTAGAGGCTCAAACTGAGAAAGGGAGGCTGCCCTTCCAGAAAGACAGACTGGATCTCATCAGGAAATGCCAAAAAGCTGCTAGAAGGAGGTGTTGTAATTGACAGGAACAGCACAGCGTGTTTTGAACTCCCAGATACCAGCTCTTTGTGTCTTAAACTCTTTGCTAGTATCAGGTACTCCCGCAGCACGGGCTGAGCCCATTACATCACTTGGCCATTTTGCCATGTAGCTAGCAGCTTAACATATTGTATGCAAGCTACTATAAACACATTGACTGTTTGTCTCTTTGAAGATCACGGTCCTCAGACCGAGAGGATGGCCACAAAATCACAGCTATGCAAACATTAGCTACCTCCATGGAAAGTTACTTTGCATTCCATCACTACAGGCACCCTGCATTAGAGGAGCTCAGCTTCACAGACCTCTGAGCCATGAGGTTTGTGCAAATCCACAGCCACGCTTGACCTCTTGCTACATCTCACTGTGATGCTGCATCACTGGGTAAAGCCCTTTGGTAGTTTGATTTGGGCACACATAGGATGATAAACCAAGATCAGTTACCTCAAGCACGCCCAATAGCGGGGAAACATCTGAAGAAATCATCATTTTAGCAGCATTTTAATATTAGTCTCTTTTCCCTGATAGCACAAAAACCAACTCTTATGATTAGAGCTCAGGCCTGGGGATTGATTCCTGTATATGGCTCTGCCACTGACTCCTTGTATGATCCTGTGCAAATCATTTAATCCTTTTTTTGCATCAATTTTCCAGTCACCAACTGCAGGCAAAAAACTTCCTGCCCAGTCATCTCGTCGCCTTGGACTCTCTGCTCCCCAGCACCGTGACTGAATTTTTATCTCTGGGTATCACCCAGGACTATAGAGCCCACATCATGATTGGGGTTTCTCTGTGATATTTGAATGTAGATAAGTAATAACAATAGTAATGCATCATCAGAATAGGGAAGTGTATGTACAACTCACAGCCCTGTGCTCTTCTTCCTTTGGCCACCCTTAAGTGTGTTTTCCCATGATTTCTGTGAATAGCTCCTCATTTTTTCCCAGCTCTGGGGTTTTTTGTCACTCCCTCCACTGTGTGAGCCACACCACTGTCAAATGCCTCTGAGATCTTTTGCTCAAATACAATGATGTGACAAATATGACATATTTGCTTTTCCTATCCCTACGTTACACAGCACTTTCAGCTGCCCCAGCTCGGGTCTCACGACACACTGACCTGTGAAGGACTTGAGGCAAATTATCCGCAGGGATTTCACTGCTAGAAATCAGTGTGTGCTGCCTGTGTATGCCAAGGCCACGCAGTGGGCAGGCTCACACCGAGCAAGAATGTGGGCTTAGTCATTGAAGCAGGTCACGGCAATGAACATGGCATGGTCAGGTGGGTCATCTCTCACCCATCTCCCTATTCCTCATGCAGAAGGCTGCTAATATTGGACTGATTGCAAGTGTGGGGATCCCACTGCTTCCCTCTGGGGAGATTGCTCTCTTCCCTAATAGATCTACCAATTTCAGCCATTCCTGCCAACGATTTTACTTACTTATTTATATGCCTCCTTAGCTCTCCCCCTTTTCATTTCCTCCCATCACTCTGTGTCCAGACTGTCAGCAGAGCTATCATAAGTGCAATAAGGAATGGCAGGCAGGGTCTCTCTGAGTGATAATTGCATGCCTTGGGTGGTGTGATGGAGGACAAAGCCCAGAGCTGAGAGTCTCAAACCACTTGACAAGAACAATAATTGTCCTGAAGCGTGCCTCCTGCCGTGACTTATTGCTGTTATCAAATGAAATATCTCCAGGAAAGACGTGGGGAGAGGCAGAGCTGGCTATTGACTGGACCGAGCACCCAGGCACCATCAGTTCTGGCTATGATGTTACTGACAAACCGCCAGATAGACTGGTCCCACCTGGGTGTCCTTATAACATCTCTGAACTGAAGTTGGAGCCACTTAGAAGAGCACCTGCTTAAGATGGTTCTGATCTCAGCTACCCTGGTATACACCCTGAGGGGGTAGGCAGTGGAGAGCAAGAGTTAAGGCCTTTTCCTGATCCTATCCTGTGTGAAAGCAGGAAAACTTCTGCATTTTGCAGAAATTATTCTGCAAGAGCTGAATCTGAGCTCATCGGTGTCTACTGTATGGTGGGAGGGGCCAGATCTAGAGGCTTGTGAAGGAAAACAAGCCAAGAATGAGTGCTTAGTCTAGCATGCATCACCAACAGAAAGATCTGCTGGCAGGATAGCACCCCTTCAGGGACACACCATCACATCACATCCCTCCCACCCTCCTTTGGACCTTCTCCAAGCCTGCAATGCAGGTGCTACACGCAATGTCTCATCCAGCAACTCTGCTGAGTAAAAAGCTCTGTTGAAGGGAGCTGATTCAATTTGCAAACAAGCTCATACGGCTGTTTCTAAAGCCAGGTGACCCTCGGAGCAGAGGCTCATTCTATCGCTGTGGCTCTGGACTGAATGCTAATTCTGGCAGGGAAGGAAATAATCATGATGGAGACATATCTACAGCACTCCTTCCCTATTGTCTGTGTCCTCTGCCACCTGCTCAAACAGAGCCAGGGCTTCTCTGTTCCCTTTTTGTATCTGTGTGAATGTTGCTTTCTTTTGTCTGGCTCTCCCTTCCACTTCTCTTTCTCTCAGTGTCTGGAAAATTCAGAGCAACAATGAAACAACATTTCTCAGGAAAAAAAAAAAAAGAAGAACTCAAATCAGCGAGTCAATGTGCCTTCAAAAGAAAAGGGAAGAAAAGTAAAGAAAAGCAAAGGAAAAGAAAGAAAAGAGAGGAATAGGGAAAAGGGGGGGGAGGGAGTGGGATATGACAGGAGGAAGAAAACAGGACAGAAAAGAGTGGAGTTTATTCCAAAATGAGCCTGTCTCCCTGGAGAAGAGAGAAGTCCATCTGAGCCACCACCAGACACGGGACAGGCATCCTACAGACATCACATAGCAGCAAGGTCATGGAGTGCCTTTGCATTAGCCTGACACTCAGCCCTGTCACCCTGTGCAGCTCAGGAGTAGCCTTGAGAGTTCCGGCATCAAAACAATCATTAAAATTAACATGGTGCTGTGGCAGCACTCAGGTATCCCATGAGCAAATCCATCTGGGGATTCCCTGGTCCTAGACATTAGTGACTTCGTGGAGCATGCAGCAGGCTCATTTATTGGATACCACAAACTCAGATTCTGAGAGGGCCCCTCCAGGACTGCTGAGGCAGTCTGTCCCCTACTCAGCCAAACTGTGCTTAAAATTATGCTGAGATAATTCATGCTGATGTCTATGTGTGCCAGAGAACCTGTGACTCTGAAGGGTGGCTCCTCTCTCCTTGCTAAGAATTTTTGGACAGCTGTGTAGACTCTGCCCAGGTCCATGTAATACCTCTGTAGCCACAGGCTTTTACCATTGTAAAAGAAAACAATTTCCAAAAAAAAGTGTAATGCCTGCTTAATTTCTCAAGCCATCCATTTCTGTGAAACCTCAAACCTGGATGCTCACAGGCCACTAATCAGTAACGAAAATCAGGGGGAGGGAGGGGTACAAAGGAACAAATAGGAGGGTGTCACTGGGAAGTTACTTGTTTGCAACAGATCGTAAAATGTGTGAACTGCCTGTAATCTTCAGCAGGCTGCTTAATGCAGCAGAATATGTTGTGACGGATTTTAACAAGGGCTGCCCGGCATGGAGTGGCAGAGCTGCAGTGAAGTGGCTAAAGACTGTAATTAGCTCTTTGACTAATAAATCATCTCCTAGTAGCAGCAATGAGAAAGTCTCAAATCCATGTCTGGGAGACGCGAATCTCATGGAGAAACCTCTGAAGAAGCAGAGACCACCGCTGCACGTACGCACAGCTCCTGGCAGATGCCAGTGTCTGCCCCCAAGACTGGCATTGCTGCAGCGATAGCACCGCCGTGACTCACACAGGCTGCCTGGGAGGGGGATACTGGTCCTGAGCTGCAGATGGGGAAGTGGAGGTGGGCAGAGGCAAAGGGACTAACCAAAGGTCATGCAGTGAGTCAACGGCTGGAGGAAGGCTTGACTCAAGCCTTCAGCGTCTCACCCTTCTTGGCACCCGCTACATGCTGGCATCTGTCAGACTGTTTATATGGGGTTTTGCGTGTCCCATCACCAAAACCTCACATAATAACCTTAATTCTCAATGTTGACCTGAACGTCTGTCCCTTTGGAAACCCTTTTGAATGCACACAGCGATGCAGCACTGCAAGGATATGGGCAAGTTAAGCTGATAATAATGTCTATGGGTCATCAATAAGGTGCTCCAGCATGGCCAAATGCTGGGATCCAAGGGCAGAAGCATAACTGCTGTGTGGTGACACCAGCCAGCCTAAAGAGCAAAAGGGCAGTTTTCAAGATACCAACCAGCCTTTCCTTGACTGTGGCTGGAATCAGGTAGGCAAAAAGGGCTGCAACACAACCCAGGTTCCACTGGGACAGTGCTGTAGGACTCCTGGTCCTACTTGGCTCCTGCACTTCTCCCGAGCAGGCAAGGCTTTCTCACCGAAGTGTTCTGGCACTGCACACTGGAGCTGTTGAACCTCAAGGCGGGCACCCGCTGCTCATTGCCCTGGATGTTCAAGATGCACTCGTAGCCTCGTTGGCCCGACTGTGGCTGGGGCAGGTTCTTGGCCTTCAGCGTGATCGGCTTGATCACTTCCACCGGCACCAGGATCTTCTCTGCCTGCAGCAGCTGAGGACAGTCCTGGGGAGAAAGGAGACAGCACACGAAGTCAGCACATGGGTTTCCCAGCCCCACATGGAGTCCCCTAATGCTTCTTAACCTTCTCACTTCACGCTTCACTTCATCTGATTACAAAGCTTTTGCACCTCCCTGGGCCCCAGCCTGTTACAAAGGTCTTCAAAGAGCATTACTGGGAAGGCTCAGATAAACAGGTGAGGAAGGATTGCTTTCACAGAACATCATTTCCTATCTCCTCTGTTCACACTACAGACTTTCAATCTTCAGGACCCAAGCAAGCTAGCTCTGGTGCTTTTTAATACCTGCTCTCTTAGTCAGGTAGTGGGAAAGCAATCATGTCGCCTCCAGGGACTTCGTCTGGTCACAATGCCATGACACGAGAAGTGAAGAAAGCAAAATCTGAGCGTAATTCCTTGCCTCCTCAACAGCCAGTGCACCATTATACAAAAGGCACAGCTCCAGAAAGACATGTTGCAAGCTATAGCGTGTGAGCTGTCAAAAAGAGAGTTTGATTTGGCTTAGAAAGGGACATCTGTAATATTTATTACAGAAGGATCCAGCTCCCAAGAAACAAATACTACACAATGTGTGGAGATCCATAGAAAGGGCTTGCCACCATTTCACTAAAGGAGTGATGCTTAGAGGATGCTGCTAATCCAGTGCCTCTTGGTGGGTCCCCTGCACAGGTGGAGGTCTGGACACCCAAAGCTGCAATGCAGAAGGCTGTGTTCAAAGCCTCATTAATTTGCACAGCTTTAGTTAAAGTAGCAATGCACTGCTGCTTCACAGTACAATCAGAACACTGCAAACTGTCAAATTCGTGTATCCTAAGAAGCTATCAACACTTTAGGAAATTACTGCAGCATTCGCCTGGCTAATCCAAGGCAGTTCAACACAAAATGGGATCCCTCAAACAACCACTATACCAGGCTACAAAACATAAGCATGCCATATGCACAGACCACGCTGTCTTGATCACTTGTGAGTGCCTGGCTGTCCCCACTTGTAAGTCTTTTCAGTTCCTAGGTGCCAAGAGAAAGCCTGTACCCTCTTTTTCTTCTCTGTGTACACTCTCGCTCTGTAGCCCTCAGCACAGGAAAGACATGGACCCATTGGAGCAGGTCCAGAGGAGGGCCACAAAAATGATCAGGGGGATGGAACATCTCTCTTGTGAGGAAAGGCTGAGACAGTTGGAGCTGTTCAACCTGGAGAAGAGAAGGCTCCGGGGAGACCCTATTGTAGACTTCCAGTACCTGAAGGAGCCTACAAGAAAGCTGGAGAGGGACTTTTTGCGAGGGCCTGTAGTGATAGGACAAGGGGTAATGGCTTCAAGCTGAAAGAGGGTAGACTTAGATTAGATTTAAGGAAGAAATTCTTCATCAGGAGGGTGGTGAGACACTTGAAGAGGTTTCCCAGAGAAGCTGTGGATGCTGCCTCCCTGGCATTGCTCAAGGCCAGGTTGGACAGGGCTTTGAGCACCCTGGTCTGGTGGAAGGTGTCCCTGTCCATGGCAGGGGGGCTGGAACATGATGGTCTATAAAGTCCCTTCCAGTCCAACCTATTCTATGATTTGGCACACTGCCTGCTCCCTGCACAGCACCACAGTATCATTACGGCACAGCCAGCCTGCCCAGTCCAGAGAGTAACACCATTTCAGTCTGTCCTGCCCAGTGTTAAAGCCAGGTCCAGTCAGTACAAGCAGAGACGGGGAACTTACATAAAGAGGTGTAAGCTTAATCTGTAGGTGTGGGCAAGGAATGGCAAGAGGAAAATGGATGATCCAGGGCTGTAAAGCAGGACTGAAAGGCTCAGAAGAGAAATTTATGTCTTATGTGAGTCTGGGAGTTTGTTAGACCAGATGGTGGAAGCATCTTATGGAAGCAAATAGCTTAGGAAGATAAAGAAACGGATTAGACGTGTAACATCTGCAGTTACACCAACCAGGAACAGAATTACAAGAGCCATCAGTCCTCACACTGTGGGTGTGAGCTGATCCATGGCCAGGGGCAGGAAGAAAATCCAGTAACCACCCAATGCATCACTGCAGTGAAGTTCATCAGCCTTCCTCAGTCCCCAAAGAGGGTTTGCCTGTCCTAGTGGGGATGCCAGACTGAAGAGTGCTTTGGGGCAACCTGATTTCTCATCTGCACTTCTAGCCTGATCCTAATGGTGTAAGTACTTGAGAGCTGCTGATGGACTTCAGTTGGCCTTGCCCAGGCTGACATCAGAAAAAGGACAGCGAAGCACACAGTCACTGGGGCTGGATGGAGGTCAACCGTCTTGGGTCTGGTGGCCGTTTGTCTGTGCTATTCTGGCACAAGGCCTAGCTTAATACATGCTACTGAGGACTGAGGCTTCATAGGCCATCACATCAGCCTGGCTGGCTGGTGTAAGGATTGGAGGTGGCAGGTCCATGTGATGAGGTTTACCACTGTGATTCTCTGCAGCCTTGGAGACCCTGGTGCTAAGCAGCACTTCAACAAGCAGACACGTGTGACGAGGGTCCAGGAATCTGAGTATATGAGCAATGGAAGTTGCCTTATGCCCCATCATGCACAAGACACAGCCAGTGTGGAAAGAGGTTGTATCTGACCTCCAGGAGTGCTTGACGAGCTACACTCTGTTCCAACGCTCCCTGCTCTTGCTGTTGTCCTGTCCTGTGATGAAATGTCCCCAGGGAAGTACTAATACTGAAACACAATGGTCAAAGCATCACAGAAGTGTTTGTATTGGCAAAAGGGTAAGAACTGACAGTTTAGAAAGTCCTTCCAACCTTGGGTTCAATGGTCCTACCCTATCAAGACACATCAGCGTTAAGGCTAGCTGAAGGGTTAAGTAGCTACTCAGCTTGAGAAAGTGAGGCATAATCTAACCCTGGGTGACTTTGACCTATAAAAACCCTGAGAGCAGGGGAAGGAGGTGGTCTAGGTTATGTCAAAACACAAGTGAGAGTTTTCACTTCTGATCACACCAGCAAATACCGTGTATAAATACCATTTGGGACTGTATGGCTTCCACACCCCAAGAATCCTCCCCTTCATCTTCCCAACGTGTCCTGAGGCCTCTGAATCAGCTCTCTCCCTCTCTCCTGGCATAAGAAAAGACCTTGGCAGCATCTTCTTAATCTTTTTTCCTCCTCAGCTATAGGAGTTGAGAGAGAGATGCATTGGCAGAGTGAATTGGTGGGACAGGAGGATGGGAAAGCCCTATCTGCCGCTGAGCAGCCATTTCCCAAGAGCGGGGCATTTTGCTTGATGTCTGTCAAACAGAAAAGCCTCTGAAGGGGGCTGGAGGATGGAGGTTGGAGATAGTCCACTATGTTACCTGCAGGCCAATCCCAGCTCTGCAGGCTGGTCTTGTCTAGCTTTATCCCGACCCCACCCCCCACCCCTGGTGCTGTAACCTTTCCGATAACACTTGTTTCAAGTTCATTAACAAGCAGTGATTGCGGCAGCCCCAAAACAGGATTCGTTTGCATATAAAAAGCTTTGCAGAGCTGTGAGGAAGTTCATTATAGATAATTGAAGAGGCAAGCGCCATAAAGAGGAAATCCTCCCAATGTGGCTTTATCTGATTGACCTAATGTTCTTTTTAATTGAAACAGGGGGAGAAAAAAGGCAGTTTCATTGGGTGATGTACTGCATAAAACCTCAGAGCTTGGACTAGGCTCTTGGTTCAAATTCAGATGTAGTACTCGTTTTGTGGCCTGTGTCAAGCCCTATCCAGTCAGCTTGGGTGCCTGCTCAGGTTTGTATTTTTGAGAGTAAAACATCAGCCTGCTCAGAGCAGACTCTGCCGTAAGACCCAAGTAGAAGAATGCTTTAAAAAAGAGTTATCTAGGGCATTTTCCAGTGGAGGCAGTTTCTCTTCGCCTTTCCTCTGCAACGGACATCACCTAGGTAAGAAGAGCACAGATTTCACAGGATATAGGGGAAATAAAAACATTCACTGCCAACAGTCTTACCAAGGAAGGACAGAATTCCATCCCTTTTGTCTTTGGTATATAATAAATTAAGCCTTTCCCCAGTCTCCAAGGGGAGCTGGTTCAGATTCCAGAGGAGCTAAGATCCAGTTAAATCTGTACCAGGGCAAAATATTTGAAAGCAGACTCTTGTTCATTCATTTTGTCTGTGTTTAGCTTTGCTCTATCCCTTAAATGCCTTCAAATGAGTCAGTTTCTTTAAAATAATATCCTCCACCATTATTAATTACTCGTATCAGCAGCCATGCACACCTCAAATCACCAAATTTTGCCGGTATCAAGTCAGAGAGCTTTTGCTGTGAAAACACCGCATGAAATGGGCTGTACTCATTGGGTCGATGGTAGTTTAATTTTCCTTATTTATAACTCCTCGTAGAATGCTTGCAAATGTGTTTTGTTGTAGCTTGCAGAAATAATGAAGTCTCAGAAATATGAGAACCCCTTCTCTTTTTCTCTCATATATGTGTTATGGCCTTCATCACAGCTATACCTAAGCAAGTCCCCAATGAGAGCCATCATGAGAACTCTGTTAAAGAGAGCACTGAAACCTCTCTGAGGCTATGTGGTCTTAGCCCTGAACTAATTAGTTTGGTTCCTTTATGGTCCTTCATACATATATAGTTACAATTTCATGGGGATTTCACCACACTGTTTTCCAGACAAAGCTGGAGACTGACCAGAGACTCTGAGTTATCATCCTTTCCTAGGAATGAAGCATGCAGGGATCTTTCAAAGTCTTGTGATATTGCCTGGGATTTCCTCTAGCCTTATTTTGTACAGTTTCACTCTCTGTTACTGTTTATGGCCAAGATCATGGGCCCAAGTCTCATCAAAGTGTTCTTTTTTCCGAAGGAAAATGGGTCTCATCCATTTTGAATGGTAGGCATCCTATGTGGGAACATGTAGAATGTCTCTGAGGGTTTAATACAATGACCCATACACTTATTAACAGTCTCCACCTGACATTAGTGTCCCAGTTCACTTGTCTTTCCTTGTGAATCTCTTGTCCTCCAGAACATTCAGGCAAGGCAATCTTTCCACAATGCTCCCTCACAATCCCTGGTAGCTGTGACTGGATCTCCACTTTCTGCAGAAGGAAACTAGAGCTCACTTATTGCTGACTGCCTTGTAGGAATCTTTGGCAAGATCAGCTCAACTCTTGGCAATGGATTTTCACCCTTTCTTTCCCAGGAGAGTATCAGTCATTTCCATTCAGGGCCAGACATAGCCACCACCACCAATTCCTCCATTACTCATCCCAGAGTATCCAGGTCCCCTTTTCTCCCGCCATCAAAATCCATTTTTTCATCAGAACTTCAGAGGGATTTTTTAAGACTTTCCTTCCAGTATCCCTCATTCAGCAACTATCTTTGTGTTTTACCCAAGCCATCTTGCCCAGAAGGAACATGATCACAAAGTGAATCTAAGTGGGGACTATAACTTACTCACTCAAACCCTTCGGAACCCAACAAGAAATGATAGTCAGATTGTTATTTACTCACATATGATGTAAATACATCTTTTGTTCTTACCCTCTGCTGATCTGTAATGTACCCTTCTGCCTGTGTCCCCTATGGCTTTCTCATCCTCCCACTCTGCTGTAGTCAAGTCAAGAGGGTAAGATCTGAGAGACAGGGGATGGGTCTTTATGTAGACCACGGCATCTGGATGGTCTGTTAGATGGATTAGATTAAAAAAACCTTTAAACCAAAGCAGAACAGGGCAAGAGAAAGAAAAGGAAGGAAAGGAGGGAGAAAAAGAAGAGGGGAGACCAGCAAACAAACAAAAAAAGAGATCTTTCTTTGTCATTGACTTTAGAGGAAGAAGATTTCACCTGGATAAAAAGCAGGACAACAGCAAGTTGACAGATGAGAGGCAGCAAGGACTGCCTGGAATATGTTGCCTGAGCTATTCTCTCACACCTCAACGCTGTCAGCCTAGGTCAGGGCTGAAACACCACCTGAGCAAAATCAGACGTTTGTTTAGCAGCTGCCCTGTACTGCTGCAAACAGACAGATTCAGGTCCAGGACTGACAAGCTGGTTCCGTCGACGAATTACTTTTAAACTCTTGCATAACTTCCCAGCCCCAGGATAATCTGGAAAAGGAAATGGAAACGAGCTCGGCATTCCCAGTGCAGGAGGGGAAGGGGTGAGTTACAGTTCACGTTGTGTTTACATTATTACACCACTAATTCTTAACATCATAAAATTATGTTTAAAATTTACACGAACAGTGCTGGGGAACATTATTAGGTTATAAAGTGGAATCAGGTCAGTGCTCCGTAGGCAAGATTCCAGGCTCCATAAATTTCTGGATATACTTCCCCCAAATTTACATTGGCACCAGCGGCAATCAAACCAGCTACAAAAAAGCTCACCCGGTCAAAGAATTTTTTAATGCACCATATATTTTATCTGCACTTCTTAAGTTTACAATGTTGTTAGTTAGATTGATGGTGTGCTTATTTATTGCCACAGGAAAAGTAATAATACATGAAGAAAATGCTCAGAACTTTAAAGGCAGCTGATGAGGAGAAAGCAAGAAGATTTATGGGAAGTGTAAACATCTGCAGAGACAACAAAGAAATAATGGAGTCCTTGCATTGCTGTCGTTTCTGGTGGCTCCTTTTTAGTTAGGAGTCTTCCATGCACTCAGGACCAAATACCAGCTCTCTTCTGTCAGATATTGCAAGTGATCCTGGTGCCTGGGAAAAGGTGGTTGGCCTGGAGTCCATGGAAGAGATTTGGTCCTGTTTAACCTCTGTGCACTGTAGTAGCGACATACTTTAATGGTGGCTTGCACAGATTAGTGCACAGATATCACTGCAGGAGGAAGGGAGACCAACAGATCAACAGTAAATCATTAGCTCAGCTTCCACAGCCTCTTAGATCCCCAGTTTCACTATTGTGAAGGCTAGAGCGATGAGTGATGCTGACCACCAGAGAGTGGATCCTCAAAAAGCAGAAGCTAAATGAAGATAACTAAGCTCCTCTCACGTGCTTTGGCAGGGGGGTTGGACTAGATGATCCCCAGAGGTCCATTCCAACCCCGAACATTCTGTGATTTTGTGATTCTGTGGCTTACTGCTGAATCCTGTTGATCAGAAGCAAAGTGACTCCCCCAAGGCCGTGCAGGCAGTCTCAGAAATGACCCAGGTCTGCTGGGAGCTGGATCCCGACCCAGGACTATTCTGCCTCTGAAGTCAGTCCACACAACTCTGCTGATCAACGTTAATTATTTTACTTTTCTTTAATTCTTTATTAATGCAGTCTTTCTCAGCTGGTCCATTATTTCACAAGGATCAAGGTCAGGCTGTCATAATTATCCAAGCACCACATTTATCCTTTTTAAATAGAGACACAATGTTAGCTTTCTTTCAGCCCTTTGCTGCTTTGACACACCTTAGAAGGAAAAGTAATGATCCAGAGAGCAGGAGCCTTCTGGTCACTGCATGAAGGGAGTGGACTAGCGACAAAACCAGTAGATGACTGTGTCATTAGGTACCTCTGCTCAAAGGAGAGGGGCTGATGGAGACATGCAAGCTGTCTCAGTTCTGGTGTTTCCTGAGTAACTGCTTGATTTTAAAATCATAAGAAATATGAATGCGTGCACTGGGGAAGGTGGTGTATGAGCAAGAGACAAGATAACTGTATTTACTGTGACAAAGTCTGTCATTTGTTAAAGAAAAGCTCTGGTTAAGTAAGATAACCCTTCAGAATAACAGTCATAGTAGAACTGGATTATGCAAAGCCATGGAAAGCACAGGGCAGAGAACAGGCAACTTATAACACAGTAATGAATTTCTTCTCTAAATATTACTATATAAATCTGCATTCTTCTGCCTAGCCAGCCTTCTGTTCTTCTGTGAGGATTTCCACCTGAAGTTCACAAGACCTTTCATGTATATCAAAGCACTGTACATCCATGCATGGCCCCCCAGCAGCCCAAGAAGGCTGCAAATATTGAGCATTGCGATAACACCCCTTACTGCTCATTCTTGTAGGTATCAATGACATTGACATGTCACTCATCAACAAAGCTAAGATTCTTATACATCTGTGCCATCAAATGAGTTCTGCATGCATAAAGGGCATTCTCCAACCCAGGCTACCTCAGAGTGACAGGGAGTCTCATGACAACACTCTCACATGTGTATTTCTGGTGTCTAACACCAGTTGAGTCCAAGCTGTAGTACTTCCTTCGTAAGAGAGGATTGAAAGACTTTTTCTCCTCTAAAGCTGCCCATTTCTACAAAGTTAGTAGAAACTTGGGATCTTTGAGACCTCCAGACTTTGGTCTAGCTAAGAATGTCCAAGAATGGTCAATGGGTTCAGAAGCCAACAGAGACGACAGAGTAACAGATGGACCGGAGGTGCACATGCAGGCCACATTGACGCAATCCCGCTTCCTTTGGAAACCAGGACAGATGCCCAGAGAGTCATATTACTTTGGCTTCCACAGTGGGAAGGTTGGGACAATGATATCATGGCTCTTGTCACCCTCCCACTCACCGAGATCTGTGACAGCATGTGATAATGTCCTATCCAAAGCAAAGGGACTCCTGTGCAAAGACAAGGCGGGGAAGGAGGGTCTGGGCTCAGTCTCCTGGAGATGCCCCAAGCAGGGCAGGAGACACTTTCCAGCACTACCTCTTATCTGCAGCTTCAGCATCCTGAGAATGTTTCTCCTTGGCCAGGTCCCAAAAGCCCACATGTCCCAAAGCAGTGAATGCAGCTGATAAGACAACGGAGAATAGTAAAATCTTTCTGCTTCAGAGCCAGGCCACGAGCCCACACTACGTCTGAATGAGGAATTATCCTTCCTCTTGAGCAACTACCTTTCCCTCAAATTGCAGCGTGCCACACAGATCCTAACAGTCCTAACAGATGTCCAGATAGTGAGAAAATCCTATAACCACTTGAGGCATAGCAATGGCATTGCACTGAGCCAGGCTATGAAAACAACATAAGCGCTTCCTGATGTTATTTCAAGGGTGCTGTGTTGGTGGGGACAGATGAGTCCTGTCCCTGTTGCATGCTGAGATCACTCTGTCCTGCGGGATAAATATTCTTGCATTGCAAAGACGAGCAGTCCAACTATTATGAGTAACATTTAGCAGGGACACCGTACTGAGTGTCAGATGCTTCTTATAGCTCCATTCAAGCTAATCTCCCCGAGTTGCTCCTAGAAATTACATGAGCAGGTCCTTGATTAGTCACTTACATGGTGGCTGGAGAAGCTAAGTTCTAAGAAAACAAGATGTGCATTAAGATAGGATGAACTGCTCAGAGGGAGGACTTTTCCATCAGTTCTCAGTTCGCATTGTGATTTGGTTGGAGGTCTCAATGAGGAGACACACGATGGAGCTGTCCTACACCATGACAGATATCCTGCAGATCCACCACCGTACTTATCAGAAATCCTGCTAAAAGTTACTGCAGAAATTGAACAAGTTACCAGCCTTTTCCCCTGCCAACTGGATGACTGCAGGGCAGAAAGGCTCAGAGATGACAAAAGGTGCCCAAAAATAACAAAAGAAGCCACTTCAAACACAGGCTTTTCATCTTTTTCTTCACCTCAGTGGAAGTCAGTATGACTTGCAAACAACAACGAATAATCTAATTTGTTTGTACATGCTCAAAGACTTTTTATGAACAGTCCCCGCTGTGAAATCACAGTTCCAGGTACTCAGTACTGTACAAGCACCTATTAACAGAAAGTGCTTACCCGAGTCAGAAGAGGGTGTGAGAGAAACAGGGACACAGAAAGGTGAATGTGTCCATCCCAGCTCACAGCCAGGAATAAAACTCTCATCTGCTGACATAAAACTCATGGCCTTATACACTACCTGATACTGCCTGTGAGCAGTATTTTCTTGTTCTAACAGGACTCCACGAACAAGGGGAAAGCTTTCTGCCCAGTCTCTCATTTCTGTGTTTAATTTCCTCTTATCCGAAGCACTCCCTCTGAAGAGGATGTACCCACAGTACTATACATCTCCATTTCTGGGAAAGGGCTGTAGTGGTGGATGAGGGCTAAAATGCCACAGCCTGAAATGCCAAACCACCAGGAACCCCAATGCACAGCTGGATCCAAACCATCAGGTACAGCCTCCTCCCAGATTACCCCTGCCTCCCCGTGAACAGGATGTCGACAAAACTGAACTCCACCACACATGCTTGGAAACACTTCTAAGAGCTAAATAGATGATAAACGCCAAACCCCCATGCTGCTTAAAATCAGGCGCCACGAAATGCACGCATCACCACGCCAGATCCCATCTGCATGGGGTGGCTGCTGCTGCCTGCAGCAGCTGCCTGTCTAGAGCTGCTCCTGGTCCCCTCGCCTCTCCTGACAGTCCCCCTGCCTGCTCACCGCACTTGAAGGCAGCAGGTTGCCTGCAGTTGCCATAGAAACTAAACCTCGCACCCTCCCCTTAATGATAGACAGGTGCCAGGATAAGTGAGTGGATAATCGACAAGCGGGGAAGGACTCGGCACTCTGGTGTTGGCCTCGTTGCAACTGTCATTAGAGTCCCTGAGAAATGAGACATACATTAATTTGAGCAGAGATGAGTTTTCTCTCCTCCCTGTGCTGATGCTTCCAGAAGCCACCTCTCTGGCCGGGTTAAAGGAGGCTGGAAACAGAAGCAGGAGGGAAACTGAGCAGTTGCCACAGCAACAGTTGAAAATGAATTACCAGAAGGTTTGTCCATTCAAGGGAGCAAGGAGTTGACCATGTTCACCTGATGGCCCAGCACGTCCTCTACCCCCTCCCCAGTACAGCCACCCAGGCATTTCCACCGGAGTGCATTTTGGGAGGAGGTGGGCACTTGCCTTCCTTCTGCACCTTGCAAAGAGGACAAAGCAGGACATTGAAAACCTGTCTGCTTTTTAACACCCTGGGGCAAAGCCCTCCCTGAGCCAGGCTGAGATGCACCAGCAGGGTGGGGAAGGACCCTACTGAGTTCACTGCAGAGTCCATGATCAGGAGACGCGGGCATTCTCACTTAAAATGGAACAGAACAGAATAGAATAGAATATTTTCAGTTGGAAGGGACCTACAATGATCACCTAGTGCTAGGTGAACTACCTGAGCACTTCAGGGCTCACCAAAAGCTAAACTATGTTATTAAGGGCATTGTCCGAATACTTCTTAGATGTCTGCCAGTTCAGGTTGAGCTGTAATTATCACTCCTTGCCTTCTTTTTTTCCCCTCCCTTCTTCCCCGTTTCCCAAAAAACCCATCCCCAAGAAGGACGAGCGGCCAGTCAGAGCTAAATCTGTGCACTCCACTGCAGCGGCCGCCAGTACAGTTCTTCCTTCCGCACGAGGCACGAGCAAGTGCTGGGCAAAGCTGCACTCTGCTACTCGGCAGCTGCTCACCACCATGCAGCTCACACAGTTTTCTATCGCTTTTGACAAATTACTATTTGAAGCAGTTGTTTCTTTTATGTGGGCTTTACTGTCATTAGCACGTACAACTCCACATAAAACACTTTGGTGCGAGATCTTTTCTTCTGTTGTCTTTTTAGGCAGCAGATGAAAATCCTTTTAATAAAAAGCTTGTTTGGGGGAGGAAGAAAAACACGCACACTCAAATGGGCTGAGCAGGGAAAGATGAAAACCTCCTTCAAGGTAATTAAATGATTATGTATCTATTAAAGCCAGCGTATAACAGATTTGTTATCTAGGCTTGCTTTTGGCTTTTGCCATTATTTTCCCCCTCTTTTTCCCCCACACAAAGCTAAAGTCCTTGCAAGGCCCAGAACAAGATAGTGTTCCTCTTAGAAAAGAAGAAGGCACAAAAGAAGACTTCTTCTTTATCCCATCAACTCAAGTAGGCTACCCCAGCTCACCCAGCTTTGTACAGATGTTTGTGAAACGCTGACATGAAAACCACCCTGCTGGAACACAGCAGCCCTGTACAAAGACAAGACGGATGATGCAATCAGGTGTAATGGACAATAGATATCGGGAGAGACAGGTGCTGTTTCTGCAGTTCCTATTTCATCAGGACCTTCAGATTAATTGTTTTACTCCTCCGTGCCTCAGTTTCCCTCCACTACTTGTTGACTTTAAAGAGGAAAATGACTGAGCTCTCTCACTTGGTGATTGTGCCAAGTAAGTAAGGGTGGATTTCACAGTATGTTTGTCTGCATGGCGGTGCTTTGTGGTGCAACACTAAGCCTCTGCCTTGACTTCAGCTATGGTTAACAACAAATGTCAAAAACAAAGACAGGATGGCCAAGAAAAAGAAAGAAACTTGGCCTGTTGCCCTCTGTCTTTGAGACTAGTTCTCTCTCCTTTTTCTACCAGCTCTCTTTGGGAAAAACAACAATCCACTTCAGTACTAAAGAGTCTTTTTTTTTTCTCTCATTCTTTCACTTCTTGCCCTCCATAGCAATAATATCAGCTCTCCATTATAAAGCAAGTCACTCAGTATACTTCAAGTTAGTGGACATGGCTTTTGAATACATGCTGTAAAGGGAAATTATACGCCAAGGTGAAATATTTCTGCTGCAAATCATCCAGAGACATCATCAACCCTATTCGATCGAGTTCAGTGCCATAATCATAAATACTCTTGCTTTATGACCATGCTGGATTTCTTCACCGGAAGCAAACAAGGGCTTTCCCAAGGCTCCCAGATGAGTTGCTTCAGTTCTATTATAGGCAGAGCTGATTCACCAGGCACCTGACACATCACAGGTAAGAAAGTCATGGCTCCTCTTGACAGCGAGGGCCATGCCTTTTCTGTCCTTTCTCCACCTCTGCTTTAGTTTTGCCAGGCAGTGGTAGGACAGCTGCTCTGTCCCAGCCTGGGGCTGGCTGATCACAGCTATCCACCGTGCAATTCAAAGGCACCGCTGGATGGTAGATCACAAGCTATGCAGATAGAAACAGCTTTTTGCCTTTTGGACAGTATGGGTCATGGCCAAGACCTTTCTGCTGTCCTAGTGGATCAGTCTCAAATTCATCCTGCCCTCTGCATTAATCAGCAACTCATACTACAAGGGAAAAAAAAGTAAAAAATCCAAGGTCCTCTCAGACCACATGAAGCAGACCTGAAAGAAAGGCAGGTGAGCTCATGGGAATCTAGAAACTTGTGAGATGTGCTAAACAAATCATGGAGTCAGAATTACACAAGAGCACAAGACTCCCTTCAAAGTGCTCCAGACTGGTCCAGAGGTGATGGGTACCAGCCCAATCGGTCCATTTACAGCACAGGCCATCTGGAGCACGGGAAGCCTTAGCCCACATGCCGGCAAGATGCTGTACAGGCAAAAAGAGATAAAAGTCACCTGGAGATGGGTGTACCAGCAAAGAGAGGGTAAAGGCCATCGTATGGGGGAGAGAAGCAGGCTTGGCATGCCAGCAATGATGATTACAGAGGAAAGGAGTTTCTGGCACTAGTCCATATGACAGAGTAACACCAATATTTGCTTGCTTGGCAAGCAGTCTTTTGGTGCAATCAGACCAGATGATTCTGGAAGCCAGCCATGCTAATCTGCTCAGCAGACTCATGGCAGGACTGCAAATGGGATGGTCCAACAATACCACGCTGGTAGCACGGTCTCACATCAGTACCTCCTTGAGCCTTACTGATTTAGAAGGTGCTTGTGCCTGGATGGTTTCCCCCTCATGCTCCAGGGGTCCAAGGGCTTATAGAGGATAGGATGGAAAGGAACATTGCAGAAGGAGATGAAAGACCAGTAAAAATAGGCCCACTCAAGGTGATAGTACATTTTGAGCACTACTGAAGATAGCATTGGGAAGTCTGGAAATGGACCTCAGTGCTGTCAACCTTGTAACTCCTGTCATCAGGAACTGGATGGAGGTCTGGATGGGCAATGAGGAGCCAGACTTGGCTTCAAGAGATCAAATGGTTTATATCATTCAAGGAACCCACTCAATGAACAGGCATGGGTACAGGACAGAAAAGGAAAGAATTAAAGGTGAAAGTAAAAAATAGATAGTGGAAATTTCAGTGAGAGAGGTGAGTCAGTGAGAAGATGGCTTCTCAAGAGAAGGGTGGGAGATAGACGCAGCATTTGTTCCAGGTGCCATTTGACAAAACCTTTCTGGCCACAAAGCGAATGTAAATCTGTGTTTGTCAGAATGCATTTGCGATGCCATCCTTCCCCAGCCATAGTGTCTTTGAGGGCCACAATCAGCTACAGGGCATTTCTCACATTGCCAGGCAGAAAGCTATCTCTGAGAGTTTTGGGTTTTGCAAGGCCACTATCCTTAGAGATATTTTCCAGTGATTCCAGTGCTGAGAAATGTTTCTTCTGTGCAGCAGACTGCAAAACCAGCTCAGAGCTGAGCAGCTGACTTCCAAATGTTGTTTCCCATGGGGAAGAGGTTTGTGCCCGGAGATGGTTTTGCTGCAAAAGCCAAGAGGGCTGTGCCCTCTGTAGCAACGACCAATGTAACATACATGTGCTGCATGATGCTATCTTTGCCTTGTAGATCAATAGCCATCTTCTAAGGTCAGGTTTGTGCCTCTCCCTGCTGCCATGCAAATCGCACAGAGCAGCTTTGCAAGATCAGAGGGGGAATATTTGAAGCTCAGCAGGAAATCCTCTGTTCAAGGGGACAGAAGAGAGAAAGAGCAATCTCTACTGACAGGCAAAGGCCCCCCAGACTGGAGCTGTCTCCTAGTCTGAAGATGATACTTTTCAGAAAGAAACCCAATGAGAGGTGAGGAAGCGGTGATGGAAAAGGTGTGATAAAACGGGCAGATCTGGAGAGAACAACAAGTCCACTGCCTCCTCCCCAGTTCTGCAGATCAAGACCTTGGTAGAGGTAAAATAAAGAACAGGAGCTGTGCCATCTCCAGTCTCTTCCCTAAGGAACTGGGATGACACAGAGCTTCTCATGATCTCCTTTCTGGTGCGAGCAAGCGTGGAAACACCAGGGATGTGATTAGGGTTGAGGGAGAAGGAGATACACTGTGATTTGTAGGCCCTTCACTTTGGAAAGGGGGCTGGAAGAGAGAAAAGGAGAGAACTGGGAAGGTGATTTCGGTGCTTGGCACATGAGAAACACCAGAGGACTCTACCAGAGGAGATAAACGGTGGTGAAATTGCACAGCAAGAAGCCGAGACAAAGTGTCCCGGGGAATGCCACCTGAGCAAGAGGTTGAGGTTCCTCCAGTTACTGAAGTGGAAGACACAGAGACCTGTGGCAAGCATGACTGGCCAAACTCTAGCAATGCTCCCTGCGAGGCAATAGGGCCTGTCTGGTTGGGATAGACTGGGGCTGCCCTCCTGCACCCCTTCACCACAGAGCACAGCTCCTGAGCGAGTTTTCCAGCAGATTTACAGCAAATTCTGAATCCTGGTAGGTGAAGAACTGGCAACCTCCCTGCTCATGAATATTTATGGCCTGTGCCAATGCCACAGCAGTTCAGGATGTCTGCTCCAGGACACCTCAACCTGCACATAACAAAGGGTTGGGAGGCAATGGGAGATGCCGTAGGAGTGTGAAGACACTACACGTGTGTCATTTGGTCCAGCAAACTGGCTTGCCTGAGGCATGGGCTGGGGGTAGGTGGGGAAACACATTAGGGACACCAAACCCAGCAGGCAGCACAGGGAGCAGTGGGGATTTCGTCCTCCGAATACAAAGCACGTTGCCGGAGACTTCAGCAGCCATCTCTGTGTCTGGTGGTTCAGCAGATATCAGATCTCTTAATGGGTACTGCTCCCTTGGGCCAGGCAAACTACGAGCCATCTAAGGTCATTTTCCAGACAGGCCAGGATGCTTTCAGACCATTCCTGACCAGGAAGTAATTAAGTGGCTTCCTATTTGTATTCTCCTGAGCTCAACTTGTCTGCGAGTGCTCATTAGTTACAATACGAGCCAGACAGCGTCTGCAGCTCAGCAACCAGCTCTGTATTAAGGCCCTAGGTCCAGTTCAGCTCAGCGACTGGCAATGAGCATTCCCCAGCATCGTCTGGAGGCAGTTTGATGCACTGGCCATTAGGCACCAAACCCACGAAGCCACGGAAGTGCTCGAAGCAAGGCTGAAATCCGCTGACACTGTGGATGTAGCCCTAAATCCTCCCTGTATCTCAGCAGCCTGGGGTATCTGCTTAGAGGCAAACTCCTTCTCTGCTGGAGGAGATGCTCCCTTGGTACTGAGAGCTTGCAATGGCTTTCCAAGGTAATGCACACCTTGTAGTACGCAGGAGGGAGAGGGCAGCTCACTAGGAGCTATCTGCAGAGGGAAAGGTGAGGGTCATCTGGCGAGTGAGCAGAAGGAGAGGGTAGGACTGGAGGTAGAGAAGGTTTCCTGGACTGTTGGGCTGGCCCACACCGAAAGGCGACATCAGCCCTAAGCAGACCATATAAGTGATATGAGCCCCGTGCCCCTGCCTACCTCGGGAAGCTTGACTCGTCCCTCCTGGAAGGAGCAGGAGCTTGGGTCATGAGTGCAGACATGGCGGTACTTGCACCAGTGACACCGGTAAGGACTCTCCACACACGACAGACACCTGAAAACAGAGAGAGAGTAGTCACTCAGTCAGCCGGGTCCTGTCAGCCAACAGGATAGACCTTACAGCCAATGGTGTTTCTCAGAGGGAAATAAAGACCGGGAAACATTGTTTTTTCTGTCACTAGCAAAAGGCCACGGGCTTTGAACTGACCCAAGACAATCAGGGCATAGGATGGTGCTGGGCTTGCCATGGCCTGAGCACATTGTGGTTGTGATCACAAGAGTCTCATATTAATTAGCTAAGTTAGGTTGAATTCATATCATTGTAACTAGAGTAATAATAAACATTTGTTGTATTTTGGTTGCCCTGTTACAACTTTTAATCAGACTATCAACAAATCCTCGATTTCATATAAAACAGGCATTCACCTTTTTGACCGTAAAAAAATCCTAAGTGTAACAAAAAAATAATTCAAGATCAGGGGACGGGTGGTAACTGCTACAGCTTCTCTGCCTCTGTGCTAAACTGCACCAGCACCCTGGGAGCTGCGAAAACATCGTGGGAAGGTGGCCAAGGGATGGGCTGACGCATGGAAGAGTGCCCATGGAGAGCAGTTCCCGTGCACCAGCAGTCCCAGCTGGTTAATCCTCCCACTCTCACGTGGGATGTAGAGGCCAAACACAAGCTGAAATGCACCAAGGTCAGAAAGCCAAGGATGAAGCAGGGAATTTTCTCCCCCTGTGTCCCATAGGCTTAATTATGTGAGTTCTGCCCAGTGTGATGGGGCTCCTGCAAATGTACTAACTCTAGTCTTCTTTTCTTCAGCTCAGCAGAGATGTAAAGACAATTGTAGCAGCTGCCCAGGAAGCAGAGGGCATATTTAGGAAGTGTCCTACTCAGGGTGTAGGAAAGAGCCATTCCATCTGTCTTAGAAGGTTTCACCCTCCTGTGCTCCATAGACCCTGTGGAGTAAGAGCTGCAAACACCTCTCGTGGCGGTGTTAAAGCACTGACACCTACAGCACACCTTTTTTTTTTAACTTAATACAATGTCTGCTCACCAGCAACCAAACTGAGCCATAACAAGCTCTTTGCGCAAAACAAGCAGTGGATGGTAGCAACTCCGGTCACTCACACTGCTGGAGATCTTTGTGCAGCTGCAAGCTCTGAAGTACCTGGAGGGGATTTGCGGGGGGAATTTTTCCTGGCCCTTCTGTGTCACCAGGTTTTAACGGGCAGGAGTGAAAAAATTGCCTCCAGCCAAGCTTGGCTGAGCCCAACAAGCAGACGCACACCCTCTCCCCTGTCTCCGTGAAATCTCGCTCAACGCCAATCCACTTTCAGTTCTGGTACAGCGAGCTGTTCTTCAAATTGGTAACAAGTGCTTGCTCTGATACATCAAATTAAAAATGGATAGCGTATTATAGTTTGTCAAGTAAGAAACCAAAACATGCCATAAATATTTAACACCACCATCGCTCCTGCTCTCCCCCCCAACACTTGCTTTCTGACACTGTTTGTCAAAGCAGCAGGAACACGGAAATAGGATTTGCTTTTCCTTGTGAATTGCTGAGCCGCAGTAATTATCTGCTTTTGGCACTTCTGATGGCTCAGTAGCGGGGACAGAGCCATTCAGCCTTGCTCAGGGGTGGATCAACCTGCTGGAAGTGCATCTTTCTGCAGGAAAGCTGCAGACCCACTCCAGTGGGGCAGCTCCTCAGCATCCCTGAGTGCCAGCTAAATGCCAGAAGAATGGGGTGCAGGGCAGGAAAGGAGCTCACAGGATGGAAAAGATGGTCTTGAGGGAATCAGCTGGGTGTTTCCTGCTCAATTCACATCATGCAGGAACCAGCAACTCCTGTCTTTTCACATCTGAGGGCCCAAGACCATGTTAACCACCTGGGGCAGTCTCCTGCTGATGGGACTGATAGCATGGGTGAGGGTTGAAGGTGCATCTGTGTGAGCAGCAACCAGATATCCACAAAAACCTACTTAATAGGAAGATAAGGGGGCCATTTGCTGAGGTCTTGACTCACTTCTGACTCCCTTCCCTGGCAAATTCCCACTGATGTGGGATACATGAGGATGTACCACTCCCCAAAGCAATGCCTTCCTGCAAAGGACGCTCACCAGCAGAACAAATCATTGCTATACTACTCTTGCTCTTCCAGGAGGTACCCCCACTGTGCTGACCATCGCCCAAGTTACCCTGACTCCAGTCATCTCCATGTCTAACCAACTTCCTGAGGGACACGTGCCCCAGCCAGCAGTTGGTTCTGTGCCAGATCCAGGGGTGGAACGGAAAACAGATATCAAAAGAAATGAACATACGAGTTGTGGACACTGCAGTTGTAGAAGACGAAGCTGGTGCTGGCAAAGGTCATACCCGTTTCCTTGGACTTGAGCTGAAGCTGCACAATGTGATGGTCTCCTGGGGAAAAAATAGACACATCAGTACGTGACTACTTTCTTAGCCTAGTTAAGCCCTGTTGGCCATGCCACCGGTCTGAACCTGGAGCTGTCTCACAGTACCTTGGCTAATCTATACTAAGATGTAGGAAGTGCAAGAAAATCCTTCTAGACCCTGGTTCTCCAACAGTGACATCTCCTCCCTCTTGTGGTACTGGGGTGATGGAATATGTCTTCACCACTGGAAATGATTACGCCTGGGAGCAGAGTCTGGGCTGGATGATGATGACAGGTCTAGACCATATCTCACTGATTTCAAAAATACGGTGACTGAAGTCATCAGGTACGAAAGCTAAGCTGAAAGAGCAGATGCAGATGTCTGGAATTAGGAGGCTGTTAAAATGGAGTACTGTCCTTAAAGTTCTTCCTTGCTGCTTGTTCATTTGATGTCCCCAGAAGGTAAGTGCCTGTGGAAGATTTGACTCCTGGACCAAAGCATTGGCAGACTGTGCATACACTGCATAAACATATCTGCTTTCCTGAGGGGATAAAGAAAGATCTACTTTCTCCCCACCCTCATTGTTTAACATATCTGAACAGGGCCCGAAATCCAGGACAACCATGCTTGATGAAGGCCACCTCCAGATCTGCCCTCAAAGAGAGGTTATACGTTGATAAAGCAGGATGGAGGAATGAGCAAGGAGGACACATACTATAACAGTGGGGACTGGGCAGGGGGTCCCAATCTGCAGCCTGGGAAATGCTGATGAGCAGGGAGATTCCCACAAGAACAATTCCTCCAGGTTCACTCACCCCATTCATGCCAAGGTCCTTTCATGCAAGTCTTTGGCTACAAAGAACCCAGCTCAGCATGGAAGCCATTCAACTTCCCAAAGAACCAATCCATTTTCATAGCAGACCCATCTGCAGCAAAGTGTTCACCTCAGCTGCTACACACCATCTTCTCGTTCCCTTTCCCAATGCTCCCGTGCTGAGCAGTCAACTGTTTCCTCTTCCCACAATGCCAAAGCCCTATTCAGAGCCCATCAGCTGTGGGTAATGAGTGGGTGCAGTAATTGCAGTAATTTGGTGGGGAAGGGACCCATGTTTAATTCAAGACTCCAACCTGGCTGGCCCTTTCACCTCTATTATTTTCCTTCTCACCTGAAAGATTCGTTAATCAATCAGGCCAAAGCAAACTTGACAGTTCGTCTCAGCGTGCGCCTGCGTGCACGCTCACCCACCTACAAGCACACACACACACACACACGTGCACACCCCGCACACTTCACTAAACATGTTTTGCTGCCAGTGCTCGACTCTGCTGCCCATCTGCTGCCGCCGGCTTTGACAGCTCTGTTAATCGCTTCGTATTTAACAACTTTGCCAGCGGCTCGCATATATTTTAAAAGAGGATGGGAGGATTGGATGGCTCCAGGGATCAGATGTGCTACAGAGCCGCACTACTCTGGTTCGAATCCAGCTTCTGGCACTATGCATGGAGGACTTGGTCTTTGCAGAGGTGCGGAGCACCAGCTGCTGAAGTTGATACAAGCCACAGGTGCCCAGCTTCTCTGGAAACCACGCTTCACATAAATCTCTCTCTCTTGTCCTGCCTCCAGCTTCCACTGCTATTTTTGTTTGCTGGTTGATTATAGCCTGGCCTGGGACAGATGTCCATACCAAGGAAACTGTTTCTCGCATCTGTCTTGGTAGGCAAAACATAACTGATAGCTCAGTGGGACCTGAAAATGGTAACAACCCTTTGGGGCCTTGCTTAGGAACCACAACGGAGAGCACATGCAGCTTTGTGCAGTTTGGAGACAGCAGAGATGATGGTGACAGTTCACATCACTTCATTTTCTGCCACCTGTGGATCCTCAGAGACGTATTTTACTGTCAGTTTTCACAAGAAGCCAAGGACAAAAATGGCAGCATCCTCTCTGCACCTCCGGGGGTGATCAACAGGGTCAATGTTTTTATATTAAGTCCCTGCAAAGAGCCACAGGTGATCTTGAAAATATCTAGAAAAGTTGTTAGAAAAGGGAAACAAATAAAGGCAAGAAGTTGTGGGTAGGGGGACCATCCTTGGAGACAAGGTATATCTGTGCTGGACCACTTTGGGAGAGGGAGCCAGTAACAAACCTGGAACAGCTGAAGGCAGCAAAGGCCAGGGACCGAGACAACAAACTGAACACACAGATCTAAATCTGGGAGGAGCAGGATGAAATTACAGACAGGATCGTTCAGGTCTGCGGGGCTTCCTGGCTGCTGCACTGGATGGGATGAGTTCAGAGCACGTACAGCCTCCTTCCCCAGGTTTTAGAACACCAGCCTGGGCAAAAGGCGAGTGAATATCTCACATCTCTCTCGTCTTTGCTAAATATATGCAGCTGCCACTCGGTGGCAGTCTGAAAACATTTACTCACACATATAAGCACCTTAATGAAGGTGCTGGTGTTGCAGCACAACGGTTGCACACGTATGCACAGATAAACACACGCACACTCAGGCAACTCCTGCTACGATGTGCTGCTGCACTTCACCAACCTTGTCCTCAGGGTCCCATGAGCCAACCTCAGCTTTGGCAGAAAGCAGAAGGAGACAAACAGGGGTGTGGGGGGAGGATGGGAGGGAGAAGTGGTGCAGACGGAGGAGCTGTGGGATACCCACCGTTCTCTGTGATGATCTGGGGCACCTCTTTGGCAGCTGGTGAGATGCATTGGATCTGACTGCCCACCACCAAGCCATCCATCTCCGAAAGGTCCTCGAAGGTGCAATTGACTCCTGCTGACAGCTCAGGGACATTGTAGGTCTCCAAGACCAGCTGCAAGCAAAGATGGAGGGAGGGAAGAAGAGATGGAAAAAAAAAGAAAAAAGAGACTACTAAGCCAAACAACAGAGCTGGGCCAGCAGGAGAGAATTACACTGGAGAGGTTGGACAAAGAGCCTCTTGCTAGAGAGAGCATCCTCCTTCAACAGAAAGCAGCGATTCAGGACAGGGATGTGTGTGCGGAGTGGGAAGGGGATGAGATGCTGATGCCGACACAAGTGGTATGTGGCTATGCAGGGACAACTGCACTGCATCCCAGTGCCAGCTGGGTCAGTGGAGGGGAGGGAGTGCTCACTATCTGTCATGCAAGTGTAAGGTTAGGCAGGGAGTCTTTGGAGCCAGCTGTGAAGACCAGGGCTTTGGTGGCCCCAAGGCACGCGGTTTCTGAGGAAGGTGACTACTACTCACAAGAGGCACTCTGCAGACTACAGAGAAACTGTAGCGCTCCAGTCTAACTCTCTACGGCCTGCTCTCCTAGCATCAGCAGATGGGGGAGCGCTCTGTCACCAAGTTCCTGTGTAAGGAGAGTCTAGTTACAGCCTTCAGTCCACCATAAAATAGCTCTGTCTTTAGTGGCACAAGCAAACTTCTCTTGCCCATCCCACCAAAGAAGCAGTTGGCCCTGGGGTCATGCTTTATTTGGTCTCCATACATAAAAAAAAGCTGTGAAGGAGGAATTGCCCATGATTTTAGAGTTCACAACACCCACTGGCAATGCTATGTGATTGCTCATGGTCATGAAAAAAAGGAACCTCATGGCTGGTTTCCACCACATTCATTCTCTGGAGAAGGACCCTCATGCTGATAACTTATCAGACCAGCTAAGATCCTGAATCACAGCCCTCCATCACTGAGGCTCCCGCCCAACCCACCAGACCATGTCTGACAACAGAGAGGCATCCCAGGGTACTTCTAGCACCTGATGATAACCTAGTAGTTAGCATAAATTTAGAGGTTTTGTGATCAACCACTAGAGCCAACCACTCGACACAGGCAGAAATGCAGAGGCTCTGCACACTTGCTTCCTCCACAAGGTAGCTGAGGCTCCAGCTGAGGTGACAGCCATTGAAAGAAGACATAAACACATGCTAAAGTGTTGTTTCTACCAGCACAAAGAGCAGAGTAGGTCAGTCCACGTGACAAAGCAGGAGAGGATGATAACATAACGCCTACTGCTCCCCCACATTGTGTTTTCCTCACTTACAGAAAGCTTGGAGCTATTTCCTCACGCTGGGGACCATCAGGGAGAAAGGCTGAGCAGACAGGCCTTAGACCTGGCTGACTTTGAGCCTTTGTGAGAGTATGTTCATTTCTGGGCAATGGGAATGGCAATGGGAAAGGTGATATTTTGGTCTTATAAGTGGAGAAGGAGAAAGCTTTGGTTATTTGGATGTATTTTGCATTCAGGCTAAATCCATTCTCCCTGCTCATTAATGCCCTTCTAGCAATGGAGAAGGGGAAAATATCCTGCTTAACGAATCTGTCTCTGAGCACGGATGATGCAGAATGCAGGTGTGCCATGCCGAAGATGACACCAGTGGATAGACCAGTAGTGTCTGGCCACAAATGTCACGAGCCAGCGCACACTCTGAACAGACAAGAAGTCCTACATCCCACACGCCTTCTCTAGATCTGCTGCAATGAGGAAGGAATGGAGCCTTCCCCCAGCAAGTATCTCTTTTCAGTGGTCCCAGAGCAGCAGCCCTGGGCTGAAACAGACTCAGATGCAATTTTCCAAGTCCCTGTTAGTGTACAAAATTTAAAAGATTGGATGACCACACAAATATCTTCTCTGCCTCTGTAGGAAAGAACTCATTATCATTGGTCCTTTGCTAGAACTCAAGTGAGACTCCATTCGTTCGTTGGTGCTTCTCTCCTGATTTGCCAAGAGACTACCTGTGTTGACTGTGGATGAGCTGGGACACCAGCCTATCTGGGACTGGGCTGAGGCTCCCATGGAAATGTTCACGCAGATTCTTGGGCAACAGCCAGACAATGGCAACTTCTGATTCCAGGAGCTCTGGGTTGACTTGCCCTGCCAGAGTAACCTAGAGGTAAAGGTCTTTTATTCTGTTATCAATTTCAACCGCCCTGAGCTAGCTAGTCCCCCAGGATTTATTCCAACATGAAAGAATTCAATGACTACTGAGAGAATAAGAAAAAGAAACCTTGAACTCCCAGAGGAACAAAGGACTCAAGATGTCTCAGATCAGTTTTGTTTGAAGCCTAGGAAAGTAAAGTCACAGCAAAGTTAAGAGGCTGAAACAAAGCAGCAATGATTGGACATGCAGGCTTTGAAAGGCTGACTTCATTATCACTGAAGAAACCTTAGCACTCCAAAACCTGTCACCTGGAAGATGTCTGGCAGCTGCACCTTGGGCAACACTATTTAGACCTTTCAGGGTGTGGGGCTAGTGATGAGCTCATAGAGAGATGGAGCTTCTGGGGCTTGGGTTAGCTACTAATTTCCATTCCAATCTAGTATGGTCGAAAGGACAGAGCCCTAGTAGCCTGAATGAAACAGGTCTCTGCCTCCTGCTTGGAGGGTGTTGAGCTCTAACTGTATAAGGTACTGCTGTAATGAGTCAGGAGAGAAACCACTAGCTGGTTAGATCTTTAACAGAGTTTTCTTGCCTCAAGCACAGAAAACGATCAGGATCATCTGCTGCTTTGCCAGCACTCACTGTGTGGCTCCATTGTCTGCTGACTTGAATAGCTCAAGGCCATGAAGGCTAAACTTTGTGCTGAGAAATGTCAGAAAAGATAGCATGAACCTTGGCAGCCTTAGGTTCCTCTGCACAGCATCCTGCCTCTCTGCTTTGTGCACTTTATACTGGAGCTGCAGCATAGTAGAGTTCTTGGTGTCTTAAGAAAGACATACTTGCACCCAAGATGACAGAAAGTTGGAGTTTATTGAAGTAACACACAGTATCCCTCACTTGTCCCTATCCCAGAAGGTCATTTCATTAGTTCATGATAATATCCCTTGCCTAAAGTCCGTTCCCAGCCGTACACAAAACCCTCTACCAAAAAAATAAACAACTATACTGTGTACACACGATACTTGCAGGGCACAAAGCCCCTTCAGACCTGCCCTGAGCTCCTCACAGCAATCAGGACTTTCCATACTTCCCACACTTCTAGACAGGGGCTAACCAAGGGCAAAATGTCCTCCCGTAGCAACTTTTTGTCTGTGCCAGAAAATTTGCTGGGGAAATTAATGGACCCTGGAGAACCTCTTGCATCAAGCTGCCAGTGCTTCCCACTTGTGCTGAACCCAGGTTGCACAGACCTGAGCGTGTCAGACTGCATGGGCAGAGTAAATCTGAGAGGGACAAGCATTAATGTTCCTCACCAATACGTTGTACTGGGAGACGGAGATGTTGTTGGGATGCACGGTAAGCCGGACGCACTGCTTCATCTCTGAGGCGAATCTCCGAGGCTCACTGGAGCGTTCACACCGCTCCTTCCTTGTGCACCTGAGCAAATGGGAACAGAGAGGGACAGAGTTAACACAGAGCCAGGCTGGAAGAGTCAGGACAACCCTGGAATGTAGAAGGAGCAATGGATGGACTTTGGATGGAAAGTCAACACTGTGCCCTGTGGGGCTGCCCAGCTGGATAATCCCACTCATGCCCTGCCTGGAGCTCTCTGACTCCAATGCTAGCAGCCGTGGGATCACTCAGCAGACTGGAGAGTTACAAGGACATCATGAAAGCAGGAAGGGTGTTGGGTGTAAGCTCCATCCCTTGGGTAGGTTGCACAGCTCTAGAGATGCTCTGTCTCTAGCCACATAGCAGGTACAGTGCAACCTTCCCCTAGCAGCCCTGAAAACTGTCCTGTCCAAGGGCAGTGGGACATCTCACGCAGGGATGTCCTCTAAAGTAGTTGTGTATAGTCCACACTTTTTGGAGGAGACTACAAATGAGTGGTGCTTCTGGGCTGCTGGTACCTCTCTGCTGGGAAGGGGCAGCCCTCCAATCCATTGCCCAGTAGCTGCTAAGTAGTCCCAGGCAGGTTGAGGGGTTTTTGGCATCTGGTTTGAAAGTGCCTGACTAGAGCTACCCAGGGTTGAATCTTAAAATTTCTGGTGCTCTCAGCTTGTGAGAGTTCAGTGAAACTGGTGGGTGCACAGCACCTGGGCTGCACAAACCCACAAAGCTTACTCCACGCACTAACTGCTGTCAGTGCTTTCAGCACTGTCACTGTCTCTTGTCTTTGTCCGGCGTAAGCAGCCACTAGCAATGTGAATTGGTAGTGGTGCACCCTGTTTCAATCCAGATTTGCATTTGCTTAGCATAAAACACATCTGTATTTTACTCCACCTGCGCTGCCAAGGCCATCGCTTCAAGGAAGATGTCTGCCTAGAAATCCACAGGGTTAATACAAAAGGACAGCTCCAACTGCATGCCAATTACCTTTTGCCATTAAGCTAATGTTATGGACTTGCACAGGGTGTCTTCAATAGATTTCGTTATTAGCAGTGCTATTACCCCCCATTAAAATCAGCTATAAAGACAAAGTGCAGATGTTAAATTATTCACCCACTCCCAGACTTCGGAGTCTGAGTTGTGAGAGCACGCAGGGACTGCTGGAGGGTTAGCTCCAGGATCACCCCTCAGCGTCCTTGCTCCCTGGAGCAGAGATTGTGCCTATATGAATGGGGATTTGCAGATGGAGATCTAAGACAACACGTGCAAAAGCAATCCAATAGATGGCTGAGCCTGAATATTACAAAGCTTGGGATCTGGCCTAAAACTTTAGGGCTTGTCTTCTCTCTAGTGCCTGACACTAAATAAAATGAACACCCCAATTTCAAACCCAGATTGCTCCGTGGTAGAGGGAAGTTTTGTACCTACAATGACAGGAATCATAAAGGGAGATCTCTGCCATTCTCAGCATGCTCTCGGTTTGCTTTGCAGATTTGAGAGAGCAAGAGCAGCATTGCAGCTCCGACTCTCTGTTCCCTAGGAGCCTTCATCCCATTAAGTCTCCTTCAGAGCTGCCGCATGCTGGATCAGGAATTTTAAATGTGCAGCCTCCAGAGGGTCGGACGAATAGCCGATTAACTACTCCCAAAAACTGTAAGTCCCCTAGTGCGGAACGAAAGCCACGGCAAAATGCTGACCTGAGATTTTTGTAAGCACTTCTATGAAACAAACAGACACAGCAATCCCATCAAAGATCTGCAGGGCGTGGGAACTCCTCTCCTGAGAACCGCTTGGAAGGAAACTCTTTTGGGCTTGGGGTCAAAACACAAACGCCCAAATTCTTCAAGATGTCCTGCTACCTCCTATTTATTTCCTCCAGCTGCAGCACAACAGAAATATCTGTATTTTCTAAAATTAAATGGGCAGATACCCAGGCTTAGTTGAAGTGCAATAGCATAATAGGTTGCAAACACATCCAGCACATTTGCACAAGAGGGACAGCACATGGGTACAGGTTAAGCATCTGTGAATGTGGCTTCTAATCTCAGCCCCACCACTGAGCAGGAATACAACAATGAGCATCTTCTCTTGCTGTTTACTGGTCACACGCATTTAAGATATGTAACTCTTCAGATCAAAAACTCACTCTATATCAGACCGATGTGTCTTGCAGCCTTGATCTCTGTTGTAAGGTGTATTGCTATACAAATAACGAAATGATGAAAAGCCAAACAAAACTAAGCCTGGTTTTAATAGAATTTTAAAGTTGCAGTGTCAGGCTCTCAGGAATTAGGTACTGCCAGACTGAAAGTAGTTTTGGCACTCCTAAATCTGCTCCCTGCACTGATGCACTGCAAGCCAGACTTTAATTACAGGATCACACATTATTATTCCTTTTTTCCACAGGTGACCTCAATTCTGCCACTTCCTAACTTTTGACTTTGACTGTCTGACTTTTACAAAGCAATTTCTCAATTTCAGACAAAAGGGGGAAAAAAACCCAAAACACCCAGCTGTGTCTGCTGCTTGACTCCGATGGTGGTGGAGCTCTGCCAGGCAGCACCAAACCAAGCCAGGCTCCGGGTCACCGAAGGGTTCAGGCTCTTGAGTCAATATCACAGACCCCTTTTCCTTGAGCTAGCAGCATAATTCACCCCAGGTAACCGATCCCAGCTGCTGCATAAATCAAGACTAAAGGGTTGGAGCCTCCTGCCAGTGGGTTTTGAGGGTTTGTCTATGCAGAAAGGAGTGATGGGAGCTCTTTTCCAGAATCTTCTGATTTCCCCCATCTCCTCTTCCTTCACCACCTTCTCTGTCCTGAGCTGAAGCACGCAGAGTGTCCTGTGGATTTACACACCATGTTCTCCCATGTGTCTGCCCAGCACTTGCATCTGAGGTTCTTCAGAGGAAAAGTGCAGTGGATTTTCAAGGGAGCAGAAAAAAGCACAGACCTGTCATAAGGTAACCTTCTCCCTCCAGTCTTCCTGTGCACTGCCAAAAATGTTCTGCCCTCCCCCAAGAGTGGGGGGAAAGCAGCAAAGAAAATTGTTTCAGCGTGCAAAGAGCAAAGTATTGCCCTCCAGCATCAGCCTCTCAAATCCCTGAATGGTGCTGGCTAAAATGCAGAAACAAACATGGAAAGCACCCAGCCGCTGAAGGCAGCTGCCCGAAGGGGACATTGCAGCCCAAAAAGTAAGTTTAGAAAATTGTAAATAAAGGCAAATGGGACTTTTAATAAATATTTCCAGACACAAATGCCTGCCGTAGAAAAGCGGTCACCTGGAAGGCAGCTGCCTGCACACGGCAGCTGGGGTGTGAAAGGGATGATGAGATATCCCAACCCCAGCGAATCATTTCTGTGGTCTCCGTTGAGATTCAGTGTGTACTTTGGGCCCTGGGAGATTGCTGCGATTCTGCTGCGCTCTCATCGGGCGCTTCTGTTACGGCTTATGCAGAAAAAATACCTTGTACTGCCAATAACTGTTTCGCTTTAATAAAATATCAGTAACTCTAACACGCTGGGTCTGTCAATATGCCGAGATCACTTTCTGCTGCCATATAACCTAATTCAGTGCTATTCAGGCTATAATTAGATGGTGCAGAACTCCCACCCAGTGGCATCACGTTACACTTAAGACACCTAAAGGAACGTATTCCACTCCTGAGCTCATTTGCATAAGATTATGGTGTAGACACGGCACTTCTCTGTACGTCTTAATAACACCTGCTATTTCATTATCAGCTGCATCTTTAACAATTACAAGTGTCCTGCTTCTGTCCAAACCATTAGTACAAACACAAAGAAAGTGGTCCTACTGCTGAACCACGAGGAATGTTATTCCCTCCCCGTCTCCCATTAAGGATAAACACCGCTAACTCTAACCCTCTGTTCACCATCCACTAACCAATTATTTTAATAATGTTAAATTAGTACTTTGTGCTTCTATAGTATCTCTCATGTGAGATTCTCAAAGGGCTTTGCCTGGAGCTAATTAAACTTCACGACACCTCTGTGAGGTTGAAACATTACCGTGCAGAGACAGGAAAGTGAGGCGTAGACCTACGCGTGTCAGAGCAGAGCAAAGCCCAGGTCTCCTGAGGGTGATTGAAGGCCCAGGTTTGGGACCCAAGAGATCATGGTTAAAACCCAAGTCCACCATCTGGGACCTCAAGCAAACTGCTGGGGCCACTTTCTGCAACCAGCTGGGGCCACATTCTGCAAACACCAGCTGCAGAGGGGTAAGGTGCTATTCCATCTCTGCATCTTAGTGAGATGCTAAGGGTTCTTCTGCCTTGCTAAGGCTTGGTCAAACCAAGCCCAGGCTCACTCCACCACCTCTGGGGTTTGTCCCTAAATGTCTGAGGTTAGAAGGGTTAATGTGAAGCCCAGAAATCTTCAGAGAGGCTGAGCACAGACCAAAGAGCTCCATGCACCTGGATAGACCAGGTACAAGAAGGATTAACTGGGGTACTCCTCCACCTGCAAGCTCTTTGTTTTCCCTATGCATAGGGTGGAAATCACACCATGCTACTGCAGCGTTGCCAGCCTAACAGAAGGCACGTGTGCCATGTGCATGCTTTCACCTGCCTTTACCCCTCAGTGAAGACACATTTCCACCATCCTCTAATACAAAAAAAAACCCAAAACAATCCCCAACGCCCCCCCCCAACCCCCCAAAATGAAAAACATGACCTTTCTTTTTCTTCCTGGCAACTTTTGGCTATATCTTTGTTTCCTCCACGCCCAACATAGCGGGGTTGTGATTCTTGCTGTACCCTCACCATACAGTCTTGCAGACCCTCATCCCCATCCTATTGGTTTACCCTGAAGACTCACTCTTGTACTTCTCTGGAGCATTGCACCTCCTCTTCCTCCCACCTTGGTGTTGTGTCTTTGGCATCCAGACCTCATGGGTTCTGGACTAATGGTGATAAAGTGGCTGTGATCACAATATCTGCAGGGGATGGAGCTTGGTTCAGGAGGATGAAGGTGAAAGAAAGATCTCTTCTGGGTGTGGATGGGGGGAAAACTGGGGAAAGATGCTGTTTACCAAGTGAAGGGAGCAAGGGATTTGCAATATCAGGAAGTGAGTGCTAACTGAGGCCATCCCTCATGAGACCAGTGGGGTGGGACAAGTGCCTCCAAGGAGGGTATTTCTCTGCCTCTTCTACTTCTTGTCCATCTCTCCACCCCACCACTGCCTGAAATGTCTGAGTTTTCTTTGGGTGACTCCTGTTTTCTTAGCCGAGGGAAATGAGGAAGGTGTTGGTGTGCCCTCCCTTCCCAGTCAGGGTGCTCAGAGGTTGGTGGAGCTGCAGACGCTCTTAGGACCTGAGCAAGAGCACCCCTGCAGCTCTGAAGCTCCCATCTCTTGCACCAGGATGAATACATGTGCTGCACTAAGAGCTCTACAGACCAAGACCTCCAGCTTTCTCTCTGGCCATTCATCAGGATCAAACTACCTCTCAGTCCCATGTGCTACAGGCTTAATCATACCTGCCAGCAAGGCAGCCTTTAGTATCACTTGTGATGGCAAAATAAATGCATTTAAAAGGCACGATGGCCCTTGTGTCTGGCCTTTCTAGTGTTAAATATTATTTAAGACATGCAAAACCCCGACAAGATCATGCAGTGAGTTTCTGTTATCATCTGGGCTTGCAGAGTCGGATGTGCTCAGCTGCTCCACAGACCCATGCAGTGGCCTGGGGCCACAAGGCTGCGGGGAGAGGTGGAAAGTTGTTCTGCAAATTCACACCATTAGCCAGATCTGGTGGTCCCTGCTGGAACCCAAACTAACTGACACCCTGAGCAGACAAAAGAGACAGAGACGGAGAGTCCTGGGAGGAGAAAGCCAAGGATCAAATTTCTGTAAATTCTTTTTTCTTATTATTAACTCTTTTTTTTTTTTTTTTTTT